>TARA_R110000744_G_scaffold10369_11_pt1 | contig 11145 bp, 20 predicted proteins | sample TARA_R110000744 | Tara Oceans TARA_R110000744 (sample SAMEA4398083) | marine metagenome | biome: Polar Biome; feature: [DCM] deep chlorophyll maximum layer (ENVO:01000326); material: water (ENVO:00002006), including particulate matter (ENVO:01000060) such as... | depth 36 m | reverse complement strand
GGAGATCTAGCTTAATAATTTGACCTTGTGTGCCTCTCATAACTCTACTTGAAGCATAATTCACGAGGTTTCCAACACTCAAGGCGTAGAAGGCCAAGAGTGTTATTATTTAAAAATAAAGCAAGCCAAAATAAATGTTCAACAAGACAACAATACAACAAGGAGACTCGAAGCACACGCACACACACACATCCACAAACACGACTAAAGAGTATCGAGCCCCAACAGATGAATCTGTAAGGCTCTTGTCAGAGTTTGAGGAAAAAATGAGAGAAAAGGTCATGTCGATGACTTCAATAGACAACAACGAACTAAGCTGTAGGTGGTCTGTATTTGATGATTATGAGTCAGTGACGAAAGTGGCTCACTGTGATTACATCATCAACAGGAAAATAAGATCCTTTAAAGTGGAGCTACCAAGAGGAGGAGTAATCTTGACCAGGAAAGAGGAAAGCAGGAGAGTTATAAAACACATAGCTGGGCAATTAGCTGAAGACATCCTTATGGATTTGATTTACGCAGTGACGTCTGGTAGTACATATCTACCTCAAATAGATGCTTTAGAAAGCACGTTGACAGGTGAAGAGATGGATGAGTTGCTGGCAGAAATGAAAAAATCAAGAGACAAGTCTAAAGACTACGAAGCTCTACCTAAAAGAAGATTCTCTTCATAATTAAAAATAAAGCAACCACCAAAACTCATGAAACAACCATTAGTAGATTTCGGAAAATACAAGCAACTAACTATAGCGGAGCTAGCAGTTAAAGACATATCTTACTTCAGATGGGCTATGAGTGAAGTAGCTAAATTCAGAGAAGTTGCAATCAAAAACGAAAAAGCGATAACTGAAGAATACAAAAAACTACTTGATAAGCAGACAAAGGAGAGAGACAAAATGAATAGTTACGCACCCACAAGGTCACAAAGCATGTATAATGACTGGGACTCAACTCCTGGATGTGGCAACTTTTTATGAAAATATATATTACAAGGCCACCAACATATGATGTTGTGGCTAGAGGCTCAGGACTGCTTAGATTTTGGTTGTCAAATCCTATTCCTCAACCTATTCATATTGAAGAGGGGCGTGAAGAAATACTATGGAATAATAGAGATGAGATTGTAGATGGCTTTATGAATATTGATTATAGTTTATCACATGTTTGGGTATCAAGTTTACCGTCACTTAACTATAAACAGTTTAAAGTAATAGTAGGAGATGATTTTGATTTTAATCATATATGGCAGATGGTATCACACCTCTATGATGTTGAGGATATTGGAGATGGTAGTTGGCTTTGCCATGTTCAGGATAGATATGATGCATTATCTCGAGAGTTTGGAGATGTAGAAGATCCACTATACCTTGCTAATATTGTTATACATACGTTAGCAAGAGAGCAATATATAGAAGAAATAATCACTCCTGGATCAACTTATATGGATTGGGTAGGAGAAGTGGAAATAGACATTAAAGCAAAAATAATACAATAAAAAGTAACACAATTAACACATGGACAAGGAGATAGGAGGAACGTTTGATATCGGGGATATCGTAACAACCAAAACAAGAAAAGGATTCTTTCGTATTGTAGAGTATGAATATATGCATCCAAGCGGTTCTATCATCTTACAACTAGAGAAGATATTAAATGAGAGGGGTTTGCCATTAAAGTACCAGCACGAGGACATTCCAACTGTTGGAATTCATATTAACTTCTGTAAAGATGGGTTTGAAGCTGCAGGACAAATTAGACTGGATGCAATCGTATCTGAAATGAACCTTAATGAACACTTTCCACGCTCATAATAACAATACAATTAAAATATGACAATTAAAGAATTAGAATCTCTCATCGTACAAGCAATGAGAGACAAAGCGAAAGCAAAACTACAAGTATTAAGAGCGCTCAAGACAGCTTACATAAACATAGTGAAGCAAGGAACTTTAGAGGATAAACCTACTAACAGTATTAACGATATCATCGTGAAGCAAATCAAACAGCGGAAGGATTCATATGATCAATTCTCAAATGCTGGTAGGCATGAATTAGCTTCTGTTGAGAGTTTTGAGATTGGAGTACTTGAAAGAATGATTCCTGAGCCGCCAACTATAAAAGACCTCAGATACAACGTAGAGGCTGCAATTTTAATGACAAGAGCATCTGATATGAGAGATATGGGAGTTGTAATGGCTGCCCTCAATGAGTTTGCTACTAACAATGCTGTTGATAGAGGTGCTCTCTCCAAAATCGCTAGAGGTTTATTAACTGATATAGATCTCATGGAAGAGTTAGAAATTAACAATAACATTAAACCACCAAGATAATATGGAATACAAAAGAAATCAGACTGTAACAGTCAAATCAAATCATCATCATAATGGTGAACCGCGCACTTGCAAAGTTAAACTAGTAGTATCAGATGGACGCTTAGTAGTGTTTGATATTAATAAGCCTGAGACTTTCTTCTGTGATCAGAATGAAGTTGTTGATATCGCTATTCATAACTCTCCTGGAGTTGTGTGTGATCATGAAGGATAAGGAACTAGACTATAATTAGGTATGAAGAAAAATACAATTGAATTAGAATTTGAGACTCAAGAACAAGCTGAAGTATTTGCTGGATGGCTTTGTGGATCAGGTGAGCAGCAATATTGACAATGGTCAGAAGGTGCAGACGATCCAAAAGATTATTGCAATAAAATAGATTACAGGGCTGATAAAACTCCTGGAGCATTTTATGGCAGCAAGATCAAGTTTAGTGATCCAATGAGTCTCGATTAAGGAACTAGCGTATAATTAGGTATGAGCAAGATGAAACAAGAGACTACATATAGTGCACTATATACAAAGGCATTCGCACTCGCATTAAAGGCACACGAAGGACAAACTAGACGGGATGGTACAAGCTATTTCCATAATCATATTCTGCCAGTTGCTATGAGTTTTGATGAGGATCGAATTCTTCAACGGACTGTCGCAATTCTTCATGATATTATTGAGGATACATACGTAACAGCAGTGATTCTGCTAGAACAAGGATTTTCAAAACAGATTGTTGATGCAGTGGTTGCTATCACTAAAATTAAGGGAATGAGCTATGACCTTTACCTTGCTGGAGTTAAAGCCAACGAGTTGTCAAGACAAGTTAAACTTAAGGATATGATTCATAACCTCTCTAGTGATCCGACCACCAAGCAGATGATTAAATATGGAAAAGGTTTAGTATTCCTCTGCGAATAATATCTATGCATATTATAAATAATCTTATGATTTTCCTTGATGTAGAGTTCCTGTTTAAAAGAGAAGGTATGAATTTCAAAAAGTTTCTAAGAGTCATAAGAGATTTTTGCATAGGTATGGGTATACGGGTTATACTCATATCTTCAAATGACAAACAAAGAGTAAAAGACATAGGAAACATATTTCCTATTTTAGATGATATTGTGGATCATAGTATCATATGCACTTGTAAAAAGGATGCAGAAGATCAACTTGAAGATAGCAATACAAATTGTATTATAATTGCTGATGATGATTATTATAAAAATATGACATTGATCAATTATAATTCCACAATCACTTAAATGTGAATAAAATATTCAAAATAATACCTAATGCAACACTATCATCATTTTATGATATGAGCGGCTATCCAATCGCTTGTTATAAGTGTGGGTGTTATAATGGAGAATGGATATTAGACACCGATCTTGTCCTACTCATTGTGAAGTTGAGGTGCGAATGCTGTAATAGCATTGTACAAGAAATAGAGAATGGAGTCTTTAGTCCATTGTTCCTTGTTACCGCGAGAGGTCAACGACAATTTGACAATGCTTATGAGTATACTAAACATCTCGGATATGATTTATTGTAACATTATTTGTATAGTGTTTCTTGTGTGGATATAGCCCACAAATTTATTATGGGGAGGGACCTATGTATTTCCGTATTGCCCATCACTTATGTGTATTTTGAATGGATGAGCATATACATTCTATCATTGCTTACTCTTGATGTATCAATAGTTTTCCGTGATATGAGATGTAAACAAGTCTTAAATATACAAATACAAATTATATATAAAAATACTACGAAATATAATATATACTACTAGAAATACAAATAATACTAAATACAATCAATGAGTGTTAAAAAGAGAGAAATAGATAATTTTACAACTATACTATTAAACGAAGATATGTCACAAGCTGAAGCTATGGGTACATCCGAAGAACATGGAAGTGCAATGGAGAGCGGGGAAGATCAATATGCAGATTATGATGATTCTACAGAAGATGATATTAGAGAAATCACAAATGGTAGAGATGGTTTTGAGATTGTGACAATGGTTGGACTCCCGAATGGGGATTTAGGATTCAAGGCGAATAACGTTATTGGCATAACAGTAGACTCAGGTCCAGGCGTATCCACAATTGTAGATCAAGAAGCTGCTTCTGAAATTATATCAAGTCTTCTTAGCCATGTTCTTGACAATCAGTAACAAAAGCATTAAATAAATATATGAATTCAAATAAAACACTTGGTGATACCTTTTCAGACATAATGCTCAGTGAGGGTTGTGACTACTGCGCTACTGATATAGCTCCTTCAATGAACGTACAAGATCTTAGTTTCTTACAGCCAGATGCTAAAAGAAAGCTTAATGAAATTTTAAAGGCAGAAGAGGAAGGCAAAGATGGAGATGCTCCAAGTTCTGCAAGCATGATTAGACAGGCATTAGAACTCTTAAAGACACACATTAAAACTTAACATACAAATAAACACAAAAAAAGAGCAACTTTTAATTAAGTTGCTCTTTTTTTGTTATGTTATGATTGGCAATCTTTGAACGATTGCAATACAAGCACTTTTAGCTTTTCATGCCAGTTACTAAATTCCTTAGAATCAACAATATCTCTCAGTTCGCTTGGCGTGTATCTATTATTTATACTAAAGACTGTTATCGAGTCTCCTCTCTCTGCAACGTCATAAATAAAATCTCGTTCTTGCATACTAAAGACCTAAAAATTTTCCGATAGATTGACAACTCTCCACTTTCTTGAAATTATATGATTTACGAGCTGCTTTATTAGCATCCGGACCATTGAGACCTTTCTGTAGAAGTGTTTGTGATCCTCCATCAGGATTTGTACCAGACACTAAGAATGTTGTCTTTAGAGTTTCAATAAGTTTGTCAAGCTTCTCTTGTGTGCTTGCTTCTTCGTTGTTTGTTTGTGTTTCCATTTTTTTATTTTTTATGTTAATACCATTAAGGTAATGATATGTTATAGTGTTACTTACACTCTTTGCTATCTTCAGCAAATCTTTTTAATATAGCATCTACTTGATGCTTAAGATATGAGCAATATATAGGCTTCCATATACTAAGCTTTCTATCAAGGAATAATATAATTATTGAGTGTAGCTCTCTTCCAGTAATTCTACTATAGAGATATGCATATACGCTTAATTGAATACTATATGATGTATGTTCACATACATGCATGTATTCTAATGGATCTAACATCTTCTCATTAAAATCATTCCAATATCTATATTTCTTGTTGGTCTTAAAGTCTAATATAGAGAATTTTTTACCAGGGTGATCTACTATGACATCAGCCATACCTGACACTAGAAAATCTTCATCCCATAGTAGTCCCTCTGGTATGATCATCTCTACACCGACACTCTTGAATACATTCTCCATGATCCATTTAAAGGATTTGTAGAGGTTGTTATAATTGATTGTACCTTGTGTAAATTCTTGATAGCTATTCGTACTTGCGAGCATCGAGAGATTGTTATTAATAACATCCTCCATAAACATATGAACTTCTGTTCCATAGTTACATGCAGTTTCTTTCTTTTGCTCCCAGTCATTTATGACATCCTGGTAATCGAATCCGTGCCTATTAGCATATCTTCTTGCTTGGAGATCTGTATCAAATTCAGGCTTATATTTTCCTATAACCGTCGTACAGCTTGTGAATAGCTCCCCGGTAGGGTCATACACATACTTGTGTTCTTCCTCGAAGAATGTGAGAGGCACGATAACCTCGTGACCATCTATATGCTTGTATGACTCTCTTATATTGCTCATTATATACTCGTGCTAAGATGTTTAATTATATGATTCCCCTTCATACTCTACAAGAGAATCATAAACATCTCGCAGTGCTTTAAGGGCTGATTTTTCTGTATCACTCATAACTATTCATTAAATACTTGTGATATCTTAACAAATGCACAGAATGCATTAACTTCCGGATCCATCACATGCACATGCTTATACATATGGTCTCCCAGTATAGATATTATAGGCGCCTTCACTTCATATGGCAAATCTAATGCAAAGACAAAATCAAGAGTCTTCTTTAATAGCATATGATAATCCTTCTGAAATGAATCCTCATTTTCAATTATAGTTCGTCGCAAACTTTCAAGATCGGCATTCTTTGCCCTATCAAATATATTATCAATTATATCAATCCTTATGCCAATATCTTCAAGTTCAAACACTCCATCACTACAGTTATCTTGAATAACGTTGATAGTCTTACGAATATCAGGATAGTAGAATTTTACAAGCTTGGCAATCTGCGGAACCTGGGACTTATCAATCTGGATACTCTCACTCTTTAGAATGTGAAGCATGCGACTAACAACATCCTTAATAGGAGGCTTTATGTCAATCTCGTTACAACGACTTAAAATTGCAGATACAATACTACCTCTTCTGTTAGCAGTAAGGATGAATCTACAAGTTTCTGAATATTCCTCCATTACATTACGAAGAGCACGTTGAGCCTGAGCTCCAAACCCACAAAATTCATCCATTATGACAATTTTCAACTCATCTACAAAACTAGCAGTCTGTGCAAATCTTATAATCTTATCTCTTACCGTATCAATACCAGATTCATTAGAAGCATTAATATAAAGTACATCACCACCAACAATCTCATTTGCGATTATCTTGGCAAGTGTGGTCTTACCATGACCTTGAATTCCGCATAGTAATATGTGAGTCCAAGTATCATCTGTTCTCATCTTATCTATCTTCTTGCGGACCTTTTCATCCACAATAAGATCATCGAGAACTTGTGGCCTGTATTTCTCGACCCATGCATTTTCTATCTTATCTTCTAATTCTGTTATATCACTCATATTCTAGTTTTTTCCTGTAGATCCAAATCCTTGCGATCCTCTTTCGGTGGAACTCTTTTCATCCACTATACTCATTGTAGGTGCTATTAATGGGTAAACAACTAGTTGTGCAATTCTTTCACCTTTTGTAACTGTATACATATCACTTCCAAGGTTATAAAGCTTGATTCCTAGATCTCCTCTATACATATTATCTATAATACCCGCATGAGGCTGAATGCCATGCTTAAATCCTAGGCCTGATCGACCTTCAATTTTAAACCAGTATCCAGGAGATATATATGCAACCTCAAGACCTACTGGAACCACTACACTATTACCAGGAAAGATGTAAATATCCTCTTCATTTACACTATATAAATCTCTTCCTGAATCCCCTTCTAACTCATTTGGATGCTTTGTGAATGGTAATTTTGCATCAGGATGTGTTTTATTAAATTTAATTTCCATATCTTATTAATTGAAAATTGTCCAGTCTTCACTAAGCATGTCAGTCTGACTCGCTAACCACCCTGTAAGGATTTTCTTATCTGCTGTGAACATTCTGATGCTTCCATGGGCATCAAAAGTATCACTACCCACTTCCGTTTCAATCACTTCTCGCAGTGCTGGGTCATGAATTACTTTAGTAGGAATACCTGTACCTTCTGGAAGAAGGAATAGAAACATATTCTTACCATTCCAGTTCTTTCTTGCTACCCTTTTGCCTAATTTGAGCGCTTCAATAGCATCTCCGAATGTGTTATTTTCTGTCATATAGATGATTATATAATATATATAATAGAATGCAAATAGATTGATAACTAAAGATTGTGCAGTAAGTACATTAGATGAGCGAAGAATTTGACAACGATGACATCTTTCTAGATGGTAATATAATGGAGCAGTTGAAAATAACTGGAGGGTCTATCGCACCAAAGACTAGAGCTAATGAAACTAAACCGATCGAGATTGAAGGTAATGATGAGCTTGAGGATGAACTTGTTCAGAAATCAAGAGAACTTCTAAATCATAGTTTATCTGTTGTTGATACATATTCTCAATATGCGGCTAAAGCTGCAAGTGCAGAAGATGTAGAAGCATTATCACGAATTGTTCAGAGTACTGCTAATGCTCTTGACCAGCTTCAGAAATTTAACACCACAAGGCGAAAGCTTGCTCAACAAATGGTTATTGAGAATAAGCGTATAGAATCTAGAGAGAAACTTACAAAGGATACAAACGATACTGCATATCTTATGAATAGAGAAAACGCACTCGCGTTTCTTGAGAGTCGCATGAAAGAGGTTGATGAAAAGATTGCAAGTGGTGTGGTTATTGAAATACCAGAAGTAATAGATTAATTATTTCTTAGATATCTTGGCCGCTTCACACTTATTAGGTGGGGCCGATGCAATTTCAGGATCCAATTTGGATGTTACTTCAAATTTATCAGCTTTTTTGTCTGGTTGAATATGATTACCAAGATGTATATCTAACTGAGAAGCTCCGCAATTATCAACAGGAGTACCTTTTGTATCAGTGCCAATAAACACATTACAATTGTCGTAATCCATTGGATTGTAATTCCTTCTATAGTCTAAAAATTGTATACACTCTTCCAACGACTCTGATAGATCAGTTACAATATTTGTAATAGATTGAAATGCAGTGTCCAAGTATGTTTCATCAGTAACCATAATACTGCCGCTTGCTTGATCTATTTGCTCTGATGAACCTACTATTTTTGTCATCCAAGCTTTGTAAAAATTTGTACATTGATTGCTTGTAGAGTTTATGTAGTTCTGAATAGATGGAGATAACTTGGCCATTGCTCTTGCATGTTGAGGCAACATTCTGCGACCTTCATACTTTACATCTTGAATTTCTACTTCTGTAATATTGATAGAATTTAACTGGTTGATATTACCTATATCAAGCATTGATCCCATGTACTCATTAACTAGCTTCATCTTGTATGCTTGTGTTGGATTATCATCTATATCCTCACTCAATTTGATGGCTCCTTGAATGGCTGATGGAAGTGTTCTGAATTGTTCTTGCCAATAAATGTAATCCTTTGGATGAAGTTTCTTTGTTTCATCTTCCTCCTTAAAGAGTTCCATCAATGCTTTGAAGAAGCTTATATATGATTTTATTGGATATGCAGTTGTTCTCAATCTCTTCCATTCATTAGACATGGCTAGCTGAATCTCAGATCCCCTGACATCAACATCAAACTCCTTCCACTCAGAGTCTGTTCTTGCCACATCTGATTCATAAATCCTATGTGCTGTGTTATTCTTATATTCCATTAGTCTATGTCGTCTTTCTGCTTATTACCATCATTGATATATAGTTTTGTACCAGTTATGGTATTTCTATATGAATCACCTGTAAATGTATGGGCAATTCTTGTACAGAAGTATTTACCGTTCATCTTTCTGTTGAATATGCCTTCATCATCCCCATTTGTTACAACTACATTGAAGAAATTTCCTGCTATTCTATGGAGAGATCCAACACACTTAAATGATACAGCATGAGATCCAAATATATAAGAGTTGAAGATCTTTGGTATGGTCATTGCATTTATCACTCCTGGAGTTGTATGAAGAGAGAATCCTTGAATTGTAGGCTTCTCGATTCTTCTCTTATTGAGAGGAAATAGCATATCCTTTTCATCTTTAATGCCTAGAGGTTCACCATACTGTTCATAGAAGCCTTTTCTTATCTCTTCCCATGAATTGCGAGGTATATGTAGGAATGCTTCACCAGGAGTGCTTGACATAGTACCAATAAGATCAGTTCCTATGATAATACTTGTTGATGGAGCTACAAGATCATATTCGAGCATTGTTGATAGCTCATTTAATGTATTACCAGCTAAACTCTTCACATCCTTACCAAGCTTAGAAGGGTTCTGAGTAGGTGTATGGAAGTACTCCATATTGTTCTCAGCTTCTTGTGCATTTTCAAAATAAGTACTTAATGGTATGAGATTGAATTTACCAGTTGTTATATCATATGATAATATAGAGTTACAATCCTTGCTTGATAAGCACCTTGGTAGCAGGTAATTAATGGCATCCAAAGGTCGAGATCCCTGATATCCATTGTAGAATATAGAAGATTTTGACGTGTCCCATTTATCTTTATTGATAATATCTTCCTTACCATCATAGGCCCCTGTTATTGCTGCTTTAATATGATCACTGATAGGCAACATTCTATCTGTATTACTCATTTGTGTAGGGTCATTATCATCTACGACAGGTGGTATTATTGAACCAAAAGGATTTTCAGATAATGCTTGTTCTGTTTCATGTGCAAGATACAATACACGACCCTTAGCAGCATCGCCACCATATGATTCAGAATCAACAATTGTAAATCTTGCAGTAAAGCCGTACTTCTTCCTATTATCTTCGTCACTATAATCTTTCTCTATCTCACCAGAAGTCAATTCTGGGAAAATATGTATTGTTGCAAAATCCCTACCATCACCTCGAAATGAGAACTTACCTGTTCCTGTGCTTTCAAGCCTATCACCAAAATTATTAATATCTATAACAGCTGACGGAAACAGATCAAACATATCATCTATTATAGTTAATGATTGAATTGCTTGACCAGCTATATTAACAGATCCTGTATCATTGTTTAATACAACCTGGAATATGAAATTTCTTCTATTGAATGATCTTTGAGACATTATTAAAATTGTTTGAATATTTCCTCAACAATATCTAGCGCGTCTTGAGGATTTATAACTCGAAGTGTAGCACCAACTTTTGGCGGTGTTGTTGGGTTGAATATATTGTTGGACAAGCATATCAGCCACCATAGGTGTTGTGTTCCGTAAATCTCATGACTTACTTTAGTCCATGGCATAGGACCTCTTACCTTATACAATCTATATACAGATTTATCTAATGTTGGCAACTTTACAGATGTAATGATGTTAAAGAATCTGAATCCCTTGTCACC
>TARA_R110000744_G_scaffold64416_3_pt1 | contig 11148 bp, 9 predicted proteins | sample TARA_R110000744 | Tara Oceans TARA_R110000744 (sample SAMEA4398083) | marine metagenome | biome: Polar Biome; feature: [DCM] deep chlorophyll maximum layer (ENVO:01000326); material: water (ENVO:00002006), including particulate matter (ENVO:01000060) such as... | depth 36 m | reverse complement strand
ACGCGGTTCTACGCGTAAGCTATCTGACGGCAGCCATTATATTGTGTACGACGCGCAAGCCTCTAAGGTTGGCACACTGGAAACCATTGCCCACGAGATGGGTCATGTACACCAGAAGGTAGTTTTCGACAAAGCGTCTCCCGAGATGCAGCAAGACCTACGCGCAGAACACCGCAAGTGGCTTGAGTCCCAGAAGGGTGCGACGGCTAAAGACTTAGTGGAATCGCTTCGTGCTAGGCAAACCGGGAAGACGACCGACGTCCCAACGGACCTACCTGCGGATAAAGTTACCCCATACTGGAAGTCATTTAACGAGTGGTACGCCGATCAGGTCTCTCGGTGGGCGACGACGCAGGATGCGCCACTAACAGCAGTTGAGAAGTTCTTCTCCCGCCTTGGCAAATCAATGCGGAGTTTCTACGACCAGTTGGCTAACAAGAAGTACCTGCCTTCTGACGCGTTCGTGCAGTACTTAGACCGCGTTAAGAACGCTAACCTACGTGACCCGATCAACGATAGCGCTGAGTTCTCGTCGAATGACATGGCTGGCTCCATGCAGTCGTCTCCTGAGTCGCAAGCACGTACGTCGCGTTTCGGCGAGTGGGCACGGGGTCACTTCGGTGCCACGGGTAAGCAGTTTGTAGACGATGTATCTGAGGTGGCTAGACAAGGGACACAATCCCTCAAGTTCTTACACCAGTATGTTAGGGACGTTAAGGGCCGTATGCCTGCCGCCGGTGATATGTACCAAGCCATTAAGGAAGCAGACAAGACACGCCACGACATACGTCGTCAGGTGGAAGCTATTGCTGTCCGCGCGCGGGAACTAACGCCTGAACGCCTAGCGGTACTCAACGACTTTCTAAGTAAGTCTACGTTCTACCAGAAGTGGGGCTACGACCCGCAGTTTACTGACGGGAAAGGAGTCAAACGGGACATCAAGACAGACCCTATTATGGCGGCGTCGTATAATCGACTAAGCCCTGAGGAACGGTCCTTAGTCCGTGAGATATTCCAGCATGGCGAGAACATGCGTATGCGTAAGCAAGCCATGGCTAAGCTCTTAGGGGTTGATAAGTCTTTCTTTAGTGCCGCAGCTCTTGAAGGGCCGTACGCACCGCTGAAACGATTCGGCGACTACGCTGGTGTGTTGAAGTCACAAGCACTGGTAGACGCGGAAGAAGAGAACGCTGTCACCTCGACGCTTGCGCTTCGCAAGAAGATAGACACAATGAAGTCACAGCAAGAACACTACGTGGTTAGTTTCTTCGACACTATGGGTGCAGCCAAGAAGTTTACTGACGAACACCGTGGCACATACGCTACAGCAGTACCGTCGCAACGCACGGATGACCTTATGGCTGACCGTGTAACAAACGAAGAGGCATTCCAGAAGATACTAGGTTCCCTTGGGGCTTCGGACAGTAATCTCATTGACCCTAAGTCTAAGAAAGCATTCGCCGACATGATACGGGAGCTGTACTTTGATTCCGTAGATGAACGCGATGCGCGTATGTCTGGGTCGAAGCGTAAAAACCGTGCTGGTTACGAGAAGAACATGGTTCGCTCGTTCTTGTCACACGCTAAAGCAGAAGCCGGAATGATCTCCACTATGGAGCATGGCGCTGACATTAACTTGGCGCTAGCTGAGGCTATGAAGCAGTCTAACACTGACCCAGAGAACCTAAAGCCTGTCTACAACATGTTAGTGGCTCACTATAAAGATACACTGACTTACCAAGACACCGCTTTCCAGCGCGTATCGGACCGCATCGCGGCACTGAACTCGGTTTATATGTTGACGTCGAGCATTGGATACCACGTTACGAACGCCACGCAGCCTGCGATGGTTACAGTTCCACGACTGGCAGGTGACTTCGGTGACTACGCTGGGGCATGGGGCAAACTTACACGCGGGTACAAGGTGGCTATTGGCGTCGCTAAGATGACTAGCAAGTTCGAGACTGAGATAGACCTAAACAAAGTACCGCCGCAGTACCGGGCGTTGCTAGAAGACCTACAGCTACGCAACTTACTAGACGTGGGTATGGAAGAGGATTTGTCGTCGTTCGACAGGTTCAACACAGGCTATGAATCTCTCAACGTGGCAGGTGACAAACTAGGAATGGTCACGCATAAGCTGTACCAAGCAGCCCGTATCGTGGAAGCCCATAACCGTATTTCGACGGCAGTGGCCGCCTACGATATGGCGCGGGATAAACCGCATGTGGCGAAACGCCAAGGGATGACTCCAACAGAGTACGCTATCAGCGTAGTTGAAGACACGCAGGGTAACTTCTCGCGGATGGATGCTCCACTGGCGATTAAAGCACTGCCTAAACTTACAACTCAGTACCGTAAGTACCAGTTGATGATGGCGTGGGCTTATGCGAACGCTACCAAGCAGACGTTCAAAGGGGAGTCTCCTGAGATGAGAGCCATGGGCCGCCGTACTTTAGGGTACATGCTGGCTCACGCTGGGCTGTTTGCCGGAGCTACGGGGATGCCACTGGTATCTACCCTCGCGCCGTACGTACTAGCATTCATCTCAGGGGAAGACGAACCACAAGACTTAGACCGTTGGATTATGACAAACGTTCCGGGTAAGGCTGGAGAAGTTCTAGCCAAAGGTGCCTTTAACTTTATCGGGCTAGACATGTCCGCCAAGTTAAGCCAAGGTAAGATATTTGATCCGTTCCCGTACCTCGACTACGATGTGTCCGAAGACGGTGTTAAAGACCTTGTGTTTAACTTAGCTGCTGGCCCCTCTGGAACCACGATGATTAACTTCACGCGTTCCGCCGAGTACTTTGGGCGGGGTGATGTGTTGAAGGGCATCGAGTATATGGTGCCAAAAGGTATACGTTCTGCCACTGAGTCCTATAGAATGGCTACAGAAGGTATCTCGTTTAAGAACGGTGACATCGTTGTAGACCCTAGGGACATAGACGTACCAAGTTTATTGATAAACGCGTTAGGTCTTCCGTCCAGCGAGATCAATAAGGTCAAGTGGACAAGAAGTCAGCAGTACGAGCTGGAGCAGTACTTTAGCGAAGAGACTGGTAGGATGCGCCGTGAGTACATAGACGCTAAGAGTGACCGCGATAATGGGGCCATGAGAGAGTTACGCACCGAGTGGAAAGATTTACAACAACAGAAGAAACGTGTGCGTCCGTTCTTCGGCAGGGACGTAAAAACACTTCGCCCTCAACCAGTGACGAGCTTGATGAAAGCACCGTACCAACAAAGCGCAAGGGAGAAAAGAGCGCAACGCAGGTTCCAGTAAGTTACCTCCCGTGGAGCTAGCGCCTTCCTTTTTGCTAGCTTCTCCCTCAGCCCGGCCTTTAACTCCTTTTAGGTCGGGCTTTTTTTACTCAACGTCTAGTTGGGTTTCAGTAACGACACCTTCCTCAGTCTCCACAAGTGACAGCGCTTTGCCGTCGAAGAACTTAAAGTACGTCAGCTCGTAGCAACGCGTCTGGCCACTTGGTACGGTAGTACCGGAACCCAACGTGATTCTTGGGTTGCAGGTTCCATCCGCTTGGTGGATTAAGTACCCTGCCCTATCCAGTTCTTCCCGTATTGCTGCGGGTGCCACTCCGTGTTCTTTACACCATTCCGCTACTGCCTTAACCGTGATATAAACTTTCTTATCTTCGGTACAGACACGGCCCACAGCAGGCCCACGCATCATCTCCATTGGCTGTTCTTTTACCTTGGCCCGACTGTCACCGAAGTGCTTAGTGATAATCAGACGCCCCGGTAGTGTGGCGATGAAGGACGAAAGATGTTCGCTGATGTCGAGGTTAGTTTCCTTACGGTTCTCGCGCATCTTCAAGACTTGCTGCAACGCCCAAGTCTTCATACCCTGCATATCAAACGACACAAGACCCAGCTTCTCAGCAATCTTACCTGCCACCAATGCCGTAACAATGGTATCTCGGTAGAATCGTTCCTTGTTGTCGTCTTCGCTCTTAGGGTTGAACTTACTACGAGCAGACACGATTTGGCGACGCACCCAGTCGTTGTTCTTCATAATGAATCTGAGGAACGGGCGACAAGCCTCACCGTATACATGGTCCATGTGGTTCTCGATGAACTCCTGCGTAATGTCAGGGAACACTTTGCTCCGATAGTCCGCCGGTAACGACACTTCAAAGAAACGTAGCTGCGTAGCTTCAACTCTGTAACCAGCAGGTAGTTTGCTGATGCTCTCCATGATGGAGTCATTCGAGGTGATGAAGCTGTTCTTAAACCACTGGCCGCCAACTGTGCTGAATTTACCGTTGGTGCCTAAGCGTTCCTTGTCTCTGCCGTTGGCCAGTGCGTAACCAGTACGCGTCAGCTCGTCAGGACTTCTTCCTGAAAACTCATCAAGCAGCATTGGTAGAGACCCCATTATGGCGATACGCTTTATGGCCGCGTTTAACGTGGAACCCTGCTCACCTGTCTGGCGCTCCATGAACTCTGGATTACCATAGAACCCACAAGCGATCTTAGCGGCGGTAGACTTACCTGTGCCACCGTGGCCTGTAAACGCCAATGGTAGGCCGTGCCAGTTACTAGACCCCATCAACTCAACAAGGGCTGACCCCATAGAGTGGCATAGGGCGAACTGAAATGGTTCTGCGCCGGGGCGGTTATATAATTTATCTATGTTGGCTATCCATTCCTCAATGGTGCCTTTACGTCCGAAGTCTACTGCGACGTCGCGCGGTATCGTCGGGTCACATAGGACTTCGTGCTCGTCGTCGACCGTAAGTAGTTTAGTCCCGATCACGAATCCCGTCCGGTCTTTAAGCCACCCGAACTGGGTGAATGTCTTAGTCTCGATGCGCCACTTCTGCAACGTCTCGATTAAGCCTTCTGCAAACTCTGCCATGTGGTTCCTCGAATTCTTAGAACGCGTGAGAAACACTTCATATGATGCTAGTGTCTTAGCCATCATGTCTGTGGAAGCTAACTCGGCCATAGGCATAAAGAACTCACGCCACCTGCCGTTTTTCTCTAGCGCTCTCCAGTGTATTAACCAAGTGCCCTCGGAGTCTTGGATGCGGTTTATAGGGTAGACGAACGAGCGGCAAAAGGGTGTCCAGTGAACCACACCTTCTTCATCTACTGACGAGCGGGATAGTACGTGACCGTTCCAACGGTACCCAGACTGAGGCCAGTACGGTATGGTCTGGCCTTCAATAACTGAACCCGTCGTCGTCGGAGTGGGGGTGACTGCGTCGTCGACGACCACACTAGGCTCCGCGACGGACACTGCGTCTGTAGTAAAGCCTAACTGCAACGGGAACTTGCAGGTGTCCTTGAAGGGACAGCTAGCCATACACCCTATGTGCCTATCCATTTCAACGCATGACGTCGGACCAACAACCCATTCGTCGATCTTATCTTGTGTTTCAATAGGCGAGTAACCCTCGTACCCTTTACTCCACTCGTGGATTTTAGCTTCGCCGTCTGTACAAAATTTAACCACACCAATAGCTCGGTGCCAATGAGGCTCCGGTATGTTACCGCCGGTGTCTCGGAACTCGCGGACTGCGGCACAATTTCTTGCTACTGCGTCTGCGTCGCTGTCTGGGTGGTCGCCTAGTGCTGCGGCGAACGGGTTTACACCTGCTGACTTTTTGTTTGTCGGAGCAGGTTGCACGTTGTTTTCTCTGATGAATGTAGTGAACGTGTCCCGTACCTTATCTACTGAGTAAACCTTTCCCTCTTTAACTAATTCTACAGGACGTGGCTCCCCATACTTACGGTTGTGTACGCCTATAGGACGTAGTATTCGCGACGTGTCGCTGTCGACTGCGCGGTCTGCTTTAATTTGTAGGTGCATTGTGATGTCGCGCTTCATAGCGGACAACTCTTCCCACACCTGTGGGGTTATATCTTCATCAAGGTGGATGTAGCTGTGATAGCCACCACCGGAGTTAACGATTGTTGGAGTTAAGCGTATACTTTTGGCTAGGTGGATTACCCCTGCCAGCGCTTCCTCTCTTGAATCGTATGCGTCCCTTTTATCCACGTCGACATCGAAGTCGTCGAATAGTGAGCGACACGCCACCACGTTGCTTTGCGTGCGGATGCGGCGCTTGCCTGTCCTTTCGTCTGTGTACCAATCACCGAATGAGTTAACTCCGAAGTAGACGGTCTCGCCTCTACCATCGAAGATTAATGCTGCTTTCGCGGCCTCTTCGGCATTGGGGTAGTTCTTCCACTTAAACCACGAACCGCCGTCGTCCTTAACTTGCACAAGGCCAAGGACCATTTGTCCTTGTGACGGAAGCACTAGCTTTAGGAACTCTAATGTACCCATGCCGCTACCTTTTTTTGTTGACTTATTAACAGATGAGTACCGAGGTGTAACCCCCGGCACTCGTGGACATCCTGTGTTAGTCGTCGAAGTCTAGGTTATCTAGGGCTTCGTCGATGCTGTTATAGTCTTCAACTTTGGCAGCGGGAGGCGTAGGAGCAAGAACCGGAGCAGGTTCCTCTACCGGAGCAGGAGTAGGTTCCTCTACCGGAGCAGGACGAGCAGCGGCCTTAGGGGCAGCAATCTTAGGAGCAGCAATCTTAGGAGCAGGTTCCGGAGCAGATGCCTGAGGCTCTGTACCGGCGTTAGTAGGAGTCGCCGTGCCAGTGATTAGCCCAACGGTTTCAGCTTCGGCACTGAGAACTGACTCGATCTCAGACAGTTCATCGGCCTCAACGAAGCGAACAGCTTTGAACGTAAGCGCAGGGTGAGCCACGTTATAGTCAAACCCGATCTTCGTTACCACGTGGTGTGGTTCTACACCTCGCTTACCTAACTGCTGACCGAACTGGCCCAACGTTTTCAACGATGCCGCAGGGACACGCAGTAACATAGGGTCGTTCAGTTGGCCCGGCGCAGCAATAGCGAGACGCATAGAATCTGAACACGCCTTACCTTTACCGCCGTTGTCAGTGATACGAGAACCCCATGCGTTGTTGGGACACGCCGCACAACTCTTAGCCTGTGGGGTTTCTGCGTCCATTGCCGGAGCGAGGCCGTCGTTGGAGTAACATGTCGGTTTAGCGACGCTGCCTTCCTCGTAACCGCTATCGTAGAACACCTTGCTCTTGTTAGGGTTAACAGCCACGATGACTGTCTCCAAGAATGACGCTGGGTCGCCGTCTTCGCCCTTAGTTATCAGGGTGCGCTCGTCACCACGTTGGATGTGGAACACTTTACCCTTGATAGAAATAACGGGGAATCCACCTACGGATACCGCCGCAGCGAACACGTTGTCTTGTCTTACTTTTCCCTGCAAGTGAGCGGGGAGCTTTGATGCTGTGAAGTCGACCATTTCTTTAGCCATGATATATTACCTCTTAGTTGTTTGTTTATTTGCGACGGAAGTTAACGACCTGAGTTTCCGACCAGTTAATGCCCGGTGGAAGGTCGCCTTCGACTGTTTTAAATTGCTCTATAGCCGTTTTGTTTACCCGACGTTCCAGCAGTTCCCACGCTTCATTGGTTTTCACGTGCTCTAACAACGAATCCCAGTCCGCCACAGTAGCAGATGAGCGCGTTGTCCGATATGCGGTTCCCACTCCACGAGCTGACACATTGTCTATTCCTCGATCTTGGAACCTTCGCAGAAACTCGACCTCGATCTTGTTCTGCTTGCCTTTGTCCCCTGCGTCGTCTTCGTCGTACGCAGCTTTACGCTGGGAACGTCTGTCACGCAGGGCGATGAACAGTTTCAAACATGAAACGTCATCCAACTCTGAGATTTTCGCCATTAGTTTTCTCCTTTTTAGAATTTAGCCAATCGTCAATGTCCTCTTCATCCCACCGCAAGACCTTCTGCGAGACCTTTATCGGTTGGGGGAAGGTCTTCTCTCTCCGTCGCAGTGCAGGAAGCGCCGCTTTGGTGATGCCTAACTTTTCTGAAACCTCGAAGGGTCTAAGCAAGTTCATAGTTTATACTCCGTTTGTGTTCGCTTGTAAGCAGATTAGTGCATATAGGTTCACCTGTCAAGCCATGACGGCGTCTCGATGTGCTTTTACTTCTGCTAATAACGCTCCCTGCATCTTCTGTTTGTTCCGAAGGCGGGAATAAATGCGCTTTTCAACAGGTGTACCTTCGAGCATGATGATAAAGTTGTTCATCTTTTGGCCGGGCCTATTGATACGACCGTTGGCTTGCTCAAAGACTTCGTTAGACGTCACGCATGAGTACCAAATAATGGTAGACGCGGACGTCAAGGTTAGCCCGTGGGACATAGCGGCAGGTTGCGCCACGATGACCTTAGGTTCCTTTGACTTTTGGAACGCCCCGAATATACGGTCGCGCTCGTCTTTCTTAACCCCTCCGTGGATTACTTCAACCGAGAAGTCCTTACTCAGTTCCTCAGCTACCATCCGTACTGAACTAACGTACGGTACGAACACGATGACCTTGCCCTCAGCTTGGCGCACGATTGCACGGGTCTCTTCTATACGAGGCGTAGACGGGATAGTGATCTCCTTCTTATCGTTGGAGTAGACTACGCCGCAGGCAATCTGGACTAACTTGCCCATCTTAACCGCCTCGTTAACCGCTGTGATCTCGCCTTCGTCGGCCTCGGTACGCATCCTAGCGACCATTTCGTTGTACGCCTTGCTCTGCTCTTTCGTCAGCGGCACTTGGCGTGTCTCATACATTAGTGGGGGTAAGTCGACGCACTCGTCACGGGTAAATCGAACCGACGGTTGCATAACTCCACGTACGATGTCCGTTGCGTCGGGCTTTGCAATCCACTGAAACTGCGATAATTGTCGCATGACTTGTCCTTTGAACCGATTGAAGTAAGGCGGTACGTTGTTAGGGGATATAAGCCTACACTGCGCCCAAGCGTCTGTTGGATTGTTCGGCGTCGGTGTGCCTGTCATACCCCAGCAAGAACGCGCCGGTTTATGGCGGTTGATAACCTTGTTGATAGACTTCCACCTATCTGTACCTGCGTTACGTGCTGCTTGCGCTATCTCATCCACGATAACTAAGTCGATGTCCGGACGATCTGCCAGCATAGGTTCAATGATTTGCAGTCCGTCGTGGTTAATTATATATACGTCGGCGTCGGTGTTCAGTAGCTTTATTCGCTTCTGCTTCGACCCGTACAGTACGCAGTACTCAAGGTGTGGGAAGTGCTGAAACACTTCGTCAGCCCACGTACGCTCAAGTGTAGACAGAGGTGCAATTATTAAGACCTTATGCAGTTGTCCGACACTACGTAGGTAGTCGTACGCCCACAACGATGCCAGTGACTTACCCGTGCCGAGTTCACTAAGGTTGAACGCGCGATCATACATGGATAAGAACGCGGCGGCTTCCCGTTGCGCAGCGAACGGCTTGTAACGGCCCGGCCAGTCGTAGTACTCCCGTATTGGTGCAAGGGCATCAAACCCTAGGTTCCGAAGCACACGTGTCTCTATGGTTTTGTGCGGAACCATCACATAAGGTACGCCTTTAACGGAGAACGCCTTCGCCGTCGGTATCACATTTGTAATACGGTCAGGGTCACGGCTCTTAATCAGCAATGCTTTCTTCTCTTTGTGGATTAACACGAGACTGCTCCTAGTTGGTTCCGGCGTCTATCTGACGGATGCGTTCGTCGCAGATGTGCTTTATCTTCTCGTAGTCGAGACGGCGTTCGTTAGGTTTACTGCGGAGGATGCGCTTCACTATGTCAGCGTCCCACGGGTTAAGGTCATACTCCAGCCAGATGTCCCACGGTTGGATGACGTGGGCTGAGTAGTTCGATACGCCTACGTTGTAGCCGCGTACGCCCTCCGTCGTCGACTGACTTGGCATTTCTGCGTGCCAGTTGCCAGCGTGGGCGCGGTCAATATACCATTGAGCGGCTACTTGACTGACGTCGCAGTTAAGTGAAACGTCGCGAGCGTCAGTTGTTGCGCGGTGCGCTAGAAGGTATGCCCACACTCGTTCATGTTGGTTCATTATTTCTTCCCCTTCGTGTACATTTCGGGGTGATCTTTACGCCACCCTTGGTTCTTAGCCGCAGGAACCACACGCGTGTTGGACTCCTTAGTGCTACCTCCCTTGTCTAGTGGAGTCTTATGGTCGACGTGCGTACCGTCCCCCTTCGTAGCGCGTCCATCTTTGATTGCCTCGCGTCGTGCCTTGTTATTAGCTACGCGTTTCTTCTGGACACTAGGCTTCTTGTTGTAAGCTGCCTTAGTCTTCAATTCTTGCTTCGACGATTTTGTCATGTATAGCCTCCTTTACTTGTTCCACATCATCTACGACGATTGCTAACCCATAAGCAGACTTGATGTCGTCTATCTCACGTTGTTGGTTCGCCGTGACGTTCTTAATTTTGCCCGGTGCCTTCGTCTCGAAAGCCATGAACAAACCTTTGTGACACACTAAGATGTCTGGACACCCTACGCGCCCCATTCCATTAGACACCGGCATGTAGTACCACGCACCGATGGATTGAAGGTACTCTTTGACCTTCTTCTTGACCTTACCTTCTGGCGTCATGCTCATGAGTCGTCCCTCTCTGTTAGAATGTTCATCGTGTTAACTCCTCAACGGTTACACCTAGCTCTCTAGCGAGTGCTCGGTCCTCTGCATTACGACGCTTACGCGTACGCTCCATATTACTGGTCTGTAGCTTCGTCTCCGATTTGGTGGCGACCTTTGTCTCTTTCCTTAACTTCTTTAACAAAGCCTTATTGAAGCTGGCTTTGATGTTATCGTGGTAACTCATTGCTCCCTCCTTTCTTGGCACGTTCGTAGCTTGCCACATCAGCATCCCCTTGATGCTCCTCTTCTACCAAAGCCATTGCTTTCTTCGTGCAGTCCCACTCTTCGACAACTGTATCAGGGCTTAACCCTAACTTAACCCAGTCCTTCGGTTTCTCAGGTTGGCCTTCGGTGGCTGGCTCCAGTGCTAATAACATCTGCCAGCTCATACCGTCCTCTTTCGACCCCTCTGGTGCCGGTGGTGCGGGCATCCAGTACGCTACTCGTTCTGAGCCGAACAGAAGGTCGATTGCAAATGCGTCCCAGTAGCCGTCCTTATTGTATCCAGCTACGCCCAACTCATCGTAATTGGTGCGCACAAACATGTCCTTAGACCAACCATCTACCTCTGTAGTAGGGGGTAGGG
>TARA_R110000744_G_scaffold173942_2_pt1 | contig 11164 bp, 19 predicted proteins | sample TARA_R110000744 | Tara Oceans TARA_R110000744 (sample SAMEA4398083) | marine metagenome | biome: Polar Biome; feature: [DCM] deep chlorophyll maximum layer (ENVO:01000326); material: water (ENVO:00002006), including particulate matter (ENVO:01000060) such as... | depth 36 m | reverse complement strand
TTCAAGTGATAATAGTGCTTTTGCTTTATCTGCCTGTGCAGATGTACGTAACATTTCTACTAATTTGTTCATTTTAATATGGTTTTAATTTGTTTTTTTTCTAATCCCATTGACGTCAATATACGAAGAATTTCATCGTTCCCCAAAAATTCCATGTATTCTTTTACCTCGTTTTTTGAACATTCCCAATAACTGCTTAAATGTTCTACTAATTCGTTATTGAGTTTTTTAATATTAGATTTTATGTATTTATTCCACTTATTGTTCTTAGGAACATATTCACGGTAAATACTATATATTTCTTTTTTATTTTGAGGCATTATTTTTTGTGCCTCATTAACTAATTCTAAATAATCAGGATTCATAGACATAAACCTATGAATCATATAACTGTTCCATAGTTCCCAATCTTTATCTGAAAAGGAACTAGGATCAGCTTTAACACTGTTTATTTGTTTAAGCCAATCCCAGACATTTTTCATTATACTAACTCATCTTTAAGTTCATCTCTTAATTCCATTGGTACACCTTCACCTAAAATTTTATTAGTTGATGGGTCATAAAAAATTGGAATTGGCATTATAGCATCATTATCTGTTCCTGCTACAAATTTAGAAATTCGTCTTAAAATAACTCCCGATTTGAAGATACTTTTACCTTCAGCATTTTTCATTCCCTCAGTTGATTTTAAATCAATCTGTGGTTGATTAATTGGTTTTTCCATTTTACTTATTATTTATTAGATTATTGATTAAACTCATTACATTGATCTCTTTATCTATTCTAAAATTAGCTTTGTATTGGTGCTCATTAATTAGCATAGCTGCTGTACCTGCTTTACCAGGAAGATATTTGTCAGCATTTTCATATAAAAATCTAAATACTTCTTCAAAATCATCAATATTGGAATCAGCGATAATTTGTCTGATGCTATTAAATTTAGGTTTGTCTTTACTTAATTCAGTTAATATAGCAGACAAATAACTAGTACTGACAAGTAAAGAATCATCTAATGTTAGTTTGTTCTTAATATTACTTGTCTGGATAGTGTTAAGCATTTTGCGTAAGTCCGGGTAGAACTTATTTACAATTTTACCAATGGCATTTGGATCATAACTTATGCTCTCTTTATCACAAATACTAGCTAAATGTACTGCTACCTCCTTTTTAGTTGGAGGGATAACTTTAATAGTTTGACATCTTGACTGTAAAGGATCAATAACTCGTTCTATATAATTACAAGTTAATATAAACCTTGTCGTACGTGAAAACGTTTCAATAATATTACGTAAAGAAGCTTGCGCTTGAATAGTAAGAAAATCAGCTTCATCCAAAATGACCACTTTAAGTGGTTTAAATGAAGCCACACTTGCAAAACCCGATACTTTATCTCTAATTGTTTCAATACCCCTTTCATCAGAGGCGTTAATATAAAGATAATCGCAATCGAGATTTTTAACACAAAGTTTAGCAAGTGTAGTTTTTCCTGTTCCAGCCGGACCATAAAATAAATAATTTTGAATGTCGTTTTGTTCCAATTGTCTAGCAATAGATGCTTTCAATTTTTCATTACCAACATAAGTATCTAATGTTATTGGTCTGTACTTCTCGTTAAGTAAACTATTAGTATTCTCCATATATTGAAAATCGTTGTTCTTTTACAGGTTCAATTTCCTTCTCAGTTGTTAATATAGCATATAATTCACTTTTTAAAGGTGCTAATCTATATTCTCCTCTGAATCCAGTTTTTGTCATATACGCCTCAAGCGTATCAGTTAGTGTTTTATGTACAGGACCATCTGGTGCATTTGCAATTAATTGCCATTTGTCTCCAGGCGGTACTCTACGAGCAATAAGAGTTGCGTTCTCTATTACTTTTACTTTGATTTCGGTGTTTTGTTTCATGTCTATAATATAATTAATTTCTTATAAATATCCTAATTACTTGGCATCAAATTTCCACTTTGAACGTCTTTTAATATATTCATTCTTTCTTCAACACTTTGTTTATCTTGAGTTAAAGTACATTCAGTTAATAAAACAGTACCTGCTATTGATGATGCATTTTCTAATGCTAACCTTGTAACTTTAGTTGGATCAATAATACCTTTAGATTTAAAATCAATAATATCACCACTATCAACATCAACACCATTCCATTTTTCATTGTTAGACAACTCATATGTGCCCTTTGCTGCTGCATCTTTTTCTTCCCAGCCAGCATTAATTAAAATTTGCTCAAATGGTTTAGTACATGCTTTTCTAACAATAGAATGCCCTTTAATTGATGTATCTAATACTTTACTAGCATTCAATAACGCAACACCTCCACCTGGTAATATGCCTTCTTCAATAGCAGCTTTTGTTGCATGTAGTGCATCATCAACTCTATCTTTTTTCTCTAGCATTTCAGTTTCAGTATTTCCACCAACATGAACAATTGCTACTCCTCCAACGAATTTTGCGAGTCTGTTTTGTAGTTGTTCTGTTTCATACGGGGTTTGGGCTTTTTCGATTTGCGATTGTAGCTCTTCAATACGTGCTTCAATTTGTTCAACTCCTCCTTTTCCATCTACTATTGTTGTTTGTTCTTTTCCTATTGTTGCTGTTCTAGCTTCTCCAAACCACTCCCAGCTAAATTTATCTAATTTCATACCTTTTTTCTTATCAAATACTACACCACCAGTTGTGATTGCAATATCTTCTAATACTAATGATCTTCTATCTCCAAAATCAGGTGCTTTAACAGCACATACATTAACTGTACCTCTCATTTTATTTACAATTAAAGTAGCTAAAGCTTCATTATCAATATCTTCAGCAATAATCAACAACGATTTACCTTGTGATGATACTGCTTCTAAAATTGGTAATAACTCTTTTACTGAATTTAATTTTTGATCTAATATTAATACTGCAGGATTATCTAAAACACTCTGCATCGTATTATTATCTGTTACAAAATAAGGTGATTTATATCCTCTATCAAATTGCATTCCTTCTACTGTCTCAAGATAAGTATCTCCGGTTTTAGACGTTTCAATATGTACTACACCTTCTAATCCTACTTTATCAATTGCTTGAGCAATTAACTTTCCTGTTTCAACATCATTATTTGCTGATATGGTTGCAATTTGTTCTAATTGGCCTTCTTCTGATATATCTTCCGATATATTATTTTGGAGTTCCTCAATTACTAACTTAGTAGCTTGATCAATTTCTCTTTTAATTTTAGTAGCATTTTCTCCATTATCTAAACTAGTTAAACCATTTTTAATAATTTCTCTAGCTAATAATGTTGATGTTGTTGTACCATCTCCAGCTTTATTCCCCGTTGTAACTGCTGCTTGTCTAATTAATAATACCCCTAATTCTTCACTAGGATTATCTAACATAATGCTTCTAGCAACGGTAACACCATCTTTTGTTGATTGTGGAGGTTCTGCTACCCCTTTAAATATAACAACGTTCCTACCGTTAGGTCCTAGGGTTGATACTACAGCATCAGCTAATTTATCAATCCCTCTCATTATGTTTTTTCTGGCGTTCTTGCCGTATTCAATTTTATTTTCCATTTTTAAATGTCTGTTAGGTTTTCTTTATCTTCTTTAGTTACTTCAGTTTCAGCTAAAACTCCTTCAACAGTTTGTTGAACTTTAGCTAGTACTTGATTTTCAGGGCCTACATAATATTCTTCACCATCAAATGGGAGTTTTGTAAAACCTTGAGTTGGTAATACTACCAAATCTCCTACTTTTAATTGCATTGGGATTAGATGACCATTTAAGGTATACCTACCAAATCCACAGGCTACTACTTCACCGTATTCATTTTTTTCTTTACCCATATCTGGAACAATAATGTTTCCGTATAATGTTTCCTCGTTTTCTATGGGTTTAACGATAACCGCGTCGAATAGTGCTTCAAGCTTTTTCATGTAAATAATTTTTAATGTTTGATTCAATTGTTAAAAACTTATCTAAAAAGTCATTTAGATTAGTATAATGTTCTTTGTTATGTAACTGTTCTTCAGTTATCCTCTTTAATGCATCTTCAAATTTAGCATGGAAAGTCAAGGCCTTGGAATAGGTCTTACTCTTACCAGTTGATCTAAAGTGGTTAGCATTAGATGTTACCTTTCTGTTAACTGTGTAACAGTGTTCGTCTTTTGTGATAAAGAAGGGGTCCAAGTTAGGATCTTCAATCAGTGTTAGTGAATTTGGTTTTCTTGCCATGTATGTTATCTATTTATTTGACGTAAATATACGAAAAAAACATCGCTAGGACACGTTTTTTTGCGCTTACTTTTACTTAATTTTAATAGATTTTGGCTTAGCTTCTTCAGCTAATGGAATAAAAATATCTAATAATCCATTTTCTAAAACAGCATCAGTTTTTGATAAATCAAATTTAGGTGCAATTTTATATCTTAAATCAAAAGACTTTTTAGACAAACCTCGATGAATTGTTCCTTCATGGAAATCTTCATCTTCAGGTTTTTTATAACTAATTTTTAAAATGTCTCCTTCAATATCAAGGATAACGTCTTTTTTAGTTAACCCTGTACAGGCAACTTCAAAATGTAATCCTTCATCATCGAAGAAAATATTTAAGGGGTGTGATTGTTTTGTGTTTGATGCTGGTTGAAATGTACTGTCAGCATTGAAGTGGTTCCTAAATAGGATGTCGAAAGGGCTTAAATGCCTCTCTAATAATTGTAATGTACTCATATCATTTGTTTTGTGGAGCCGAAGCTTCCGGTTAATTTAATTTAAACATAACAAGTGCCCTAGCTAAATGTTTTGTTCCATTATACATATAATATAAAAAGGAAAAGTCGCTATTCCAAGCTATCTTTTAATTCCTTCTCAGAATCTTCATCCATAAATGCTGCCCACTTTCCATCAGGACAACTAGCGGATAATGATCTTACTTTTAGATTTAATATACAACCACAACTTGAGCAACACGGTGCTGTACCTGGAACTGCACAGCTATGTCCTATCATATCAAATTTTGAACATTTTTCACAAATATTACCTCTAATTTTAGCTATTTCTTCAACATCATCGTTAGTGAATATTCTATTTTTTATACCCTCTAATATAGAAGGCATATTACCAAAGGCTCCTATTAATTTGTTGAATCTTCCCACTATACCATTTCTTCTACAATGCCTACTATTTCACTAAAAACAAGTAAAATGGTTGCTGTTATTAAATTAAAAGGGATAAAACAATATCCAATAATCCTTATTCCGGATTTGATAAAGGAGATGATTTGATGTTTTTTAGCATCGGGTAATTCTTGTTTTTTTTTCATAGCTATTTATCTAATTTTTTGATTATAGTTTTTTCCATTGTTATTATTACCTTCTCTAGTTTTAGTATTTGTCTTTCGAGTTGGATTATTTGTTCTCTTTTTTCCCTTCCTAATTTTGCATCCCATATTAACCACCCAAAAGCGAATATCTCTATAATGAATAATAATATGAGTAATATTGTCTGTAACATAATTTATTCGTTTCTTGCTATATAATATATACTTTCTATGTTATCTGAGGTAAATGTTAATTTTACCATACCTTTCTTAGATAACTTTAATACACCTGAATCCATATCCTTATTAGAATTTAATATTGATTTAAAGATATCTGAGTCAAATGGTATGTTTAAGTCACTTTCCGTTATGTTACCTCTTAATTGGTATGTAATTTTATTTGAAAATCCGGTATTATCACCGAATATAAACTCACATATATTATTACCGTCAAAATCTTGGGTAGTTGTAATTAGCATGTTATTTACATCAGATAATGCGTTTTTTGCTTTAATTAGATGATCAGTATCTTCAGGTTGTAAATCTAGAATAATTTCCCATTGTTCCGGGTCTTCATACCATGTTGTTTTACCTAGAATTAAAATATCTGCTAACGAATATGTTAGATCAAAGTTTAGATCTGCGATATGCATTTTAGTAAATACGGATTTTATTTTTTCTAATGAAATAGATAATTCTCCACTAGTAATAGATAATAATTTAGATAACTTGTCAGTATCAAATATACCTAACTCACCATCTTCTAAATCAAAGTCCTTTAAATAAACTTTACATACTCTACCTTTGTCACCAGCATATATAGTTAAAGTCTTATCTTGAATTCTCCATTTTACCTGATTATTTAATCCATTTAAATAATACTTTGATATAACACTTTGCAAAACATTTTTACTTATCATATAATTATATTTTTATTTCTAATAATTTTACTTGGGCTAACACCATTTTCACATCTACCACACATATCAAATGTAGTTAGTGGAGCTGGCATTATATCGTCATACTCATCTGTAAACATATTACCCAATATTTTTTCTAAACTGTAATCCATACAACATAATGAAACATCTCCGTTAGGCAAAACTACATTATGATATAAATGTTCTATACAACCACAAGTACTAGGTCCTTTTTGAGGTGTATGGTTAACTCTATCTTTAATTTTATCTAAAGCTGGTTTAATGGTTGCTTCACCTACTAAATTACCTGCTCTATCCCAAAAATTAGGTATAACTGGGTTAGGCCATAAATCTTTTACACAATCATGGGGTTCACCCATACTCATTACATAAAATGCCTGAATATCATTTTCATATTCTTTAAATTTTTCAAATACCTTATATAATCTTTTATTTAAAGGGTGTTCAGCAATCCTTTCAGCATCTGGAATATGTAAACAAAACCCACCATTTGGACCTTTAGTCCACGGAATATCTTTAACTGCTTCAACATCATCTAACTTCATACCTACTCCTGTTGAAAATGCTGATAGAGGGTGACCTTTATAGTTAGCATATTGCATCATTTTAGTACATTCTTGGTTTAACCAGGGTTCAGTAAAACCTGAAAATGTAACTCTAACATCTTTAGGTAGTTTATCACATATTTGGATAAACCTAGCTAACGATAAAGTTTTAGGTTGTCCCTTATGGGCATGATAAATTTTCTCTAATGTTCTCTGGGGACAAAAAGCACAATTTACCACACACCCTTTAGGTGATATTGAAGTTGTAAACTCCATTGTTGGCCATTTTGTTGTTTTCCAGTAATCTCTTTTCTCTACCATATTATTCAATATACGAAAGTTTGTTTATATCTCAAAGGAAGATAATGCATTTAGGTGAGGGTTTAAATCTAAACTCCATTCTAAATCATTAAAAAATCCTTCTAATTTGTTTAATAAAATTGACTCAAATACCTTCTGTCTGTCGGCATACATATTTAAAAAGTTTTGAATTTTGTGAGGCATATCATAATCAAAGAAAGCTAATGCTTCTATTTTATATGGGTTATCTTTTAAATAAATCCATTTAACCTTATCTGCTTGAGTAATTAAATTATGTTTTCTATCTAATTGCCATAATCTTAATAAATCATTATAACGAATAGTTGCTCTAACTGGTGCAGGTGCTCCTTTTAATATTTCAGTAAACATTTCTCCTGCTCTAGCTTTAGTACCTGAATATTTATCAAGTTTTTTTACTGATGTTGGGTTACCTAATTTAGTAAGTGGTATTTCACCACCTAATATTTGTTTTTTGAATACCTTTATTTGTTCTAAAATATTACCTTTTTCACCACCTTTTAATACTTGTTGGAGTATATCATTAAAAAACTCACCTAAAATTGGTGGGAAATTTGCTTTCATAAACTCTAAACCTTTAATATCTAGTGTTTCTTTTTCAATACCCTCTTGTTTAGTAATCCACTGTGCATAGCGTCTAGTTGCTCTAAAATAAGCAGCACGAATAACACATTCAGTTTTCATTTCAAGTCTATGATCAATAACATTAAATGCTTCACGTGCTAATCTATCATAATCTTCATTAATAATACTCTCGTATCTCTTTGCTACTCTTTCAAGTATATCATCTTTTTTCTTATCATCAAACGATTCAAAGTTAGGGTATAAATGCTTTAATATTGGTTCTGCATTAAAATAATTTGAGTCGGTATCAACATAAGCACAGTAATTCTCATCTTCTTTATCACATATCCACCAAGGAGTATCTTCTATATGCTTCATATTGATTTAGCTATTAATTGTTTATATTTTGTTGTTGACCAACCATGATCTCTATTTAAATAATGAATTGGTAATTTTAAATTATCACCTGTAAATGGTTTTCCTATATAGTCATCACCTAAAAATCTAATATCAAATTCACCCATTTTAAGTAAATCATATAATTGTTCTTCGTAAGTATATCTAATTACATCATCAACATATCTAATACTTAATAATAATTCTTTACGTTCATCAGTTGATAATATAGGTTTAAATTTTTCAGGCCTTTCAATTGAAGGGTCAGTATGAAGTAATACAACAAGGCAATCACATTTACCTTTTGATTCCTTCAACATTTGAACATATCCTGGATGGTATACATCAAAATTACCACAAATTACTCCTTTTATCATCTGTATTCCTTTGTGTCTTTAAATTCTGAACCTGATATTATATTAATATCATTTTTTAATTGGTTTCTTACTTCGTTATACTTAAATATCATTCTTGATGATTTTCTAAATTCTTTATCACTAATACTTTTACCTCTAACTGCATTTTCTAACTCCCATAATATACGATTTACTTTTGATAACTCCAAAAATAATACCTTAATTTCTTTACCATTTTTAGCAAATATATCTATGACACCTGGGTTTAAGGTAAGAAATTCTTTCTCAACATTAGCCAAGTTTTCAGGATTTTTCATATTCAATTTTTTTATCTCTAAAATTGAAATCTTATCTAATAATTCGCCGTTTGATATTTCTACTTTCATCAAAATGTTCTTTCTCCTGGTATTGGTGGGACCTTAACTGGTTTATCACCATTTGAATCTATATCTGTTCTTTCTTTTAAATCTATCTTATATACAACACCTTTAACCTTGAATCGATAAACACCCTGTTTCAAACATTTTCTAAACATATTCTCTTGACCTTCAGACCAAGTTTCACTTGTTTTAATTAATTCATCTTTTGAAATGGGTTCTCCATCTGCAAATACTTGCATATTACTTCTTATCGATTGTTTTTTCAATGTCATATTTCTAGTTTTAATTATTAGCCTGTATGGTCTCTACCTAATATAGGCATTTGATCCAATGTTTTAAATCTTTCTTCTTCTATCGAACCCGTTTCAAATATAACAGGTTCTACTATATCTACTTTATTAGGGGTGTTTAAGTCTAATTTAATTTCTCCTCTAATTACTTTATTCATGTGTCTATTAGCACATAAAGCACTTTCTTGAATTATTCTTTGTCCTGATAATGTAATTGCTTCTGATAATACTACGTTACCATATCTAAAACTACCTAATGCTGTTGCTCCATATAAACTATTAAGCAAAATTTTCATTGTATATTGCATTAAGTAATTATATTCACCCTTTACTGTGTCTCCAGCTTGATAAGCCTCCTTCATTGCATCTTTGTAAATAACACGTTCTTCAAACCATTTTTTAAGTATTGTAGATAATACTGATTCTTTCTTTGTTTCAAAAAATACACCATTAGCTGATATTGCTAAGTTGTTTTCCTTAATCATTTGGATTAATTTCTTTACAGGAACATAGGCTTGCTGACGATTTTTATTTTCAACTAATAAATCTTCTTCGGGGTCACGTTTTTTTAAATCGTTAAGACCCAATCTATTATTACGATCATCTGGATCTATAATACGACCCTTGAGTGTTTCTTTACCTATGTTAATTGACATTATTATAGATGGATACAGCGACGTTAAATCCTCATCAAACATATACTTGTATAATCCGGCTTTAGGGCAAAATAAATAACCACCTGCATAGTTTTTCTTGTGAATTGGGTGTTCATCTCTTCTAGGTGGTATAATTCCTTGGGAAAGTAAGTAAGCTGAGATAGCACCATCTTGTGATACGGTGTTAGCATAAACTTCACTATAATTATGTTTACCTTTATGTGATAAGTTTTTTGTTAATGCAATATATTGTAATTTTTCATCTAATTTTTGAAGTATTTCAACATCAACAAAGTTATATTGAATAAATTTATGGATATCAGTTTCAAATAATTGATCCAAATTGCCTTCATATTCAATCTTATTCATACCAACATACTTCTCACCAATAGCATCTAATTTCCAGCTTGGTTCATCTTTCCAACTATATTTTTTATGTAAACGAATATAATCAAGGGATTCAACTCCTACAATCTCAACAAATTGATTACGTTTAAACCACCACTTGTTGCCTTTTTTACAATTAACTACACCAATTGGAGATAAATGTTTAGCAAATTCTTCACCTATAGTATTACACATTCTATAATATAAGTAAGGTATATCAAAATAATCACTGTTGTAACCTACTAAAATGTCAGGATCCATATCCCTTACTTTTTCAATAAATAAACCCAACAATTCATTTTCAGTTCTACAAGGTATAATTTCCTTGTTTTTTGCTTTAGTATGTTTAAGTTGATTTTTTTTATCAAGAATTAAGATATGCCATGTATCAGGTGTTTTATCCCAATATGCTATAGAAGTAATTGGCATTGGGGCACTTTCAATATAATCTTCGGTTAAAGCGCCCCCAATTTCACATTCAATATCAAAAAATACTTCTCTATGACCAGTAGAAGGAGTATCATCAATTCCATATCTTTCGATAAGAAATTTTTGATATGGCTTCATATCATGAAAGTGAATGTTATTTGTAAATTTGTCCCACTTATAGGTTTTAGTTAGTTTTTCTCCATTAATCCCATTAAATTTACCTTCTGGGTCTTCTACATAAGCTGGATTCCACCATTCTATTTCATCATAGCCTGCTTCATCCCAAAGATGTATCTTAAACTTATTTTTTCCTAAACTTTTTGCAAAACATTTTTTATAACTCATTCGGGTCTTATAGTTGATAATATTTCCATTAAATCTTCTACTTCAAACTTACATAATTGTCCTTCACATAAATCTTGACAACATTTATCGGTATTAAGATAAATAAATTCTAATGATTTATCAACCTTTTCCCACTGTTCCTTAGATAATTGTTTCTGACTCATAGAATTTTTCTAATTCTTCACTACTAAAGAACTGACTTAAATCTGGTCTAAAG
>TARA_R110000744_G_scaffold9647_1_pt1 | contig 11170 bp, 5 predicted proteins | sample TARA_R110000744 | Tara Oceans TARA_R110000744 (sample SAMEA4398083) | marine metagenome | biome: Polar Biome; feature: [DCM] deep chlorophyll maximum layer (ENVO:01000326); material: water (ENVO:00002006), including particulate matter (ENVO:01000060) such as... | depth 36 m | reverse complement strand
CTGTAGTTGAATCAGCTTGAACAGCAAATGTTCTATCTGTATTACCATCGTAAGCAGTTCCTGATAAACCGTTTCCAGCTGTTAAATCAGCTAAATTGATATCTACATCTCCTGTAAATGAACCACTAAATGATCCTGTAAATTGATTTGAACCAAGTGTACCTAATGAGGTTGCAATTTGTGTTGTACCAATTCCACCATCTGTTACTTTAATACCACTAGATCCTACAGTAATTGTAGAACCATCTGGGTTTACTGCTTGTACCCCACTTGCAGCTGTAATACCATTTCCTGATATTCCTGTTACTAAATCCGCAATTGAATCTTTTTTAGTAAGGGTAGAATCATTTGCATCTATAAATGCAAAGCTATCTGCAGCAACATCAACTGCTGCGGTTGTTAATCCGTTTAAATCGACAGATAATGCAGTACCACCACCACCTGCGATACCTGTACCAGCAACTGAAGTATTTAATTGTGTTTCCGTAATTCCACCGTCTGCTACTCCTACAGTTACACCTGCAGCTGCTCCATTATAACTAAAAGCAGTTATACTAGTTCCCTGAGTTAAAGCATTTGAAGCCTGAGCTACTACACCTGTTAATCCTGAACCATCTCCTTGAAAAGACCCACTAAAAGATCCTGAGTGGCTTAAACCAGTAGCTGCTGTTGTAGCTACTATATTTCCGGTACCATTAATTGCTGTTGTAGTTAGATTACTTGCACCCCCACCAATTACTACTTGGTCTGATGTTAAAGAATCAACTTGTAAATTAGCTAAGTTTGCTGATGATCCGGAAACTATTACTTTTTTCCATTGTGCCATTTTGTACTATTGTTTTTATTTATTATTAATTGTTATTTATTATACGTATTAAATTTATTCTAATCCCACATAAAGATTTGAACCACTGTATGCTACTCCTCCTTCAGTTGGTGTTGGTAAGGCATTTATAATTTTACCAAAAACTGCTATCCCATCATTATTAATTTTAAGGGGTGTAAAACTAGAGGATTTAATTAAAAAGAAATCTCCTGTTTGGTTTGGATTTAGTGAAAAAATAGAACTACCTGTAATGCTTAAACTACCTGTTATTTGAGCTGATCCTGTAAAGGGAAAAGTATTACTAGATAAACCAATAGGTACTTTTTGGATTTGGAGTAAATATGGAGGTGTACCTCCAACTCCAAATATTCCAGCACCATTAACGGATGTATACCAATTACCTCCTATTATTATATCACCACCATCATTTCTAAATATTTTTAGGAATTGTTCAACAGCGGGTGCTGAGAAGGTTCCGGTTGGTAAACCTGTACCTGATCCATTACCTACTGTTGCAACACTAAATGCATCATTTGTAGTATTAGTTATAATTAATGTTCCAGCTCCTTGACCCGTAATTACTAATTCATTTGCAGATGGGGCTGTTGCTACTACATTAGCACCCGCAGCGGTTGCTGCTGTGTTTATATCAATTGCTATTCGAGTAGCTGAAGCACATGGAACATTTCCAAATGATGCTTCGACGAAATCTGCTTCGATTGGTCTTACACTAAATGTAATACCATTAGGTGCAGTAATAGAAAATTCTCCAGGAGCTGAGGAATAAGTACCAGTTGGTCCAGCGGTTGCCTGTAGTACTATTGCTAAAAGGGGATTATAACCTAATGTACCAGCACTACCACCTGAACCTGCTGATCCTAAAGTTGTTGCTGAAGCAAAACCTCCTCCTGTTTCTATAATAGAGGCAGAAGTATGAGTTAGTGATGGATAAGAAGAACCATTAATAGAAGATGTTATTTCACTTGTAGTTAAAGTACCCCCACCAGCATCTTGAGATATAACTTCTATACCATTTATTATAAGATTATATTGAGTTTCATCAAAGGTTGTATTAGCTACGGTACTAGTAACGGAAGAAGGAATTGGGTTAGTTAATTGAAGATATTGTGGGGAATTAGAAACATTATTTGAAATATCTCCACTTCCACTTAAATACCAAGTTGTTTCAATACCACCTGTTGTTAATTTTTCGGGTGCAGTAAAATTAGTTATAACTTTACCTGAAGTTCTTACATTAACTTTATTACCACCATATATATCTGAGACAGTACCTATAACTGGGTCAGATCCTGTAGCTTGATTTAAATAATACCCTGTTCCTGATCCAAAAATTGTAACTGAATCTCCAACTGTTAAACTACCAGTATCAATTGGTGAAAATGTAAAACGTTGTTGGGGTTTGTTTATATTAAAATAATTTTGTATTGCACTAATAGCTTCTACACCTGAAAATCCACCAAGTTGTGATAGTGCTATAACAGCATCTTCAGCATCTGAAGCTCTAAATATTACAACACTAGAACCATCATTAATAGTATTAATTCTATTACTAAAAGTACGGGCAATAATCATATTTACATCCTGGAATGTAAGGCTAACACTAGTTGTAGTTTTAGCTGATATAGCTGTAATTTTGAATACTTTTGTTCCACTATCTATTGCTAGATAATCACCAATAGCAACATCAACACCATTATATTGTCCTCCTACTCCTAACCCTGAAGAAGCTCTTACACTAGCATCACCAACAGATTGTGCTGATATCGTAATAGTAGTAGTATATTCTATAAATTTATCTGCACCATTAGGACCTAATCCTGTTTGATCATTAACCCCATATTTAGTTAAACCCACAGCATTGCCACTTGTAACCCCTAATAGAGTTAATGGAGCTTTTTCTGGTTGAAATATTGCCATTTTTTATTTAAGTTTTTTAATTGTATAATTGTCCCTTATAAATATGATAGGGAAGAATTTAAAACATAAAAACTTCCCTACTTGTTTAGTAAAATAAAAATGCAATTTTTATGCAAATGTAAACACCATAAAGGCATGGATGTATACTGGAGGTCCAGCTTTCTTTACACCACCATAATTAACAGCTGTTAAATCAAATTTTAATTCACTATCCGTACCAAAAGCATTTATATAGTTATTTGTTGCTTGGTTAGCTACAACTGTAGATGTAAATCCTTGTCCTAATACATACCCATTAGCACCTAATCCAAATGTAGAAACTACATATTTATCTGTATTGGCATTATAAAAATACCCAGTTATTGATAATGGGGGTGATACTTGACTAGGGAAATCAAAAACAACATCAGTTGTTGAATTAATAGTTACAGTAAAAGCAGTACTTGAAAATGGTGATGATGTTATAGCAGTTGCTGTGTCTACATCACTATTTACATCATAATTTAATCTAGCACAATAAGCTGTAGTAGATCCTCCTCCACCAGAACCTTCTTCACCTTTAGTTCCTTTAGGTCCTGTTGTACCTGTTCCTGTTGTACCTTTTTCACCTTTTGGTCCGGCTACTACTGAAGGTGCTCCTTTTATTCCTTTTGGTCCTGTTGAACCTATTTCACCTTTTGTTCCTTTATTACCATCATTTCCTTTAGGTCCTGTATTACCCGCCCCTGTTTGACCTTTTGGTCCTGTTGGACCTGCTGTTGATGAAGGTGCTCCTTTTTCACCTTTTGGCCCTGTTGTACCTGTTCCTGTTGTACCTTTTGGTCCTATTGGTCCTACTTCGGATGAAGCTTCTCCTTTTGTTCCTTTATTACCATCACTTCCTTTAGGTCCTGTTGTACCCTTTGGTCCTAGTATACCTTTTAGTCCTTTTTCACCTTTTGGCCCTGTTGTACCTTTTGGCCCTGTTGTACCTGTTCCTGTTGTACCTTTTGGTCCTATTGGTCCTACTTCGGATGAAGCTTCTCCTTTTGTTCCTTTATTACCATCACTTCCTTTAGGTCCTGTTGTACCTGTTGGTCCTTTTGTTCCTGTTGGTCCTAATATACCTTTTTGTCCTTTAGTACCATCATTTCCTTTTTCACCTTTTGGTCCTGTTGGACCTAGTGTTCCTTTTTCACCTTTTGGTCCTACTTCTGTTGAAGCAACACCTTTTTGTCCTTTAGGTCCTGCTGGTCCTACTGCACCTTTTGCTCCTTTAGGTCCTGCTGGTCCATTTGAACCCTTAGGTCCTGCTGTTGTAGAAGCTGTACCTTTAGGTCCTACTGAGCCTTTAGGTCCTACTGGACCGAGGTCACCTTTTTCTCCACTACCAGCTCCACCATATGAACCCGTTATATATAAAGTGTTTGTTGATGGGTCTAAAACTAGTACATTTCCATCATTGTCACTATCATTTCCTGAAATTCCTACTAAAGACGTAGATCCTGAAAATATGGCAGAACCTGTTACAGTGAATGAACCAGATACTGTTATATCATAAGATTTAGCTCCTGTAAAGGCGTCTATGGATTGTGAGACTTGTAGCGCTTCTACCGTTTGTCCGGTTACTATGCCCGTGTTTGATAATATTCTTGCCATTATTAATGTTGTTTATTATAAATATAAAAAAATTTATTGTCTATCAATGTTTACTAAAATTGTTGTGTCAGTTGTTCTAGAAGTAGGAAGTGTTTTTCCTAATTTACCTACAGCTACTAACTCATAGGCCTCATTATACATACCAACCGTGGTAACATATGGGTCAAAATATGAACTAGTTGCAAAATTATATATTGATCCTTGGTTGCTAGAGGATACTATACTAGGATTTAATGTAAAATTAAATTCACTTTCCCCCATTGTACATTTATATTGTGTCTCATATATCCCAAACGATGATGAAAATGAACAGGTTACATTTGAACCTGTTACAAAATTTAAAATATCATCTGAGTTTATTACTCTACCACCATATAATGTACTACCATAATCTCCGGTGCCATAGGGATCAGTTTCACCAATATATTCTTTTCTTGTTCCCCCGGTTAATATTATCATTCCATGTTGGTAAATAATATTACCTACAAAAGTTTCATTATTTAAAGTAGGGTTAATCCTTTTTAATCTTCCTTCCCCATCATCTATATAACTACCACTTTCAGTAGTAATTTTAATAGAATTAGGTTGAATATAATCCCCAAATAAATTTTTAGGAATAGCTAAAACCCCAATAGTTTCCCCTGAACTTGTAGGAAAATACTTATAAGGATTTAAATCAGTCTGTGGGTAATTATAATAACTAGGTTGATATGTTTGAGAAGCTTTCCGTGGTGGGGAGATTGTATTATCCAAATTAACCTTATGGTTATTAACGGGTGATGTTTCTCCTCCACTTCCTGATATATAATTACTATAATAAAGTTGTTTTATAGAATTATATACTGTAACCTGATATTCTCTAAAATCTCCTAATGATGAAGAAATACCTGTTAATTGTCTATCTGTTAGAAAATTTTTATTTTTACCTAAATATCTTGATATTACAACATCAGAACCTGTTAATTCATTACCCTTAAAAGTAAAACTTTTGTTTACTTCTAAGGGTGAAATTACTATATCTTCTGAGTTGAATTGTTTAAAAGCTGCCATTCCATTTTTAAAAATCTAATTTAATTCTAATAAGAGCTTCTTTTGTAAAATCTTTAGTTATGGGTTTTGATAATTTAGCCACAGCTAATAATTCATTTGCGTCATTATACATTCCTACGGATGTTGGAAAGGTTTGTGGGTTGTCAATAAAATAATTATAAATTACTTCACCAGTTGAACCTGATATAAATGATGGATTTTCTGAATAATTAAATTCAGAATTTCTTGTTCTAACAAATACAAAATCTGATGTAATAGTTTCTTGAGAATTTAATTGAAAAATTCTACCATTTCCATCTCCACTTGATCCTGAAATATGGTTATAAAGTTTTGTAGAATTATCACCATTAAAATCGTTTGTAAGGGTTGTTTTAAGATTAATTCCACCACCATCATTTTGTCCCGTAGTACCTGGGGTGCTATCATCATCTAAAGCTGAACCATTTAATAATATAGTAGAAATATCTGGTAAGAATAAACCATAAGAACCACTATACGAATTACCATTTCCTCTCCATGCTGTTCCAAATGAGCCACTAATTACTTGATAAGCTCTCATTGTACCGAAAAATTGTGGAATGGTTACTTCGTTTGAATTATCAGTTAATTGGATTGAATTTAATTGGTTATTACTACTAGATAGTACTAAATTAAAAGTTCCAGGAAATAATGATTCTTTATATCTTGCTCTCTCAACATTTAAAGCATAAAAGTAACTTCCAGAAAAATTTAAACCATATACAAAATCAGCATTTTCATCTTCTAATACTAAAGTTCTATATTGTCCATAATTAACTCTTGAGGGTGTTAATTGAGGGACTCCACTATCAAATTGTACAGCACCTCTTCCTGTTTTATCTCCAAAGGCTATTGCAAATTGTATTTCGGATCCAGCAGCTACTGATGATGTTTGGAATACATTTAAGTAATAAGGACCTGATGTTCCTTCTTTTTGTACAGAAGATGTAAAATAAGTATTTAGTGTAGGTTGAAAACCTGACCATACAGTTGATGTAACTGTATCTGCACTTACTACAAAATCTTCTGGATCGAATCTTTTAAATCCCATATAATATTATTTTAAACGGTTTTGTGTTATTGTTACTGGAATTGTTATTCTAGCTCCACTATCTAAACCTGTTACGGTTAAGGTTGTTTTAAGTTGTGTTTGTGTACCAAATAAAGTATTTACAGTTGTAGCAGTCATATTAATTTGTGTTCCTGTTACAGTTGTAGATATATTTGTTCCTATTGTTGTTGTAGCAGTTGCATTTGAAGATTGTGCAGCTTCTGTATTAACTCCTTGTCCTTGAAATTGAGAAAATAAACGTACATCTCCTACTGTAGCAGTATAACCACTAGATTCAAAGGTTTGTGAATTTCCTAAATAATTTAAAGTTTGAGGTGTTATTGCTAATTGAGCTCCTTGTCTCAAGTTAATAGATGCATAACCTAAATCAAGTACAGGTAATCTAGCAGTACCACGAGGTAAAGTAGTTAACTTGTATTTCATTATTTGTTGCTCATCTGGAAATGCTTCTAATAAAGGCATGTTTTCTATTGCCTCTCCATAATATGCAGAACCTGAGGGGTGGTTTGGATTATACAGTGTATAATCTATTTCATCATCGGCTAATGCAAATTGTGTGATTCTAAAAGAACCATCATTTTTTGCTAATAATTCTCTTCCTTTTTTGGTAAGAATAGCATCAACTGTTATTACTGAATTGTTTAAATATCCCATTTTGTATTATTATATAAATTGTTATTATATGTTATAAATATATATTCTTTTAATTATTTATTACTCCTTTACTAATTAAATCATTTATTATTATAGATGCGCTGGTTTCTATTTGGTTTGATGGAAACTCTGGGAACATAATTCCTGCGGCACTGAATTCTGCTGGTATGTTATCTTGTGTAAGTATTGTTTTTTGTCCTATATTTAAAGCGGTTAATGTTATTCTACCAATACTTCCTCCAATATTATCAATACTTAACACATCATTTATTGAATATCCAGACCCAGGATCAGTTATTTCAATATAACTAACCTCGGATGTACCTACACCACCTGTTTGGGTTATTATCATAGTTGCTTTTGCACCCGTTCCAGTTCCACTATTTGAAGTAACACCTAAAGTAACATTAGTATAGGATATTGGATTTCCATTAATGGGTTGTGTTGTAACTGATCCTAATAAAGCATCTTTAGTTCTAAGTAATTTACCAGTACGTTCTTGTGTTTCAACATATGAAGCTGATATGGTTGCTAAATCATATGGATATTCTAAATCTAGAATTACGCTATTAGCACTTGCTATATTTCTTCTTACTAAAAAGAAATCTTTATTAAGTGTTGTTGCCTGAGGTATTTGTGCATCTAATTCTAATTTAATACGTCCTATATCATCACCCATTATATTTTCTTGTGGCGCCCAAACTTTTGTAATTTTATATGAATAATTTTCATTATTACCAAATCTGATTTCATCTTGTTCTTTAAAATTTAAATTTGAATAGACAGGTCCTATTTTAGTTGAACTAGGTTCCATATTACCAGGAAAACCTTCATAAGGACCTGGGATATAAGGTAGTTCTCCTTGTTTCCATGTATCCCCATACGCTTCATTTATTAAACTCGAAGACATATATATATACCTAGTTGAAGTATCTGTAGAAGGAACTGCTGAACTAGGTAAATCACTTGCAAATACCCAAAATGGAGTAGAAGCTATATTTTCTGTTGCTAATAAATGAGTTTTAGATCCTATCAATGTAAATTTAGTTGCATATTTAGGTCCAGGGAACGTTGCTGGGTTTATAGTATTATTACCATCATTACCTGGTAGCATATCTCCTGTAATTTTCCACCTTAAATAACTGTCTCTTTCGTATAGGTTTTCTCCGGAATTTGCAATAAAAACCCATTCTAATCCTGTAATACCATCACTTCCAAGTCCTCGGGCACTTAATACTGCACCTAGTGCATCTTCATCTACATGCATATTAAGTTGAAGGTTTCTATCTAAACTTATCCCAGATGCTTGTTTACGACTTCTTGAATTGCTTTTACTTCCCCACCCACCTTTTCGAGTATTTGATGATTGAGATTTTATAAAAACTACTGAATCAACTACTGATCCTGCATCAAATTGAGTTGCTCCTTTCCATACTTTTAATTGTACGTCTGTAGCTATAAAAGGTATATTTTTCTTATTATATCCAGTCCCAGCACTATTTAAAGAATAATATTCTAGAGATAAAGCTGTTTTAAATTCGGTATATTCTCTTCTTTTTGTTTTTCTTTTCCAATTTCCTTTTCTAAAATAATCTGCAGATGATATATAAGTTGTTGGAAGTGAAAATTGTAAGTCTAAGTATTGCATTTGTGAAGTATCTTGACCTGCTGAGACGTAACTTTCACTCATAAATGTAATAGCTCCTTCTGGGATAGTAGTTCCATTTGGTGCTATTGAAAGATCATATGCTCGTTCTGCGTATGAACTTGATACTATATTTGCTGAGGGGTTTAAATATAAACTTATATTTCTACCACTATCATTAGTTCCAGAAGATGTTCCTTCTACCATAAATGAATAATCATTAAAACCAGTTCCTGGGTTATCATATAAACTAAGACGTCCAGATCCTGAGAATGCTATTTTATTAGAGTATCCTCTACTACTTGTTTGGGAATATAAAATAGGTACAGGGTAAGAACCAACTGTTAATATTGAATGTTCCTGATTTATTTCCTCTAATACTTGTTCAGCAGCTTCTATATCTATTGATAATTTAGTTGTTTGTGCTACTGGAAATATTTTTTGTACAATATCTGCAGCTATTCCTTGTAATGAAGGAGGTAAAGCATTTCCTTGACCATCTATTAAATATGATAAATTCATTCTAGTAACATCATTTCTTAAAGGGTAAGGATCTTTAAATGAACTAAAATATCCAAAATATGCATTTCTTAATTCTATTACTGGTAGTTGGCCATAAGTTCCAAAATCACTAGGAGACCATACATTTAAAAACTCAGATTGAGCTTTAGATCCCTGATATCTTATATCTGTCCAAGTATGTTGAGTATAGTTAGAATCGGGAACTGTAGCTCTTTGAGCACTACCCGATATTATTTGTTGAAGATTTACAGGTTTAAATACACCAAAAGAATTATTATAATCAACATCCATTAAAAATGTACTTTGTCTTTGAAGATTAAAGTTATTAATTAAAGGTTGACAATCTAAAGCTAAGGCAAAAGGTAAAGTATTTCCAGCATAAAAATTAGGAACTATTAATTCTGTTAAAATTGGGACTGAGTATACACCATACCCCGGATTTAAAACTGCTGTGGTTCCTCCAAATACTTCCCCACTTCCATATAAAGCAGTACCGTAAAAAGTAGGATCATCTACTATACTAGCAAATTTAGATTCTGATGGGAATATACTCATTGTATATTCTGTAATATCTAGATAGGATCCAAGATTTTTTTCTGCATTTATTGCTATTCTAAAAGCATCATTATATCTAAAATTAGATATAAATGAACCACTAATTTCTATATTTCTAACATCAAATTCATCTTTTACAATAAAATTTCTCGATAATATAGGAACTCCTATATTACTTTTGTCATCCGCACTTCCTTTATATATTTGTAAAGAGCCTGTAAATCTATATCCTGCTTCGGTTGAACCAATTGAATTAGTTATTATTAATGATGGGTTGTTAACATCAAATTCTGGTTGGAGTCGTGTAATTCTTTCTTCAAAAAAGGAAGCATCTGTTCCACCCACATTAGGATATCTACAACCAGAAATAAAAGTTTCAATAAAATACATACTACCAGTTGTATTAATGGTAGGATATAAAACATTAGTTTTATTTAAGTTAACTCCAATACTCCCACCACCAGATGTTTGGGTTGGGAGTGTTCCCCCATTTCTAACACTAACCACCATTTTAGCTGTTGATGCTATATTTTTTGTAAAAGTTGTATTAGTACCGGCATCTGTATATTCAAAAGTAGCAGTATCCACACCAGATCCTGTAACACTATATCTATCCTCAGTATATTGATCTAATCTTTGACCCATTATTATTGGACTATCTGGGAATGTTACTGTTGACCCAGGAGTAATTTCTACATTATTTAGAAATAATGAGGATGTTATTAATTGTCTTGGGTGGTGTTCAGACCCTGTTACCCATAATCTTTGTTGTATATTCCCATTTAATTGCAGACCCGATTTTGCTGGTGGGAATTGTATTTGACCATTATCATTATTTGCACCTTGTGTAACATCAAATAAAGGTATTACAACTAGTTCCGTTCCAATATCAAATCCCAAGTCGAAATCAAAGTTGGTGAATCCCATAAATCCATTTTGGTAGTAGTTAGTGTTTGAGTTAGATGTGTTTGGTATTGACTCATTAAATATTAATCTACAATTCCAACTCGGAAGCCAATATTTAAAAATTTGATCAAATCCTCTAAAACATAAAGCTATTTTAATTTCTTTATTTACTCCAGTTTGTTGGATTTGCTGAAGAGTGTCTCCAATACTAAAAGGAGCATCTTGAACAAAATGTGATTGTGTTCCGGTATTTGTATTAAAATTCCTTAAAGTACCCGGTATAAAATTTCCAATTATTGCGTCTGGCATAGGATCACCTACAGGAACAACAGCAAATTTTACTCCT
>TARA_R110000744_G_scaffold145908_2_pt1 | contig 11171 bp, 17 predicted proteins | sample TARA_R110000744 | Tara Oceans TARA_R110000744 (sample SAMEA4398083) | marine metagenome | biome: Polar Biome; feature: [DCM] deep chlorophyll maximum layer (ENVO:01000326); material: water (ENVO:00002006), including particulate matter (ENVO:01000060) such as... | depth 36 m | reverse complement strand
GCAGCAACGAAGCCATTCTTTTTATTTTTTGAAAGAATCTCATTAGCATTCTTTGGTCTAAAATTGTAAGCCATTAGCAACTTCGCCTTTTAAATTTATAATAGTGTATTTATATAAAATCAAACGGCTAGGCCGCTGTTTGATATTTATCAAATGATGCAGTATTATCAAATATGTTTTTATTTAATGGAATTTGTTGAAAGTCGGTATTGGTAAGATTAGCATTTGTGAAATTACAGTCAGCAAGATCAAGCAAGAATGCAAAAACGGTTGCAGCTAAATTAGCGTTTGTGAAATTACAATTTGTAGTATTTAGGCATTCAGATAAATAGAGGCCGGCTAAATTAGCATTTGTGAAATTGCAGTTTTTAATTGAGGCATTTATAAAATTAGTATTAATGAACGATGAGTTTTCAAAAGAAGAATTGTCAAGGATAGCATTTGTGAAATTGCAGTTAACGAATGAGCAATTTAAGTATGTAGAATTTGATAAGTCAGTATTAGAGAAATCAGTATTAGAGATGATTGTGTTTTTAACGTATTTAGACATATGTGCTTCCTTATTGATTGAGTAGCTATTATATCAATAAACAAGCACAATGTATATAGTTTTTATAGAACAAAAAGGAATATCTATATAAATTTAAACATTATTGAGTCCAATCGGACTTCACACTTCCTGACTTGCGTTCTTAATTGACTAAGCTCTTTGCGCATTTCGGCAACGATTTCTTCATTAGTCTTTTCAGCCTTTACTCGATATTCATACCCTTCTTTCCAAAGCGGCGGTCGAGTTTTACATGTAATCCAATCAGTATAACCTTCTTCCCTCACTTGAATTGTCGCGCCATTTGCCCATGCAATTATTACGTCACGGTGTGGGTGATGGTGATCAGCTTCGTATCGTTCAGCCATTATCCTATACCCACCCACCTTACGCAGTTTTGCCAACCGGCTTGAAACAAGTTACCTCGAGCAAAGTTTGTTGCTGGAGCATCCCATGAAGAAGACTTTAGCAAATCACCAAACAATAAACCTTTTTTAGGGTTATCTTTTAAAGCCACGAAGCCAGCCGCAGATTCATAACCAGCCGTAGATTCATAACCACCGTCGGTCACAACCACCACCTTAGCATAATTGCGAGCTTTAACAATGTTAACAACAAGCTGGTCACGTGAAACCGTATATTCAGACGTAGCAAGCATTAAGTCGTAATCGGCTTTCATAGCCAATACAAGTTCTTCTAAAGCAGTATCAATGTTATTCATAATTTAATTCCTTAACTCAATTTGTAGATCTATTATAACAAGTATTGCGCACGATGTCAACAACTTTATTTAAAATCACTATAATTAAATGATGCACCATTTTCACAGATTAACTCACCTACAGAATCGTATTCAACCGGAACCGAATCTGCCATGATACATATGTCAACAAGCTTTGTGTTAAGCGCTTGCGAATTTGCTACGGATTTGTTAATATTGTCCAGATACATAGCCATCACGCTTGCTCCGAATGTCATTCCGATTAAATACCCAGTAAAATATTGTCCCATAATATAACTCCTCAGTTATAAAGTTTAACCATTTTTAAATCAAGCTCTTCCCAAATCGCAGCAAAGCCAACTGCTGAAAACAACCATATCGTAAAGCCAACTGCTGTTGGCGAACCCCATGTATTTGAAACATAAAATGATATTGGTAAAATACAGCAAGCAAGCATGAATGCTACTATGTTGAATGCTAATCTTCGTTTACCCATGTTATTTAGTCACTGATGAATTGTTAGTTGAAGACGCGATTTGAATAAGTGAATCTTGTGGAACGAAACCGCTTTCAAGCATAGCGTTCAACCCTTCATTTGTTGAAACGTGAAAGCGTTTGCCTTCAGGGGTGGTGATTGCGAATTTTGAATTAGCACTAAGTTTTTCATTGCGACGATCGGTGGTTTGGTTTGTCATGTTTATTACCTTTAGTTTGTTTATCAATTTATGGTACTATTATATCAATCAATGACGTCCATGTCAATAACTTTGTTAGAACAAAAAAGAATATCCATATTCCGTTCCTACTAATTCAAAACCTTTTAACATTCAGCGCCGCCAAGAACAACCGCGTCTAGGCATTTGTCGTAAGCAACCCAACCTTGGTATTCTTCATTAAATTCTAAGTCTTGAGCAGCTTCAAGCGATAAGCCCGATAGCATTTCAAATTTTTCAAAAGGGATTTCAAAGTAAACGTCATCGAACGATGCGTTAGGTATTTGATAAGCAGCAGCGGCATCGTTGTCAGCAAGTTCGCATATTAGGTCTAGTACAGTTCTTAAATCTTTCATAATGTTTTATTCCTTAACTCAATTTGTAGATCTATTATATCAAATTTACAGATAATGTATATAGTTTATTTCATTATTTTTAGAACTTAAAAGAATATCCATATTCATTTATTTATTTCGTATTAATTTCAAAAAAGCCAGTACTTCATCTTCAGTTATTTTATCATGCTCAATTAACAAACCAATTAAACGTTGGCTGGCAACAGTACTGCCTCTAATAAACCCATAACTGTATGCTTTATTGCTAGCAGTTCTATATGTAAATGCTAAAGCTATTACAAGAAATATTAGATACACTCCATATTCGATCATACGGCCATCTCCGCTTTAATAGTTGGATGGTGATTATAATTCTCAAGAATGTAATCAACGGTTTTAGTTCGTGAAATACTAACTTCAGTTGGACCTAAAGCAGGCATTGTAAGTGTAGGTAACGGATAATGCTCACGTGACAATTGTTCTTTAACTTGTTCAACATGGTTCTTATAGATATGAGCATCGCCGATTATTATAATTAGTTTACCTACTTCATATCCAGTAATACTAGCAATCATATGAGTTAATAAAGCGTAACTTGCAATATTAAAAGGAATACCTAAAAACATATCAGCCGATCGTTGGTACATCTGACAACTTAGCTTACCATTCTGAACATGGAACTGAGACATAACATGACAAGGCGGTAATGCCATATCTTCAATTTCTCCGACATTCCAAGCATTTAGTATATGTCTTCTTGAATATGGATCATTCTTAATACCATCAATCAACTCAATTATTTGGTTATGGTGATCGTCAGTTGCGCCGTTATACCAACTTGTCCATTGAACGCCATAAACTGGACCAAGACCTTTAGCATTATTGCTATTAATGTAGCCTAAGTTTTTACCTTGATTATCGGCATTATCAGTCCAGATAGTTTTCTTATCAACTAGTTCTGCTCGAGGCTTATCATACAGGATTTCAGCGAGTCGGCGTTCATCATCTGATCCTTCAAGGAACCAAAGTAACTCACTTACGACTGACTTCCATGCCAAACGTTTTGTTGTTATAGCAGGAAACCCTTCGCTTAAGTCAAACTCCATTCTTTCGCCGAATGTAGCAAACGTGCCAACACCGGTACGATCATCGGTTGGTTGGCCATTTTCTAATATGTTTCTGAGTACTTTATCATAATCTCTCATTTTATATACTCAACCACCTTTCCTTTGCCATCCGACAGTTTAAACGTTTTACCTAGACCGTATCCTATTAACCAACCCAAAGGAAGTCTCTTATCAGTCTCGTATTTTTCATACATTACAGTTAAAGTAACTTTCTCGATAACAGGTAAACATTGACTAATAATGTTCCACCCACCGATGATTACGATATCTTTGTTTGGATACGTTCTTTCAAGTAATCGCATTTGACTTACAAGATCTTGGCTGCTTATTAAATGATTTATTTTATCAGCATTAATCAAATCGTCACGCGTAGAAACAACACAATTAATGCGGTTAGGTAAAGGTCTTTTCATCATAGGATCTTCCCATGTCTTCGACCCCATGACTACTATCTGACCTTCAGTGCTTTCTTTGAAATGCTTAAAGTCAGCTGTACTTTTCCAATCAGGCATCGTGCCCTTATTAGAATACCCCATGTGAGTTTCTACTGCAAATATTACTCTTATCATTATACTTTAAATCCTTGGAAGCCTTGTGGTTTTTCTTTCTTTGAGAATGGTGAAGTTGAAGCAACTGGTGCAGAATTGCTTGTTACAAGTCCATCACTAGCGTCATCTTCGGCATCGTATAAACGCATTTTAGCGCGTTCAATACCAAGCATGAAACGAGTATATGTACTAATGTCACCATAACGATTTTTTAATTGTTTTACCATTATTTGGTTTAATTCATCAAGTTCTGGTGTTGTAATCAGTGCAAGTAACATATCACATGTTGCCGGTAAACCAAATGATTCTGAAACGTTATTCATATCAACATCAGTATCACCGAAGCCTGCTCTGTTTGTTTGCGTTGCGGTTATAATCGGAAAGTTATTTTCAACAGCAAGTCCACGCAATTCTTCAGCAATTGATTTTATTAACATGTATGAGTTATCCATACCACCGCCTTTCAATCTTGAACTTGTACAGATATTAATATAATCAACAACTACGAGTTGTGGAACGAACTTCTTCTTAACTTTTAATTCATTAAGTAATGCTCGGAAATGTCCACAGTGAACAGAACTTGTTGGATATTCCTTTATGATTAACTCGCCATTAGTTTTTTTATTCAGTTTTGCCATACGATCAGTGTATAGATTCTTAGGCATCAAAAGTAAGTCATCAAGTGAAATATTAAGCATGTTTGCATCAACACGTTGTGCTATACTTTCTTCACTCATTTCCATTGTAATATACAGAACGCTTTTGCCTTGCATCATAGCCGCAGCCGCAATATGCGTCATCATTAGTGACTTACCACCACCTGACGATGCCATGATACAGTTCAATGTTTTTGGAGGTAACCCACCCTTTGTAATACGATTCATCATTTCTAAATCAAACGGCAAACGGGCTTCTTTCCTGTGATAGAACTCAAACCGAGAGTCGGAATCAGCAAGATAACTATGACCAATGTTTGTATCAAAGGAAACTGCTAAAGCATCTTGTAATAACTCAGGTAAACTATTCTTTGATAAAGTTTTGTGTTTGCCGTCAATAACTGATATAGATTCCATAATTGCTAGGTAAATAGAACGGTCTTGGCACCACTTTTCAGTTGAGTCGAGTAACCAAGTTTCATCAACCTTTTCATCAACGTTCTTAAGGTCATTCAAAGCCATTGCGGATTCTTCATACTGGCCATCTGATATATCACCAGACTGCAGCTCAACGCTTAGCGCTTCAATGTTAGGCAACTTATTATACTTTGCAACAAAATCAATAATGTTATTGAAGATATTGGCATGGCGTCCTTCAAAGTATTCTTTCTTTAAAAACGGGATTACTCTTCTTGTAAAACCTTCGTTAGTTATAAGGCTCTTTAGGATCATCGACTCTAACTCAGTTTCCATCAACAAGTTCCTTAGCTTCAATGACTTCTTTGGCGCTTGCTTCAACTATCGTATTCAAAGTTGCACTCATCAGCTCATGGAATTTTACATCTTCGCGGAGTTCTTCACTGCCTTCGATTATATCGAATTTGTAACTGATATTCAGGCCGTCCTCTTCTTCAGTAATTTCTAGACTATGATAACGAAAAACCGTATCAGCAAAATCTCCTTCAGTTATCTGTATTGGCATTGTATCATATTGGTCGCTATCAATAAACTTGTACATTATAAATCCTCAATTTTTGTGGTGTATGGTTCAAAAGACCACGGGTTAATCGTTAACATGCCAGCACTTCTAATAATCTCCAATTTTAACGTAATATCGTCTTGCATCGCGTCAACTATTTCCTTTGATACAAATGCTACCAATTTATTAGTATCATGCTCACGCACTTCCCTACGTAAAGATATAGGATCGTCAATAGTGTAATGATGATTCTTGTATGATCCTAAACTGCTATATGCCATTAGCGTATCCCCAATTCGTAATATACTATTATATCCGACTTCCCTGTCGATGTCAATAGTTATTTTAGTTTTATTCTTGAACTGTATTACCTAAGAACTCTTCAGTTAAAGTAGACTTATAACCAATTTTATATACTCCACGTATAAATTCTTGGAAGGCCGTTAACGATAATAATGGATCCCAAAACTCGGCGTTCATAGTATCTTTAAGACGTTTGTTTGGACCTAGTTCACCAGTTTCGCGATCAACTATTGCATACCAACCGTTCTTAGGTTTCTGTACAAAGTTACCAGCCATTGCTACGTCAATCAATCCTGAGTAAGTTTCAATGCCGCCTTCCCAAGTAACGGTAATTGGTATCTTTGACTTCTCTTTAACATAACGAGACTTCTCAACGTTAATGACGAATTCATAGCCTGTTACTTCAGTACCGGTTTTTTGTTGACGGCGACCTAGTATCCAAATAGTTGATGCGCTATAGTAAATACCAGTACCACCACTAACAATAGCCTTTGGAAACAAACCCATTTCCTGATAAGTATGGTTAATAGCTAGCATTGGAATATTACGCATCGTAAGATATGGAGTTGCCATACGGAATAAACCTTTAAGTGCTTTTGCACGCGACATATCAGCAACTGATTTAGCGTCTTTAGCATCTTGCAATTCTTTCTTAGATGCAAGGTTACCGATAGAATCAATTACGATAATAACTTTGTCTTTCTTTTCAATGTTTTCAAGTTGATGTATTAAATCGAATTTAAGTTCTTCAACATCAGTGATAGGGACATGTAAAACCCGATCTAAGTCAATGCCAAACGATTCGAAGTACGATTGCGGTGAGCCAAACTCTGAGTCATAAAACATCATTACCGAGTCTTTATGCTCAGCAAGATATGCAGCCGCAATCTTTAATGAGAAACTTGTCTTAAAGTGTTTGCTTGGTCCTGCAAAAACCGTTAACCCTGGCGATATACCGCCCTCAAGGCCACCTGCTAACGCAACGTTCATCATAGGAACATCGGTTGGTGTCATTTCCATTTCATTGAATAGTTTTGACTCTGAGAGAATCTCAGTTTCTTTGATTCGACTACTCTTTTTTAATTTTGCCATCAGACTCATAAAGTAAAACCTCTTTTATTAATTTAGATCTATTATATCAAAAACACACATGAATGTCAATCAATTATTTCTATATGCATATTCAATTGCTCGGTTTGCTTCGGTATCCCATGCACGTTTTGCATAGCGGTTACCAGTTTCCATATCAATTTGTTTACACAAATCTACTATCTCTCCTCCAGTTATTGGGTATTCTTTCTTTATTGCATTTGATGCGACATGCACCATAACTTCGTACATCTTTATGTATCTTCCTGAATCTTTTTGATAGGTAGTAGCTCGGTATGAGTCAAGCATTCTTTTTGATAGAAACGGACAATCCGAATAGTTATTCCACCTATACGATGTATTACTTAGCTGAGTTTTACGATGTTCAATAAACATCTTTTGCATTGACTCAGGCATTCTATCAAAAAACGATTTACCAGTTTTGCGTGATGGTAGCGGATGTTTATTGATTATTTCTTCAGTAGGAATAGGGTTACCGTCATTATGAAAGATAAAGTTATTTGCGTTATCATATGTTGCTGGAATATAATACATGCGGCTTAAGTCTTTTGTTTGACGATCGCCTAGTTCACCAATTTCCGTATTAAGTGCATACCAAAGCTGGCGAATCTTTTGACTTTCTATTCTTTTGTCGAGTTTGAATACTAAGCGGAACTTAGGGGTTTTAATTGATGAACTTGCTGTACTATAACATACATATGAGTACTGACCATATTTAGCTTTTAGCGTTTCCTGAAGTTCTTCATTTGTAAAGTCATGAGCGTCAACGTCCATTGCTGCCCAACCACCCCAACACGTAACAGCATCATTACTTCGAGTATGGTCTTCCTTGTATACCGCAGGCGAAATCAGGGTTGCGTCGGTTTTTGACTTTATCGGTTTTTTAGATAGCGTATATAAAAACTCAACGAAGTCGGGCCAATCGCTAACCATGAACTGCCGATGAGTTTTGTTATCGTACAGAGACTGAAATATAGTTAAAGATATTTTCATAGTGTATTACTCCAATTCAATTAATTATATCACAGTTCGGTATTGATGTCAATGGTTTACGCAATGAATTGTTCTAATGTGTTTGTTGCGATATTGCCTGCATCTATTCGTTGATGATGATTGTTTTGTTTAACAAAATCGCTATCAGATAATTCCAATTCGCCATTTAAAAACTTAACTGCTTCACCGACCATTGACGCTGCAGTACATACCGGAACGTTTTGAGCAATAAACGGTACACTACGTTTTCCACCAGGGAGACTGAAGTTATGCGGAAAGCCCATCATATGTAATGCTTCGCGAATAGTCATTGAACGGTCATGCACTGGATGAATTGTATCATTCATGTTACGACTGATACATGCATTCATACATTCATTGAATACGTGAGTTGAACCATCCCAAATGCCTAAGCCTTTAGAGAATTTCATTTTAGCATGTGTTGCTAAATGCAAGCCTTTTGTATCATCAATCGCTTCAAAGTAGTCAATCGCTTCCTGTAAGAAGCCACCGCGCCTAACATAATTGAATGCAGTTGAGCAATTATTCGCAATCATAATATCACGAGGATTTTCGCCAGGGTTCTTATACTGAATGAAGTTATAATACGATTCGCCAGTACCGATTTTATCATTGATAATGTCGCTTTGGTGAGACATTTCATTGGTTACTTCTTTCAAGTAATCAGGGAAGTTTTTACGTGATTCGTTAAACCATGATTGTATTGGTGCTTTATCGCCTTTCCAAAACGTGTAGAACGTACGGTCGCGATTCTGAGGAATACCATGTAAAGAGGTAGTTGTTTTATACAATGAGAAAGAATACCCATTATCACGTGCAATTTGTAAAAGCTTATCCGCAACTGGCTTTCCTTTATTTGTATATAGCGCAGGAGCATTCTCGCCAACGATTACATCGGCATCATAACACTTCATTGCCTGTTCAGCCGCGATGTACATAAACTGATTCTTTTCGGCATCAGCACCTTTTGCTGCAGAGTTAGCTTTACCAGTATTCAATTGTGATAAACCTGCGCATGGTGGTGTTGATACAACAATGTTAACCTTTTCAACAAAACTGCGTTCGCCTGGGTCTAAAGGCCGGTAGTCTATTCCACGAGACAGCGTTTCGTTCTGATGGTTCATATAAAGACTATCATTAGCCCAAAAACCATCAAGACTTGATACAAATTTAGGTGCTTTACCTAGTGCTGCTTCTGCGCCAAGAGGTAAACCGCCAATAAGCGGTATGTGAGGCGCCCAACTATAATCATTTTTCATTTTATTAATCATCCAAAGAAGTGTGTTAAATCATTACTATCATCGGCTATTTCTTGAAGAACTTCATCATAAGATTTGGTTCCTGTAGTAGAGCTTCGATAGTTATTTATTGTACTAGTAATCTTATCGCATAATACTCTGCCGCTTGTATCATCTGGTGTAATAAGATATTGGCATTCCTGTAATATCTTATTATATAAGACAGGGTCGTTTTCAAGTTGCTCAATGCGCTCGTGTAACTCTTCAGGTTTACTAAGCCTCAAAAACTCGGGTACTGCAATATGGTGTTGGTCGTCATAATTTGGATGCAAGAACGGTATAATACCATTGCTAATCAATTCCCAAACTTTCATTGTAACCCAACCGTCTCGAATAGATATCATAAAGGAATATTTGACCTCAGGTAACATCTGCTGCAGTTCCTCAAACTTAATCGACCCTTTAAAGCGCTTATCGCCTTTTACAGTGTCTTCATCCCATTTGCCATAAATATCAACGTCCTCAACGTGGTCAAGTACGTATTCTTTTAACTTGTTATAACGCGAACTAACACCATTATTTCCTTCATTAAGAACTACCATAAACTTCTTAGTCTTTTCGATATTAACCAATTCTTTATCAATAAGAAAGACTTTTTCTACACCAGCATACCTATATTGTACTCGATGATCGACTAACGGAGTTTGGTCTTCATATGAAGATATGTGACGATACAATTTAGCTGAATCATATTGTGAAAGTATTTCTTTTGGCATATTAAACATATCTCGGCCAAGCTTTAAATACCGCGGATCATTGTTAATCATTATCCAAGGTATCATGCTATCATTAAGATAATCATAAATAGGGCCGCTGTAATTCTCGTGCATAAACAGAGTTTTGGCTAGTTGTGGTTTACCTGCTTTAATCGAAGATAGAGTGTATATCCTTTCTTGAAAGTTTACGTCGCCAGTTGGACCAGCTACCATAATTCCAGCATCAACCTTAGTATTCTTCAGATGATTAGTTATAAACGCTATAGCATCAGATTCACCTTTCGTGTAATGTGCCCAGCCATCATGAAGATTTGTGGGTAAGCCACGCATCTTATAAAGATCGCTTTTGCCTATCATGATAAAGGTATCATCAGGATTAAGTTCAGCTAACTTAAGATATAGTGTGGGTGCTTCATTATCTCCGCCGATAGCACCCCACGTGCTAGGATTAAATTTTATAGACTTGCCGATCTTGCCGATCACGTACGTGCGACCCATAATGTTCCCCCTTAGTTGATTAGATAGCTATTATATCAAATTTTAATATAAATGTAAATAGATATCTTTAAATATTTTATAATATTGTTCTTGGTTAGTTTTACTGTGCGAATGTAAAGGTATCATACTTAAGAACAAACTGGCAACAATAATCTTAATGTAACGAATATCTTCATCACTGTACTTATTATTTAGAATGCGCATGAACTCAGCCGCAACCTCTTCTTTACCCTTTGAATACAAACGAACATCATTACCGTTTTTAACATAGAGTTCAGAATCAATGATATCATAATTATATACCGCTGAATGCATCAACTTAGCTACTTCGTAATAATGATCGCCAAATAGCTGACCTCTTGGATCTATCATAGTAACACGGTCAGAATTGAAATCATACATCAGATTGCTAAAGCAGAAGTCACCGTGCATTAATGTTGGTAAATGCTCGTGTTTAGCGACAGCGTCTTCTAATGTTATAATGAAACTGTTTATTATGTTGTAATCAATTGCAAGATTAATATCGTTTACCCGTGAAACCGTCTTTTTAACAACAGTGTCCATAAAGTTGTTAGGTTGTCCATATGACTCCATCTTGTTCAATAG
>TARA_R110000744_G_scaffold23549_5_pt1 | contig 11216 bp, 15 predicted proteins | sample TARA_R110000744 | Tara Oceans TARA_R110000744 (sample SAMEA4398083) | marine metagenome | biome: Polar Biome; feature: [DCM] deep chlorophyll maximum layer (ENVO:01000326); material: water (ENVO:00002006), including particulate matter (ENVO:01000060) such as... | depth 36 m | reverse complement strand
GGGCGTTGGTTTCTTGTCTTGTATTTCTGATAATAAATTAGGGTTAATTAACTGACTAGCAGGACCCATGAATACGCTTTTTAAAGCCTGATCCATAATTCCAGGATCTTTATCAATAGTAGATTGAATTTCTTTCCTCATTTGATTGGCTGCTACTGCTCCACCTGCAAGAGCTCCTGCTCCAACAAGCATTTGGTATAATGCGGGTATTCCTAAAAGTGCAACCATAATGATTTTATTATACCGCATATAAAGAATACAAACAATCTATGCTAAAGGTATGGAAAAAAATGTAATTTTATGGGTTGACTTCCATATACAGTAATTTAAAAACGTTTTTAATATTTAATTTAAACAGAAAGAAAAAAAATGGATATAAGTAAATGGAAATCTGTAGCTGTAGGTACCGATAGTTACTACATATTACAGGCATTATGCAAACACGGCTATCGTAAACCTGGTGCTATGATTGATAAAATGGTGGATCAAGAAGTATCTAAGGTGTCTAAAAAACAAGGTGTTTCTCATTCTAAAATGAGATCTCAAATGATTGAAGAAGGTAAGGAGATGAAACAAGCATGAGCACTAGAAAATTTACGATGGAAGATGTGAAAATTGCTCATTCTTTAAAGCCTTATTTACCTGAAGAAAAGTTTCTGAAACAATTTGCTTTTTTAAATTTAAAGATAACTCAAGGTTGGAGTATGAACAAAATCGTACAGTTGTATGATAAAATGCATACAGACGATAAAACTGTTAATTAATATTTTATCTTAGGGTCAAGAATAGCTCTACTGAAAACAGTGTAATTTAACAATATAACCAATCCTAATTATAGGATTGGTAAAATTAAGTAGCTACAGATATGAAATCGTCTGCAACTTCTAAAGCTTTACTTTCAAATTTAGCATCTAGTTCATCTCTTTGAACCAATTCTCTTCTGCATTTTTTTATTTCATAAGAGATATTGTTCATTTCTGGAGTTACGTAACCGTTCTCCAAATACGAAATGTTCCAATAAGACTCAAGTCTCATTTTCTCAGCTAGGATCTGTTTTGAGCTTCTCATCATACTCAATCTCCTCGTAGGTTATAAAGTGAATATCTTTTCGATATGCACCACTATGTACTCCCTTAATTTCGCCAGATGTAATCTTTTCAGCGAATTTAAAGCCTGCTTTTTCAGCATCAATATCTTTGACTATCCCATCAAAGTACATGCCTTTGTATCTAGTCTGATATCTATATGCTTTTATCATGTAATTTTATCATTATTTTCATTATTTTACAATAGTTTAACGGTTGTAGCATTCCTTTTGCATTTTACGAGCTTCTTCTACTTGATGATCTAGATTTCTAAATTCCTCTTTTATTATTTTAGTAGAACCATTCTCCTGTTTTTCAATAACAAAAGAATCTTTACCATCCCAATAATAACCCATTAGTTTTTTATTCTTCATCGTACTCCTCCTCTTTTTGTTGTTCTTTTGGGTAATATACTTCTACAAATGAATTACAATTAGGACAGGATAGATTAGTAACCATAGAAAATTCCTCATTTTCTTCTTCAATATCTTCATCTCCTCCCCATATTAATTCTTCTTCACAGTGCCAACAGTTCATTCTTTTGCTTCTCCCCAACTTCTTCCTAATGCTACGTCCACTGTAAAAGGAACTTTAAGTCCTTCAATACAGTTTTCCATTAAATTAGATATTTTTTTAATATCTGTTTCTTCGTTAATAGAAAAACATAATTCATCATGTATCTGTAATAATGGTCTATAACCAGCATTATAGCAATCTATCATAGCTCTTTTTGATTGATCTGCAGCGGATCCTTGTATAAGCCTATTTAAAGCCTTATAGGTACCTGCTCTCTTTATATTATTACCATAATGAGCCTTAGCTTCTTCATACTTCATAGATTTATGCATTCCGAAGGTAGATGGCTCCCACATATCAAATCTACACTTACGTCCTCCAATAGTCCTAATATATCCAAATTTATTAGCTGAACTCATAACTTCATTCGCTAACTTTTTAACAAAGGGAACTCTACTGTCGTACCTTTGAAGTAATTGCTCTGCCTCCACTTTAGAAATACCTAATTCTTTAGATAGTTTATTTTTACCCATTCCATAAAAGATACCTAAGTTAATAGTCTTAGCAGCGGATCTTGGTATCCCTGCCATATCTGCTACCAACTGGTGAAAATCAGCTTGTTCATTTTGATAAGCTTTAATAAAATCTTCTGCTCCAGAAGTAAGGCCAGAATCAATAGATGCTGCATAGTGAGCCACGAGCCGTGGTTCTTGCTGAGAGTAATCAAAAGAACCCCACTGTCTTCCTTCTTCAGGTAAGAATAAACTTCTTATCTTATTTCCATAATCTTTATTCTTAGAAGGTATTTGTTGTAAATTCATATTAGAGTAACTTAATCTACCCGACACCGTTCCTCCACCATCTGATCTTAGTTGATGTATTTCAGAATGAATTCTTCCTTTAAAAGCATACCTATCAATAGCATCTAAAAAAGTAGAATGAAATTTATTTACTTCTCTTGCATCTCTTACTAATTTAGCAATTCTATGTTCACAGTTCTGTAACCAATTAGAAGTAAAGCTAGGCTCTTTTGCTTTCTCAGACAATGGATAATCTACTCCTAAATGATCAAAGGCTTTTGCTACTGATCTATTTGCCCAAATGTCTACACTCATGCCAGTTAATTCTCTTAATTCTTTTAAGATTTTATTTTCGTCTAGGATAAATTCTTTTTTGAGAACTTTGATTTTATCAAAATCTACTCTTATTCCTGTCATTCTCATTTCAATAAGAATAGGTAGTAGCTCCATTTCCATATCAAAAACATCCTGTAAGTTTTCTTTAATGATAACTGGTTTTAAATATTCCCAAAGCTTATAGGTTAATGCAGCATCTTGCTCTGCATAGTGTCCTACAAAACCAGCAGGCATTCTCCAGAGATCTGCTTTAGGATCTAATCCCCATTCTTTTGCCTTATCTTTTAAAAAAGCTTCTGATTTAATTTCTCCTAATAAATCAAAGCCTAAAGCATTTAATGAGTAAGAGTACCTATTCTCGTTTACTACCGCAGCGGCTACCATAGTATCAATGATCTTACCGTTAATTTCAAAACCATTTATTTTTAACCAACCTACATCATAAGAAGCATTGTGAAATATTTTAGTACAAGGTAATTTTAATAAATCTTGTATGTATGCTACAGTAACTCCTTCGTCCATATTACCGCCTGCATCATGATGAATAGGAAAATAATATTGCTGGCCAGCAGTAGCTATGGCAAAACCTACAATGCCTCCATCAAATCTAGGCCAACCAGGTCCTAATTTCTTTAAGTTAGGATCCTTTGTTTCTAAGTCAATTGCTATTGCATCTGCGTGAGATAGATCTGGGTACTCTGATGGGCATACCCAATCAGCTTCTTGAAATACAAAGTTAAGATTGTGTGCCATTATTTATTCTCCTTATAGTATAGTTTATCGTTTTCTAATGAAGTTACTTTAGGTAACTTTTTATTTACAAAAATAAAATCGATCGCCATTAATTTCCCGTTGTAGAAAATACTGTCTAAGTCAAAAACTTTAAAATTACAATTAGCCATGTAATTAATATAATGCTCAAATAAAGGAGCTCCTTTATTGTTTGGATGCACAGGACACTCTAATTGTACAAATTTAGTTTTTTCAAATAAATCTAAAGATCCTTCTATAATTTCAAGTTCTGCTCCTTGTACGTCCATTTTTATATAATCCATAGTAACCTCTTTAGGTAAGATATCGGATAATTTTTTAGTTTCTTTCTTTATGGTTTTAAAAGGGACATTAGAATTTTCTTCATACAAAGAGGATCCTGTTTGGTCAGCTTTTTCTTTAGAGTAATGAAAAGATCGTTCTCCACCTTTTTCAGAAATAATACTACAGTAAAAAGTACCTAACTTTTCTAACTCTTTTTTATAGGTGTCATTAGCATCTATTAAATAATACTGAGCATCTGTGTAAGTTTGTTTAGCTAGTTCTGTCCATTTACCTCTATAGCATCCAACATCTACTATATGTTTGAAATCAAGATTAGCTTCTTTCATTCGTTTAAAAAATCTTGTGTTTACTTCTCTAGGTATGCTCATTATTTCTTCATATTTTCTATTTCTAACTCGCAGTAATGAATAATCTTTTTTAAATCCTCTACTCCGTTTTTATCTTTATATCTCACTACATATTTAATTACGTTGCCTTGAAAGAAAGATAATTCGTTAGTTTGTATAAATGTGTAAGGTTGAATTTTATGTTTAGAGTAATGGTCTCCTCCTTCTTGTCTTGTTTTAGGAAAGGCACGTTCCATTTCTGATTTATTTGTCATAGTTCGCCTTATAGTTATTATAAAATTTACCCAGAGGGAAATGGTATTTATGGTCAGTATTGATCAAATGTAAAGCTTTTTTTGCTCTAGTAACTCCTGTGTACCAAACTCTTAATTCCTTTATTTTATCTTGTAAATTCTTGTTTTCGTAATGAGCAGGCCAATTAGATTTACTTAACAGAACTACATGATCCGCCTCTCCTCCTTTAACTGCATGGATAGTGTCTACGGTAATTTTAGCTGATTCGTTTAAGTTAACATTATTATCTAATAATCTTATTAAATATTGTTTCTCTCTATCTTTAAATCTTATCTTAAAAGCATCTATCCAATGTCCTTTAGCTTCTCTTAACCCTGCTCTTAAACGTAATTCTTCGTAATTAAATACTTGATTAGGGTGAGCAAAGCTCCATTTAATACTATCTGAGCTTCGGTATCCGTGGTCAATGTTTTGTATGTAGTGGTACGCAATACAAGCTTCCTCTCTACTAACAGAGCCACCTTCCATTAAATGGTTCCAAGCTTTAATAGCTTGCCATTGCTCTATTCTAAATGATTTTCGTCCTTGTACATCTTGAAAATATACTCCTTTTTCATACAAATCTTGCTCTACCTCTTCTTTAATAGACCTGATCCTAGATAATACCATAAAGCTACCTGGTTGATTAAAATCTACATGCCTTAAACTAGAATAAGTTTGAATAGATCCTTCTTCTTTTCTTGGATTAAATTGTTTTTCTTGCCTAAAACCTTTTGCTGGAGCCAATAACAACTGAGAGAAAAAATGAACTCTGTCTGGTATTCTTCTAGATTGATTTAATACTTTTACCTTACCTGGAAAATGTATAAAGAAATCTGCATCTGCGCCATTCCATTCATAGATTGCTTGATCATCATCTCCTGCTAAATAAATTCTATCAGAGTTGTCTGCTAATTTCATAATCAAATCCCATTGCAGTGGAGTTAGATCTTGAGACTCATCTACCATTAACACTTTCAATTTAGGAGCCACTCCCTCTTCAATAAATTTTTGTATCATATCTGTAAAATCTAATTTATCTTTTTCTCTAACTCCTGGAGAAGTCTCTATCATTTTAAAATTTTCATAAGCAGCTATAATAGATTGAAACTGAGACTTACGTACTTCTTTCCTATCTTGCTGCTGATAGGCTTTCATAGGGTCTTGTTTCGTGTTCCGTGCTCGGTCGTATATCTGTAATGACCAATTATTAAATACCTTCTGGTCTTCAAATCCTTTTTGAGCATTAATTTTTATAGTTCCATAATCCGAATGAAACTGGATCATGTCTTCTGTAGGATCTAGAACAGGGATCTGAGAGAATTGTCTCCTAGCAAAACTGTGAATAGTGCTAAAATAAGGAAAATCGTCTTCGGTTAAATCAGGTAGTGCTATCTTTAATCTTGTTACCGTCTCATCTACGGCTTTATTAGTAAAACTAAAATAAGCTATCTCAGAGGGATGGATGCCATTCTTAATAAACCATTTTACTCTTCTTAGTAACTGATAGGTCTTTCCAGTTCCAGGAGGACCAAATACTTTAATTGTCTTGCCATGGAGCTTTTGATTTATCATGTTTTACTTCTTTCCTTTTATATTCAGGTAATTTAGGCATAGGACTTCTCCAATGTCTGGTCTGTATGTTAGCATGTTTCTTTTTAGGTTCCGCTCCTCCTACTTGTAAGAAATTAGTACACTCTCTATTATTCCAGTTACTACCCATTTTTTTCATAAATCTTTGAAAAGACTGTATCTTAAATCTTAGTTCAGACGATTTAGATGGATCTGGATTATCTATCCAGATATAACCATTGTCTATTTGATCAAACTCATCGTGTACTTCACAATCTTCAAAAAACTGAACCATTTTAGAATTAAACAAATCATCTTGATCTGCCATGGCATCATATCCTTCCATATCAATTTTATTTTTAATTAACTCATCTTTAAAATCAGACCATGGATCTGGGTTTTGCTTAGTTTGTTTTAAATTTCTCCATACTATATCTGCTACTTGAAGCTTCTCTGCAAATAATCTTTGAGAATATAATTCTTTATTATCTAATTTAATGTTTACTCCATTTACTGGAAGAACCCAGTAAGGCTCAGGATACACATTATACTTAATTAACTTACCTACTTCAGGCATTGCTTCATTAGGATTAATACCTAATTTTTTAGTAATACATTTTTTTGCATCGCAATTCATTTTAGCGATAGAAGAATTACATCTATAGTTATAATCGGTTTTAGTGTGCTGTTTTATTAATACATTTAATTCCTTAGGATCTAACGGGGGCTCACCAACTTTTTTATTAAAGTCTCTTACTAATTCTGGCCAGTAATCTGGATCTGGATTAATCTTTTTGGCTAATACGGCACAGTTAAACATAGCATCATTTCTACCCTGTCCTTCTTTTACCTTATTCTTCATAAAGTGAGAGACACATGGAGGATAGTCTTTAGTCTCTGGCTCCGAAGTAGATTCAGCGTTAATTTTGGTTAATTGTTCTTCACTTACTTTAAAATTCTCTACATGTTTAAATAACTCCTCTATAGGAACGCTCTTTCCATCGTCATACATGGCCATACGAGTGGATCTTTTAGCATTTTGATAGGGAAGGTTAACAAAGTTTCCTTTTCTCTTATCTTCCCAAGCATCTGGAGTTAAATCTACTACATCCTGAGCAGGGTAAATGTCGGTTGTTTCGTCTCTTACACCTAAGTCACTAGCCATCTCAATTAGCTTCTGCCTCATTAACTTAGCTGGAACTGCTTCTTTACAGTGAATAAATAAATGTAATCCATTAGATTTAGATCTATATGGAACTAAAGGATACTTTCTCTCTCGTATAATTTTAATTAATTCTAAATGATTTATGTTGTATCTATCTACGTCTATTACTCCCCATCCGCAGGTAGAATTATCTCTGATAGGAACGGTACCTATGTGTCTAGTTCCTTCAATGTGTTCTTTCCAATCATTGTCCGTGATCGGTGTTTGTTTAATCCAGCTTTTGTATTCAGACTTACCATTAGGTTTCTTTTGACCCGTTGGTTTAGATTCACCATAATATGTGTGTGAGCCTTGGAACAGGTTTTTAAACTGTTCCAAGATTGTTACATTAGAGTTCATTAGAAAGGAGCTTTTTCTGTTCCTTCTTCTGTATCATATTTAACATTTACATCTCCACCTGCGCATGATTGATAGAATTCATGTGCTGATTTTAATACAGCCTCATTAGGAACTGGACGTGTATGAGAAATATCCCATCCATACCATGCTCCTAAACTATTTTTCTCCAGTACTGTTTTTATATTGTACACTTGAGTAAATGGTGCAGGTCTATATATGCTTCCGTCTTTCTTCTTTGCTTTAACAGACATCATCATAGAGTTCCACTTTTTAGATTTTTTTCTTTGAGTGGATTTCATAGTAATTAATGCAGTCTCTTGAGGCATGTCATCGGCTACTAAAAGCACAAAGTGACTTGCTGTCTCCTCTACATAATTACCATTATCTAATCTATCTTTATTATCATCTGCTCTAGTAGTTTCAGACATAATATTAGAATCACTACTATATATATTTACAGGAGCATTAGATCTTTCTGATCCTCTGTCTCTCCATTCAATATATTGAAGTTTATAATGGCAAGGAACTACTTGAATTCCTTTTTGACCATCATATAGCTGATTAGTTACTGTGTTAAAAATCATACCAGGTTTTGCTTCTGGGATGTATTTTGAATCACCAGCAGTTACCTGAGGTGATAATTGACCTAAGATTTTTAAAAATGGTAAAGCAATATCGTTTGCTCCAATATTTTCAAATCCAATGTCTGCGAACTGCTCTGCGTCAACAGTCGCTACTTCAGTGTTTTGTTTTTTCGCAACACTTTTTACTTGTTCGTCACTCATGTTTTCTCCTTATTGTTTGATTGTTGTTTTGTTAGTTATGTATATAGAAAATAGATCCATAGGTATATCTTTACCTCGTTCTATTTGATCCGATACAAATGCTTTTAGAGTCATAGGCTCCACTTTTTCTTTACGTTGATAAGTGTAACCTTGATCCTCAAACATTTTCATTAAAGAGGATGCTCTAGCATCCTCTTCTTTATTAAAGGAAGCAGTGAGCGTGTTTTTTATTAAATCGCCATGGCCATTGTCTCTAAGCCACGAATACGCTTTCTCGGCATTACCCAATGTTATAGAGGCTTTGATAGAAGGTTTAACTTCTACCGAGTTACCATTTGCAAGTTTAATAGAACTCACTCCTGCTTCCTGCATCAAGTCGGGAATGACCCGTTCTTGAAGAAGGTTTGCCCTGTCTTCTACGACAGACAATTCTGCTTTTTTAGTTGCAATCTCTTTTTGTAAATCTTGTAGTTCATTACATTTTTCACTGATCTTACCTACTTTATTTTCGTCTACATTTATTGATATATGTTCAAAATCCATGATGTCCTCCTTTTATTTAAATTGTTGTACATGTCAAGAAATAGTTTATAAACATTTTTAATGGAATATCAATTTAAAACTGTACCTTATCAGCATCAGTTGGATGCTTTAAAAGATTGCGAAAATAAAGAGAACTGGGCATTCTTTATGGATATGGGAACGGGTAAGACGAAGACCACCATAGATAATATAGGTATCCTTTACTTAAAAGGAGAGATTGATTCGGCATTAATTGTTGCTCCTAAATCGGTATATGCGATGTGGGAGAAAGAAATAGAAAATCATTTATCGGATCAAATAAAAACATATATCCAATTATGGAACGTCAAGAAAAAAATAAAATATGATTTAATGAAAGAGACCGTCCCTGATCGTTTAAATATTTTATTAATGAATGTAGAAGCGTTCTCTACTAAAAATGGATTAACAGGTGCTTCATTGTTTTTTAAAAAGCATCCTAAAAGTGTTTTTGTCATTGATGAAGCCACTAGTATTAAAAATCAAAAGGCAAAGAGGACAAAGAACCTTTTAGCTCTTTCTCCGTTAGCCTTGGTTCGTAGGATATTAACAGGTAGTCCTGTTACTAAATCTCCCTTAGATTTGTTTACTCAATGTAAATTTTTATCCTCTGCTCTTCTAGGGTATGATTCGTATTATTCTTTTAGATCTAGGTACGCTGAGATGCAGTCTATTTATACAGGACCTAACACTCAAATTATGATCCCTAAGTTCTATAAAAATTTAGATGAGTTAGAGAAAAAGATTAAAACTTTCAGTACCAGAGTTAAAAAAGAAGACTGTTTAGATATCCCTCCTAAAGTGTATGAACAAAGAAAAGTATCTTTAACAGGTAAGCAAAAAGAAGTGTATGAGCGGTTGAAGCACCATGCAATGACCGTTTTAAATGATAGTACGGTTTCCTTTAATAATCAGTTAACCGAGATACTAAGGCTACATCAAGTTACTAATGGTTTTGTTAAAAACGATGACGGAGAAATAGAAGAGTTCAATAATCCTAAGTTAGATGAGTTAATGACCGTATTAGATGAAATCAACGGTAAGGCTATTATCTGGGCTAACTACATTAAAAACATTGAAGACATTAAAGCTAGAATAGAAAAAGAATATGGTAAAGGAAGTTGTGTGGAAATGTACGGTGCTACCTCAGTAGATGCTAGAAAAAAAGTGTGCCATGACTTTCAAACAGACGATAAAGTTCGTTTTTTTATTGGTAATCCTACTGTAGGTGGATATGGATTAACTTTACATGCTGCTAGTTACGTTATTTATTTTTCCAATAGTTATAATTTAGAAGTACGTCTTCAATCTGAAGACAGAGCACATAGAATAGGTCAAACTAAAAATGTATTATATATAGATATTATAGCTGAAGATACGGTAGATGAAAAAATTGTTTCTGCCTTAGATAAAAAATTAGTGCTGTCCGCTAAAACAATGGGTGAAGAAATAAAGACTTGGCTTAAATAAAAGTTTATTAAATATTTTTACTAGTTAACTGAATATGTCCTAAGACCTTACCTTTGTGAGGTCCTTGTTTTACAGTATACCCTGAACCATTTTCATTAATATTAACTTCTTTTCTGCTTTTAAGTAATATTTTTTCTTTATATAATTTTTCTTTCTCTTCAGTTTCTTTAATAATTAAATCTTTAATTCTTGCTTTTTGAATACTTCTACCACCAGCAATATCTTTTAATTCAGTTTCTCTATCTATAAATTTATACTCTATCCTAACTATATCAAAATCTTTTTGTATTTTTTTACATATTTCTTCTGGGTCAAATTCTCCGCAAGAGTATACGTCAAATTGCATTAAGGCAGGTGATGGTTCGTCCCATACATGCATTATAATGTGTGATGTTTCTATAATAGCAACTCCTGTAATACCTCTATTGCCAGGAACATTATGATAAATAACATAAGGTCCCATTAATACTTTCATATTAATCGAATCAATAAAATTATGAAGCCAGTCCTTTAGATACTGTTCGTCTGTAGGAGGCTTTACAGCTTCCGCTCTTACAATCAGATGTTTATGGACTAATACTTCTGTCATTAAGAGAGTTTATTGCAGTTTTTTAAATTGTTCTACCCTCTGTAGGAATTTTTCTCCATATTCTTGAAGCTCTGCTTCCTTTAAGATCCATTGTTGGTAAGTAAGATCTCGTACACATATGGATATTAAACCTTGCTCTATGTCTCCATATTGATCTTTATGGGCTAAATAATACGCTCCTAACTGATACTTATAATCTTCAATCCATTCTTCTTTTTTTTCACGATTAGACTGTTTGAAATCTACAATAGTAGGCTTACCG
>TARA_R110000744_G_scaffold8494_1_pt1 | contig 11234 bp, 9 predicted proteins | sample TARA_R110000744 | Tara Oceans TARA_R110000744 (sample SAMEA4398083) | marine metagenome | biome: Polar Biome; feature: [DCM] deep chlorophyll maximum layer (ENVO:01000326); material: water (ENVO:00002006), including particulate matter (ENVO:01000060) such as... | depth 36 m | reverse complement strand
TTCTATTATATATTAGACTATGAAAGTAAAAATTAAAAAAGACGGCAAAACTGAAACTTATAACATTATTGACTCTTGGTCAGATGTTACTATGGAATCTTGGATGCAATTAATAAAAGCAAAAGACCTTGGTAAAGCAGAAGATGCAAAAACAAGTATACTCGCACTGTCAGATATACCTGACACATTAATAAATCAGCTCTCTTTAAAAGATGTTGCAATACTTATGGAGACTATGGGTAAACTGCAAAGTGAGCAAGAGATACTACTTAAAAAGGTAATTTATATTGATGGGCAAGAGTATGGATTTCATCCGAACCTAGACGATATTACGATTGGTGAGTATGCCGATATTGAAACAATGATAAAGTCAGGACTTGAAGATAATCTACCAGAGCTAATGGCGGTATTGTTTAGACCGATCGTAGATAGAAAAGGGGAGGCATATAAAATTCAAGCCTATGATGGTGATATAACTGAAAGGGCAGAAGTGATGAAGAAGATGTCATCAGAACAAGTGCAAGGTGCACTGGTTTTTTTTTGGAATTTCGTACAGGAATTATCGAGCAGTATGCAATCGTATTTGATGAATCCAATAATAAAGGAAATGGAAGAGGCAGTGAAAGTTTCAGCGAAAAATGGGGATGGTTTGGAGTCCTCCATCGCCTCTGTAACCAAGACATAAGTAAGTTAGAAGCAATAACAAAAATGAGTCTGTTAGAATGCTTAACCTGGTTAAGTTATGAAACAGATCTAAACGAAAGTAAACAAGTAAAAAGCTATGATAGCGAATAAGACATACAATAATGTAATTGACACTTTAAAGAGTTTAGGCGATAATCACTTACAGATTTCTACCACCACAACAGGGGATATATATAGCATCGATCTGAATGAAACGCTATTTCCTTTGTTTCACATAAACCCTGTCAATGTATCAACAGCACCTTCAGAACTTATATATAATTTCCAGCTATTCATTATGGATGCTGTAACACAAAAGGAAGATTGGACTGAAGCTAATTTACAATCAGCAGACAATCTAAGTAATGAGCAAGAAGTTTTATCTGAATGCCTACAAATATGTGTAGATATAATATCAATGATGAGACATAGTAAGTGGCAGGCGGCAGGAGAATTAGCTATTGACAATGCTTCATACTTTGCAGAAGGTGAGTATAACTTAGAGCCGTTCTCTGAAAGATTTGACAACCTTTTAACTGGTTGGGTTTTCTCTATTGGAATCACTGTAGAGAATAACTTTAATGCTTGTGTGATACCTATGCAGGATAATCCGATAGGTAAATAATGTTTAAGTTCAAGCTAGGTAAATGGACAGTAGAAATAGGCTGGAAGAAATTTAAAATAACAATAAAAATATAAAATTATGGCAGCAGACTTAACAACAACAGTAACCGAATCAGTGGTCTTGAATGGCGCACTTAGAGGTAACACAAACTCTGTAACGACTACAGGGATCAATAATGTATTTGAAAGAATAGTAACTTGTATTCATTCTAATGTAACAACAGTAGCAGTATTTGATACAGCACCCTTTACTTCAGCAGGAGCAATCGATGTAGAAAATGTACGCTATGTTAGGGTTACCAACTTAGATGAAGATGGCTCTTTAGACTTAGCAGTTGTAACTACAACATCTAGTTATACAGTCCTTTTAACTCCTGGGAACTCACATATCCTATGCTTAGGGGAAGAAGTTGCTGTAGGTGAAGTTGGAGCGCCAAGTTTCCCAACATTATCAGACTTAGCATCTTTACAAATAAGTCCTGTAGGTGCTGTGTACAGCCCACAAGTTGCAGTATTTGTAGCATCAATATAATGGACACTGAGAATATAAAGAAACTCCTAGAAGAATTTGGACAGAAAGTTGTAGATGACGCTAAGTTTAATTTATTATATGAAAAAGGCAGTACTGTATTGGGTGACTCAATTAGATTTGAAGTTGTACCTGATTCTCAAGGGTTTACTACTAGATTCTATATGGAGAGTTATGGAGAGTATTTAGATAAAGGAGTTTCAGGAAATGAAAATGAAGTATCTTTTGAAGATTACAAAGGAACAATTAGGTCAAGCCCTTACCAATATACTACAAAGGGACCTCCTATTGACATCCTATCTAAATGGATTAAAAGAAAAGGAATAGAACCAAAAGGATTAGGAAGGGGAAGATCAAAAAGTTATACAAGTAAAAGCGGAAAGAAAGTAAAAGGAACAGGGCAATATTTGTCAGGTTTTGCATACTTAATAAGTAAAAAAATAAAAAGGGAAGGAATTAAAAGTCTTAGTTTCTTTCAAAAGCCTGTAGGGAAAGAATATACAGCACTTAAAGAAGACTTCTTAGAAGAATTAAAATTGGATATTGAAACTTACATCACAACTTTTTATAGACCAAAATAATAAAATAAAAACATTATGTCAGTAGTAATAGAACAACGCCCAATATACTCCCACGCTCCAGTAGGGCAGGAGTTGATATTTTCAATATCACAAAGTTCAATTGTAGCTAATAACTTTAAGGTTAAATTTATTGCTGAAGTCCATATAAGTAGTAACCCTATCGTGCCAGGTGCAGCAGTATCACTGGTGGGGACTTTTAAGACTACACCTAATAATGCAGGAGTAGGGATATTTAATTTAACACCAGTCCTAGAGACTCATTTAAAGCCCGACAATGAAGGCTCAAAGATTCTTACAGGAAGCACATATAAAGGGAGTACTAAGCCAACTCATCCGATACACCTAATAGATAAAATCTCTTGTAGCGATAATAGTATAAAGTATTTTCAGGTTAGGTTTATGATAGAATACGCAACATCTCTTACAGGTCCGATAATACCGCCTACAGACCCAACAAATAATAATGATACAGATAGTAAAGTTTTTACTATATTTAATGGAGTCATACAGCCTGATGATGTTTTAGATGTGTTTGGAAATAACTTTGGATATGATATGTCTGACTACTATTTAAATGGCACTGGAAAGTCTTTCCTAACAACAGCTTCTACTACTCAATATGCAAGAGTTAATGATTATGGAACAGTTCCATTTTTTAATTATGTTGCTAATAATGTGCCTGCTGTCTATAAATTTATAGTTACTTATACTTTCCCTAGTGGATCTAGTCAAGAGACAATATATCAAAATACAGCTAATGGGGGTTCAAGTGCAAATACAGGAGACTCTAATATAAAACTTATGTATGCTGGTTTGTTTCCTGGAAACCTTAAGAATTGGAGTACTACTTTTGCTACAGCAGTTTCACTTGGTCTAACAAATTATAGAATAAGAGCTTATAATGTAAGTGGGGGAATAATTTCCCCAACTCTTACTTTTAATATTTTATGCGATAAAGTAAAAGGCTATGAATCAATAAGACTCACTTGGCTTAATCAATGGGGGACTTGGGATTACTACACTTTTCAGATGAAATCAATAAAGTCTATAGGAACTCGGAAAACTCCTTACACTCAAATGACTGGAACTTGGAATGAAAAGGCTTATAGAATAGCAGGATATAAAGGGGGTAAGAAAAACTTCAGGGTAAATACAACTGAGACAATAAAAATAAATACTGATTTTGTGAGTGAAGAAGAAGGTGTTTGGTTTGAGCAATTAATAAACTCTACTGAGGTATATGTATTAGAAGGCTATCAAACTGACTCAGCATTTTCATCATTAAATAATTATGTACAACCTGCAACTCTTAAAACTTCAAGCTACACAAGAAAAACAATAGCAAATGATAGATTAATGCAATATACTTTTGAGATTGAAAAGAGTAAATTAAAAAGAACACAAGCTGTATAATGAATACTCAATTAATATTATATCCACAAACTTATAACGGTACTTACAACTCAGTTTCTACAGCTTCACTTACTGAATATTTAGTTAATGGAATTAGTTTTACAGGAATAAACAGCACACCTATTTTTACTACTTCTTCTAACACACCTATGCAAGCTGCTATTAGCGGCACACCTTCTTTAGTCTTAGGGAATTGGTATAGATTTAACACAATAATTGGAGGGGTTTTTGATCCAGCTTCAGAGCCAGTGCTTTCAGCAGGGGAATTAGATTTATTTAACGGTACTCCAGGTGATGGGGTTAGTGGTATTTATCAAAGACTTTCAGGGTTAGCAGTGGGTGGGCAATATGATGTAGTAGTAAATATATCTACTCCTGCTAGTGGCAATGTGCATATTAAGATTTTCAACGGAACTGTACAAGCTCAGTCATTCTCAGTAACCGCTAATCTGAATACAATAACTTATACTTTTACTTCACCATCAACAAGTCCAACTTTCTTAATTAGCTACATAGGAAAACCAGCAGGGAGTCTAGGGTTAGACAGTATATCTATCAAAGAAAGCGCTCATACAGTCTCAGGGGTCTTTAGTGAGCTTTCTGATGGTCAAGTGATATGCGACTTATATGCAGAAGAAGAAATACCCTTAACTTTAAGTGTTGATGATTTTAAAAATGTAGCTGAAAAGGTACAGTCTTATTCTAAAGACTTTAACCTACCTGCAACAAAAAGAAACAATCAAATCTTTAATAATATGTTTGAGATTACTAGGTCTTATGACGGCTTGATATTCAATCCCTATATTAAAACTCAATGCGTATTAAAACAAGATGGCTTTATTCTGTTTGAAGGTTACTTAAGAATGATTACTATAATAGAGCAAAATGGTGAAATAAGCTACAATGTAAACCTTTACTCAGATGTAATTGCTTTAGCGGACATATTAAAAGACCAGACTTTTGCAGACTTAGATTTTTCAGAATTAACACACAGTTACAACTACACAAATATTAGGAATAGTTGGCAAGGGGATTTACTGCTTACAAACCCATTGTCTACTTCTAGTTTTGCGTATTCAGCAGCTTTAGGGGTAAACAATACAGGGGTTTTAAAATATCCTTTTATAGATTGGACACATCAAATTGCACTTGACCCTACAAGTGGCTTTCCTATACTCCCTAATTTAGAGACAGCGTTCAGACCTTGTATAAAATTAAAGTATTTAATTAATAGGATATTTGAGGCAGCAGGATTTGAATGGACTTCAGACTTCTTTGATAGTGCTGACTTTGATAAGCTATATATGGACTTTAACTGGGGAAGTAATGAACTTAGCCCACCAGTTACAGGGGGGTCGTATAGTCCAAGCAGCCCTACTGTTTTATCAACAACTTCTTTTACTGCTTTGCCACTTGATTACATACAATTTGATAGTCAATTGGGATATGACAGTGCAAACAACAGATTTGTTGCTACTTATAATTACCAGACTTACCTTATGGAAGTACCAGCTTTTGCACCTAGTTTTTTATCTGCACAAACTTTAGAGACGAGATGGGCGCACTATAACTCAGCAAATGTACTAATAAACACTTATAATGTTTCTAGTCAAGTAGTTCCTATGTTTGTGCTATTACCTGCACTAACAACACCATTAACTACAATGATCCTTCAAGCAGGAGATTATATTCAGTTTGAATGGAAAACAAATACAGCAGGTCAAGGGCGGTTAGGTACAAGCGGCACACACTTAATTATCACAGGAACTATTGGGGCGCTTGTAATAACAACAAATGATATGTTGCAAACCCTAAGAGGTGAAACAGGGCAATGGGAATTCTTAAAAGGAATTATGACTATGTTTAATTTAGTCAGTATGGTAGATGAAGGAGACCCTGAGAATATTTTAATAGAACCGTATGCAGATATATTTGTAACAAATCCAAATACTAAGACTTTAGATTGGACTGACAAGATTGATGTTTCTAAAATGGAACTAAAACCTTTAACAAACTTAAATAAAAAGACAATCTTTCAATTTGTAGAAGATCCAGATGATTATGTGTTTATGCAGTATAAAAATTCTACAAGTGGACATTTATATGGTAGCCTTAACTGGGAGGCTCAGGAAGGGTTTACGATTTTAGATGGTGAGAAACAAATAATAGCTAAGCCTTTTGCCGCTACTGTTTCAAAATCTTTAGAAGCTCAGTTTACAGATTTTATAGTACCGTCTTTGTATGCTATGTCAGATGATGGAATTAGTGAGGGCTTTGATAATTCCCCAAGAATATTCTACAGTAACGGGGTTCAAATTTTAACAAGCTGTACTTATTCTGTTCCCCCTCAAAATGGAGGGCTAGGGGCTTCTTTTGAAGATGAATTTTTACAGTTTAGCCACCTTACAGATATACCTACAGCAGCAGGAACAAGGGATTTTGTTTTTACAAGTGATCAGCTCTATTCGGCATTAGTTAACCCTGTCGCAGGTGTACCTGTTAAAAATCTATTTAATGTTTATTGGCTTCCTTATTTTAATGAGTTGTACAATCCCAATACCAGGACTATGACTTTACAAGTAAGCCTAAGCCCTTCTGACATAAACTCTTTCAGGTTCTATGACAAAATACAGATTAAGAATCGAACCTTTAGAGTAAATAAGATTGACTACAAACCTAATGCTTTAGCAACAGTAGAATTTATACTTATACCATAATGGCAGCACTAACACCAACAATACCATACTTAACAGGATATAGCGTAAAGCCATACAGACTTACAGTTCTAGGAGAGGTTCTATTTACTGATGGCACTAATATTGATTTGCAAACTAATCAAGCCACTTGTGAGGCATATGGTTACACATATAATATAGCCTCTGGCACTTGCAGTTCTTATCGGTACAATGCAAACTTAGAAGGCAACATAGGTAATATAAACAATAAGATAAACGGACCTAGAAATACAACTGAATTAGGAACAAATACAGTACAAATAAACGGTACATCAAATACCACGAGGGGCTTCAACACTAACTGTTTAATAAATGGTAGTCATAACGAAATATCAAATGGAGTAAATAATGCTTCTGTCTACGGTACTTTAGGTGAGGCTACAGCAGAGAACTCTATTGTTTTAGGGGGTAATACGCCTGCTGCGGATTTAGGTAAAAAACAGTCTATTCATTTAATGTATGGAAGGCAAACTATAACCTCTGGATGGGTTGCTAGTTATCTTAATAATACTACTGGTAGCTTTTTTAATGTACCTGAAAATACTGTAATGTACTTTCACGCTGATGTATTAGCAGTAAGGATTGGTGGAACAGGAACAGGAAATCCAGGAGACTTTGCTAGTTGGGTAGAAAGGGGGGTAATCAGTAACAGGTCAGGAGTTACTAGTATTGTAAGAGAACGAGATACAATAAAAAGCTCAGGAACAGTAACAGGATGGTTAGTGTCAGGGTCAGTCTCAGGATCAAATACGAACTTCTTGCTCAATGTAAAGGGCGCTGCCAATGTAACAATAGAATGGGCAGGAAACATAAGATTTACACAAATAAAAACAGGAGTAGCTTTATAAAAAAAATAAGACAATGGCAGACGAAATAGTGATGGAAGTAAAGAGTAACATCTCCACAGTTACTCAGGATGTAAACCAGTTAAGTTCATCTTTAGATACAGCACAGCAGGAGTTTGCAAACCTAAATGAGCAGATACAAATTCAAAGGAATGTAATTACAGGGCTAGAAAAGGAATATATAAGCTTACAGCAACTCGCTATTTCTACACCGCGAACAGCTTCAGCAGGATACCCTCAATTATTAGAAAGGATAAGGGAAACCCAAGCTGAATTAAAATTAGAAAAAATTGGATTAAAGGAGTTAAACAATGAAAGGAGAGAATCTAAAACTACTATTGATTCAATGTCCACAGGTACTGACAAATCAATTAAATCAAATACAAGTCTTGTAGGTTCTCTAACACGACTGAGTGGAAAGTTAGGGGGTGTAAAAACCAAGTATCTTCAGATAATTCCTGCTGCTAAGAAAATGTTTCTTGCTATAAAAACAGGTATGATTTCTACTGGTTACGGAGCAATCATTGTAGCTTTAGGTGCTATAATTGCTTTAATGTCTCAAGCTGATAAAGTGTCTACAGGGTGGGGAAAGACCCTGATAATAGTAGGTACAATTTTTGATGTATGGCTAGAAAGGGTTGGCAAGTATGCTAATATGTTAGTGGATTTATTCTCAGGAGAGTGGGCTAGTGCTTGGGAAAATCTTAAAGGAGTGTTTCTTGGTCTTGGGGATGAATTAGAACGAGAAATAGGATTAGCATTAGTGCTAGCAGAAAACCAAGCTGCATTGTCAAAATCAGAAAGAGAGCTTAGTGTATTGTTGGCAGAAAAGGCAATAAAACTTGATGAATTAAATAGGGCGGCTCAGGATGAAAATGCAACACAGCAAGAAAGAATACAGTCTGCAACTGAGGCATACAATTTAGAAACTGAGATGGGGAATTTAAAGACCATAAATGCAATGAGTGCTATTGCTAATATGAAAGTACAAATTGAGCTAGAGGGTGATAGTGAAGCAAACTTAAAGAAGTTAGCAGACCTAGAGATTAATTTAATAAATCTAAGAAGAACAGCAGCAGGAAATACGGCTAAATTTGATAAGACAATAGCTGGTATTAATAAAAAAGCCGAACAGAGGGCTTCTTCAAGGCACTCAAAATACAAAAACAGGGCAGCACAAAAGCTACAAATACAGACAGCACTATGGAATAAATTAATTAAATTAGAGAATAAATTCAATGCTGACCGTATAATTTCTGAAGCCTCACGAGAAAGGCAACTATTAAAAATACAGTTTGATAAAGACAAAAAAGAATTAAACAAAGTATATGACTTTGGAAGGAATAAGTCAAAAGCAGAAAAGAAGATATTTGAGAAACATCAAGAGTTGATGGAAACTTTACAGAAAGTTTACGATAAAGAGATGTTTGACATTGAAACTAGAAGACTGAAAAGAATCTCTGATAGAAAAGTAGATCACGACAATTTAATGATAGGACTTATGAATGACTATCATAATGTATCCTCTGAAACTGAAAAAATAAGGGAGGATGCAGCGATTCTTGCAAGTGATTTAGCTGAAATGAAAAAACTCGATATTCTTAGGCAAGCTAACATTGATAGGCTTAAAAAAATGAAGGATCATATAGATGTACTTAAAGAAGAAGATAAGAGTAATAAGGAAAAGGGAATTGTTCGAGAAGCAGAAGACCAAGCACGGGTGCTGAAGTTATATGAAGGCTATAATAAGGAAAAAGAAGAAGTTGAATCCCGATACACTGAAGCTCGTAATCTATTAATAGAGACCCAGGCGGCAGCAGCTTTAGTTTTAGAAGCAAAAAGACAAAAAGAAAATGAAGAACTAGAGGCACAGGCTGCAACATTTAGACTAGAAAGATTGCAGAATGAATCAAATGAAGAATTAGAAATCAGAATAAAACAAGCACAAAAGGAAAAGGAATTAGCAGACTACAAGATGGAATTGTTAAATCAGGGGTTTGCTGCTGTTTCACAGGGGTTAGATGCACAGGCGGCTCTCATTGAAACGAATTACAATAAAGAGAAAAAGTTAGCTGAAAAAAATGGTGGAGACCTTGAAGCTATTGATGCAAAATATGAGGAGAAAAGAAAGAAAAATGCAGCAAAGCAAAAAGCTATGAAAGTTGGTATGGCAATAATAGACACCTATCAAGGGGCGAATGCTGCCTACACTACTGCTTTAGCAATACCAGGAGCAGGGGTCGCAATGGCTCCGATAGCAGCAGCTCTGGCTGTAGCTTCAGGATTGGCAAATGTCGCTATGATTATGGGAACAGATGTGGGTTCTGGAGGTGGAGGAGGGGGTTCGCCTGGCGTTACATCTTCTGTTCCACCATCCCAAGAAATGATGTCTGGCTCATTTGAATTAGAAGGGGGACAAGAGGTAGAACCTATGCAGGCGTTCGTTGTTTCAGATGATATAACCAATAGTCAAGACAAGTTAGCAGCAATAAGAAGAAGAGCTACAATTTAGAAATCAAATAAAATTAATTAAAATCTATTATATACTAAAGACTATTACTATGCCGTGTACTAAATGTAACGAAGGAAAATATAAATGGGGAGAAACAGGGGAGTGTGAATACAACACCCTACAAGAATGTGAGGATGCTAATGCCTCTTATGAAGAAATGACACCTACTAAGATTGTTGAGTTGGTAATTGATGACAAGGAAGACTCTTTGGCTATTGACTGTATTAGTCTAGTGTCTGCTCCAGCTATAGAAGAAAATATGGTTTTTATGAATAAGGCTAAAAACAATTTGACCTTAGCTAAAGTTGATACTGACAAAAGGGAAATTATCTCACCAGCCCTTATCCCCGATAAAAATATCTATAGATTTGATGCCGATACAAATTCAGATTTTTATGTATACTTTTCAAAAGACACTGTAAAAAAAGCAGCATATTTATACTTAAAAAATAACAACCATCACAAAGCTACCTATCAGCACGAAGAAAGAGTTGCAGGGGTTTTAACTGTTGAGTCTTGGATTGTTGAAGATAGTAAAAAAGACAAGAGTGCTTTGTACGGGTATAATCTTCCTAAGGGGACTTGGATGGTAAAAATGTCCATACTTAATGACGATTTATGGTCTAAGGTGAAATCAGGCGATATTAAGGGGCTTTCCATCGAAGGATTTTTTGTAGACCGTATGCAAGAGCTTTCAGAACAGCAGCCAACAGAACAAGAAATCTTAGAGGCTCTTAATGAAATCATCACAAAATCAAATAAGTAGAAAACTTTTCTATTATATTATATACAAACTCACTAAAAAAAGAAATAATGGATTTAAAAAATCAAATATTAGTAGCACTTGGTCTTGATAAAGGCGAAGTTAAGATGGAATGGCAGTCTAAATTAGAGGATGGTACTATTGTTGTAAGTACAGCAGATACATTAGAAGCAGGTGTTGATGCGTCAGTTCTGACTGAGGACGGAACGACTATCCCTTTGCCGATCGGAACTTATAAGACGGATGATGCTGTAACTTTTAGAATTGAAGAAGAAGGAGTAGTTGCAGAAGTAATGGAATCTGAAACGGAAGAAGAAGTTGAAGAAGTTGAAGCTGCTGAAGATGATGGTAAAGAAGCTGATGTTGAGGATTGGGCTGGGATGGAAAAGCGTATTCAGAACTTAGAGGATGCGGTAGCGGACTTGAAAGAGTCTAAAGAAGGTGGTGATGATGAAGTTGAAGAAATGACTGAAGAACCAACTACAAATCCTAAGTCTATTAAGACTACAGAGGTAAAAGAATTTTCAGCAGAAGATGAATTAAAAAAC
>TARA_R110000744_G_scaffold18157_12_pt1 | contig 11253 bp, 15 predicted proteins | sample TARA_R110000744 | Tara Oceans TARA_R110000744 (sample SAMEA4398083) | marine metagenome | biome: Polar Biome; feature: [DCM] deep chlorophyll maximum layer (ENVO:01000326); material: water (ENVO:00002006), including particulate matter (ENVO:01000060) such as... | depth 36 m | reverse complement strand
GCAGCAATAGCGACAAAATACGTTGGGGCGATGTCACCTATGATCGTGGCAGCTTGATCTAAGCCGAACAGTGAGGTGCAGAAGATGCCGAATGGGTAGAGTAGCATGCCAAATAGAGCGAACCAAGTCATTTTACGCATTGCATCTCGTTGTGCATCCTCGTCATCTAGTCGCTTCTTTTTAGCTTCTAAATCGAGGGCGTATTCTTCAGCAGATATATGTCCGTCTCCGTTGACATCGACCCTAGCTGCTACTTCTTTATCTACTGTGACTTGTGTTGCTTCCGACATGCTACTCTCCATAAATAGTTAGACTATTTATAAAACCTGAGCATTTACCTTTCGATGTCCGTTCCATGCAGCGAAGCCGCCGATTCGCAGTGCCCAATATGCAAGATTGTTCAGGAAGTGAAATCCATTCTGTTCAATGCCAATGTCGCGGAACAATGCATCAGCCTCTTTCTGTGTCATTGTCTCAGAAGTTTCTTTCTTACCTTTCTTCAGAAGCACGGTGTATTTGTAAGCGTAGTCATGCACTAAGCCGCCTACAAGCAACACGCCTGTGGGTGATAACCAAGATGCTAGAAACTTGGGAACAGAAGCACCGTCGAATACGAAGCCTTTAGGAACTACATAGTTTTCACCGTTGACTGAGAAGTTCCAGTCTTTAGCAATTTCCCACTTGCGAGAACCAAGAAGCCATAGCTTAATCGCACCCCAGAATCCTTTACCTGCTGTTTCAATTGTGACCGGTTTCATGCTAGGCATTTCTTTAAATGATAACCCTACAATATCTTCTTCTTGGTCAACACCAAATAAGTTGATAACCCAGCCCGTTAAAATCAGGACTCCTGCGATGGTGAATTGCCACCATGTTACTAATTGATCGACGATGAATTCCATTATTGCTTCTCCTCTATTGTTTCAGTTTCTTTTGGTTTGCGTTCAATTGCACCTTCGTAGTATGCTATGATCGATTTTTGCTGTTCCATATATCGTCGGATCTCGGCAATATTCAGAGCCAGAGTTTCATATGATCTTACACTGAAAGCGTAGAACACCCACTCTTGTCCGTTATCTTTCTTATATGTTTTTAGGAATTCGTCCCAGTTCTCCTCGGTCACCACATAGATTTTTGGGTGATTGAGATCTACTGGCTTAGGGGAAACTTGTAGAGGAATCTTGTTCTCGACAAACTTAGTCTGGATAACAACCTCTGTTTCAGGTGGTTGTCTTAAAAGTGAGCAGCCGCTAATTACTGGTAGAAGTAGAGTCAGCGCCGCTAATAGTTTCAATTTCATCCCATACCTTCTGTGTAGCATTATTGACACGTTTTTCGATCAACCCAGGCTTCTTCAAACTGAGTAATGTGAGATCATGCCGTTGTAGTTTGCCTCGAAGTTTATCAGTGTATACTTCAGCTTTTTGTAAATTCACATGCAATTCTGAATTTCGCTCACCCATTTCAACAGCAAATTCCTGCGCTTGCTCCAATGCTTTTTGATTTTCTTCGGCAACAATCTTTAGCTTCACATTGTTCTCGCGTAGAGTTTCAATGCGTTGTTTCATATCATTGTACTCTCGGTACGCGCCGAAGCCGACGGTACCGATTAAGCCGAATATTAAAATGAATGCGTAAAATTTAATCATATCAATATATATAACTACTAAACTTTGATACTCGAAAAATCACCTAACCGACTTCCGAATGCGCCTTTGTCAAAAGCAGGCCCTGGATCAGGCTGCCCAGAATCATGTATAGTCTGTTGAACCGATTCATCCAAGTCATATAATCGCATCTTGCTCCTATCAACACCTAGCATGAATCGCTTGTTTGCAGTAGGATCACTGTATCGATTCTTCAATTGCTTGACCATCAACTGATTCATCTGCTCCAATTCTTCAGTGCTTATCAGGGCGAACATTAAATCAGCAGTAGCAGGCAGTCCAAAACTTTCTGCTGTATCTGTAAGAGAGACATCACTATTATCATAACCTCCCCTAGTTGTTTGTGTAGCAGTCACTATAGGCACATTCGTCTCTACAGCAAGCCCTCTAAGCTCTTCAGCAATCGATTTGATGATAGTATAGCTGTTCGCAGCAGTACCCGCTCTGAACCTGCTACTAGCGCAGATATTCAAATAGTCAATGAAGATGATATCAGGCGCGAAATTTCGCTTGATCTTCAACTCATTGAGCAGTGCTTTGAAGTGACCTGCGTGTGCCGATGCAGTAGGGTATTCTTTGATGACCAAACGCCCATCGATCTTACCGCTAATCTTACTGATTCGATCATCGAACATTTTCTTCGGCATATCCTTGAGATCTTGAATCGGGATATTCATCATGTTCGCATCGATACGTTCAGCGATCCTTTCCTCTGCCATCTCTAATGTGATGTACAACACATTCTTTCCTGCTGCAATCGCAGCCGCTGACATATGACACATGAACAATGACTTACCTACACCAGTGCCTGCAAGTGCTACATTCAACGTCTTGTTAGATAACCCACCCTCAGTGATCTTGTTGAAGTACTCTAAGTCAAAAGGAACTTTCTCCTCTAGCCTGTGATAGAAATCAAATCGCTCATCAGCATTTTCAATGTAATCGTGACCTACGTTTGTGTCGAAGCCTACTTGCAATGCCTGTGAAAGCAAGCTAGGCAATGCATCAGGACCCATCTCTTTGTTTGTACCATCGATAATTTGAATGCTGTCCATGATAGCATTGTAGATCGCTTTGTCTTTACAAAACTTTTCACTCTGATCTAATAGCCAAGCCATGTCAGCTTCACGATCAACCTGAAGTCCATTAATTGTAGACTCACATTTCAAATAGATATCTTCAGACACCGATTTGTTATCTTGCAGGGAAATTAGCAGCGCACCCTTTGTCGGGGTGCCATTGTATTTCTCTACATACTCCGCGATAGTTTGAAATATCTTTCGATGCTCCATATCACTAAAGTATTCGTCGCGCATGAAAGGAATAACTTTCCTAACATATTCTTCATTATCAATCAGATTCGCTAAAATCTGTGTCTCTATTCTCATATGCCCACTGCTCTTTTATCTGCTCAATACACGGCTCACACAAATATGTACGAGCGTCCTCAACATCGTTATTAAAACACATCGCAGGCTCTTCTGCAAGTATTTCATTGCCACAGCGGTCACATTGCATTGTCGTCTAGCTCTCGCCCATTGTTATGAATAGTATCTTGGTAAAGACCCTCAAAATTTTGTGGGTATTCTTCCTTGAAAATTGGAGGTGCCGTACAATCAACGTCTTCTGGGCTAAACTCTGTTGTGATGCAATCTTCAAATGTAGACCACAATCTCTCAAATCTCATTTCATACAGTTCTTTAACACCCAACAGCATGTTAGCAATGCTATCTGAATACTCAGCAGGCATTTTGTCGAATCTAGGGCTATCTAAAATAGCCTCTAATAACATCTGAACATCAGATGTCACGTTCCAACACTCCATGATATGCTGTTCTAAATCAAACCTGTCCTTCATTTTCCATCTCCACATTTATGTTGTATGCATTATTGATATCGTCCGCGCTTACTTCATCAGTCATTATGTCACCACCTGCGATTAAGTAACGCTTCTCAATCCAAGTACCGAATGTAGAGTCAGTCAATACAGGAAGCCAGAAGTCTTTGTTATAAGTTTCCTTAGTTCTATACTTCTTGCTTTCAGCGCCGTCTCTTGCAATCTGATACCATCCATTACTAGGTTTGACAACGTGACCTGACTCTAACGCAATGTCTAACAAACCTGACCACTTGCTGATACCACCATCAAATTTAACCTCGACAGGAATCTTTGATTTCTCTCGGACAAACCTAGACTTTTCAACATTGATGATGAAGTTGTAACCTACTACATCAGTGCCTTGCTTCTCTTGTTGCCTGCCTATGATGAAGATGTTATCAGCAGAATAGTAGATACCTGTACCACCTGATACAACATCTTTAGGGTACAAACCAATCTCTTTGTATGTGTGATTGATCACAACAGCAGGGATGTCTTTAATTGTAAAGTGAGGGGTAACCATACGGAACAAAGACTTCATCTGCTTTGCTCTGGTCATGTCTGCTACCGACTTACCTTCAAGCGCATCATCAACTTCTTTCTTACTTGCCAAGTTGCCGATAGAATCTACAATAATCATAACATGATCGCCACGCTCAATGCCATTAAGCTGTGCCATGAAGTCATGTTTTAATTGCTCGATATCAGTAATAGGAGTATGTATAACACGATCGGTGTCGATGCCAAAACTAGTAAAGTAAGCCTGAGGCGCGCCAAATTCAGAATCGTAGAAGAGAATAACTGCATCATCATATTTGTCCAGATAGGACTTCGCAAGCAGCATAGCAAATGCCGTCTTGAAGTGTTTAGAGGGACCTGCGAAAACTGTCAGACCAGGTGATAACCCACCATCTAGTTTACCACTCAATGCAACATTAAGTGCAGGTACCGCAGTTTGAATCAAATCTTTCGTGCCGAAAAATTTAGATTGTGTCAGAATACTCGACTCTTTGATTGTCGAATTACCTTTTAGTTTATCTAATATACCCATTAAGAATCTCCTTCTTTTACGAAAACACCATCGACCATCTTACCTCTACGGTCTTTGATGTCATTATACGCTACACTTAGGCAGTCTGTCAATGACACATTGTTCCGTTCGGCAATGTTAATCAGCACGACCATGCAGTCACCTATGTCATCTCTAACATCATTACCTTTACATACATTGTCGCTAAGTTCACCCACCTCTTGTATCAATTTACAGACCTGATCTTTATCTGTAGCTCCGTCGATAAGATTTCTATCTCGGTGCCATTGTTTTGTTGCGCTCACTAGCGCGATTAATCTTTCACTTTCATTCATTTGAGCTAGTCCTTTTAAGTTACCACGAATCATCATCAAAATTCTACGTTCATCATTTGTCATGTGAACAAGTCCTCCAGAGATGCCACGGGGCGGGGGTTCCAATTGATTGCCGTTGCAATCGTATTCATAGGGTCGATAAATGCCTTCTGAAACATTAGTTCATAGTCCACATATCTATGTAAATCAAACTCCTGCGGCAGTTTAGCGTTGAATGCAATGCAGTTCTCGCCAAGGTGATTAGGTTCCTTGAGATACAGAAACTTAATCTTCTCGCCATCCTGAATGCGCTCATGCTTCATTGTCAGCTTATCACGCTTCAAAACATGATTGTACATCAAAGCGCCTCGTACTTGCATCGGAGTGCCTTTAGAATAGATAGAAGCAGCATCAGAATATTTCTCTAAGTTGTTGCATCCTCTGGGGAAAGCAATCTGCTCGGGAGTCATTTCCTGAAAGTCTCGCCATGTATTCTCTACGAAATCCTGCAACACGCCTTCTTCAGATGTGAGACAAAGTTTTACTGCCTCGCGTAGACTGTCTCTAACAAGAGCAGGTGTAGATGACCGAACGACCTCTAAGCCCATCACCTTCAACTTAGGTTCAGCATAACGCACACCTTCGTTATCGTACACGTTCAGCGCATATCGTTTCTTCGCTACCCAGATGCCTTTGTCAGCAATAACCTCACGCTTGAAGTCCATCTTTTGCGCAAACGCATTTGTATAGTCAGCAATACTATCCATTGCCTTAGCAATCGTAGGCTCAATTTGATCTGAGCCAATCTTGTCAAGGGCAGTGATAATGCTTGACTTGTTTTTATTCTTGAGAAACTTCTGTACAACGCCATCCATTGTGATGTAGCAAGAGTCAGTGTCAGAATAAAACGAGTACATCTTATCCTCAGTACCGCAGATGTTGTTCAAGAAATCATCAAGTGCCTTTGCAGACTCTCGGATGACAAACTGCCCTGTCATTGTGATGCCTTCAGCAATTCTGTCATCATAATACCTGAAGTACTGATTGCCCATTGCACCATAGAGTGAGTTCAACTGAATCTTTCTAGCCATCTGAAAGTTATTGTATTTAGCAATGTCCTTCTGATATTTAGGATCCTTTGTCTCCTCGTATTTGTTCTGTGCCTGAATCATCAGCTTCTTGTATTTCTGCCGATCATCAAAAAACTTTGAAACAATCTCAGGAAATAGACCTTGTTTGTCGCGTGTGAATCTAGCACCGTTAGCAGCAATAGCATAATCGCCATCAAGATTATACTTTCTTTCAAGCATACCCTCAACGTTTACATCAACCATTCCTTTTACGAGTGTCTCAGGAGACATGTTGTATTGCATGATGATAGAAGGATACAGAGATGTCGCGTCAAATGCCATCACCCACTTGTATTCACCTGGCTTAGGCTCTTGCACAAACGCGCCTTCAATAGAACGACCCTGCGAATCTTTACGAGCAGGGATCATAATATTTTTAGCCAGCAAGTGATTGTACAGCAAGCAGTCCCAGGTTCTTACAGGAGAAAATGTATCACGGAAGTTCGACTTCGCGTCATATGTCATCGTAGCAATAAGCTCAATCAATTTCATCTTTTCTTCCAAGTCATCAATCAACTTGGTGTCGATGATGTTATAGTCGATGAAACGATTCCAGTCCTTATCGTAAAACTCCTTGAAAGTATCGAAGCCGCTTTCAAGTTTACCATGACCAAGTTCAACAGATGCAATGTGATCTAGCTTGTAGGATTCTTGCGCACTGTAAGTAAACTTTTTGTACAGATCCAGATAGTCAAGGACTGAGATGCCTTTGATATCGTAGGTTGTATCTTCACGATTGTTTCGCTTGACGCCCTTGCGCCTTGTTAGGTTGTAAGGAGATAGAGAGTTCTTTGCGTCATTGCCAAACACCCTGTCCATACGAGAAACAAGATATGGTATGTCAAAAAACTCAACGTTCCAACCAGTAACGATATCAGGATACTCATTAGCCCACCACGTCCCAAATTTAGTAAGCAGTTCAGTCTCATCCTCACAAGGAACATAGTTAACTCCCAAGTCTTTTGTTTCAGGACCTGGAGTCCACTCACCTTCTCCCCATGTTATGATCTCCTTCGTGTGATTGTTCATCAACGTGATTAGAAGAATCTTGTCAGTAGGATTGTCTACGCTAGGAAAGCCTGTCTCAGCAGTAGTCTCAATGTCCATCGACCAGATAGATAACTGAGACAAATCAAACTCGATATCGCCCTGATATTCAGTAGATAGAAATTGATATGTCAGGTCAGTCTGTCCATAGATAGGATAGTTCTGAACCTGAGAATAGCTATCTAAGAATTCTTTAGCATCTCGGTTATTGCCAAATTGAATCGGCTTGATGTTCTCCCCATACAATCCCTTGTAAGGAGAGGCGCCATCAGCACGAACATATAGCGTAGGCTTGAAGGTTCGCTTTTCAGTAAAGCGTTTGCCATCGCGCACACCACGCAAGAATACTTGGTTACCATACTGCCAAGCCCAGCTGTAAAATTCGTTTTTCATAGCACACATTATACATCATAATAAGGGGAGTGTCAACTACTTTGTAACCAAAGGAGTCACAATTTCGTTATTCGGTGTGATGATAGGTGAATTGGTGCCGTAGAGTTTTTCGTATTCTACAATGAGTGCCTGCTTAGGATTGACTACAGCAGCAACCGCTGCGGGCATGATATGAGCAGTTGCGTTTTCAGCGTACGGTACCCAAGGAGCAAGCCCAATTTGCGCTTGATTCGGGTTGTCATCATTCGGCATCAATATGATAATTGCGGGCTGTTCAACTTGAATTAAGTCTCTACCTTCAATTTTAATATCAGTTATTTTTGCGATGATCTCTTCGCCAGTGATCAGTTTTATTACTTGAATTGACATAATATATTCCTAAAGTTGGGGCGTTACCGCCCCGGTGTGTTAGTCTTGAATGAATTCGGGTTCACTCTTTTTATTGCCTACCTTAATTTCGACAGGTCTTTTTTCTTCTGGTACTACATGCTCCAGTGAAATGTAAAGAATACCATCTCTAAAGTCTGCGCCAGTTACCTTCACATCATCCGTCAAAGCGAATGTGCGTGTAAAGTTTCTAGCACCTATACCTTTATATAGATAGCTTCTCTCATCCTCACCACGTTCTTGCACACCTTGGACAACAAGTTTGTTGACATCGGGTACAACGTGAATATTGAATTCATCGTCAGTGAATCCTGCACAAGCCATTTCAATGGTGTACAAGCCTTCGCCTACTGCGACAATGTTATAAGGGGGATAGTTATTTGAGGTTTCTGGGATTGTATTTAAACTTTCAAACATTTTATCAAAACCAATTGTGAATGGTTTCATGTCGTTTGCGAGTTCGTTCAAATTAGCCGCAGTGAATCTTCGGGTTACCATGTGTTTCTCCAATTAAGCGAGTTTATTTTATTGAAGCCCTTTCGGCACTTCGCTTATATTTATAATCCAATACCCGATAACTTAGATTTTATTTTGTCGTATGGTTCAGTGAAATATAGTTGAAAATTTATTCTGTCCTCAGTAGATACACCGACATTATGCGGTTGTTGCGTATCTAATAAGTGAGGAGTAGTGTAACAGTAAGAAAACTTAGGTTGATCAGAGTTGACGCTTTCATAAAAATTTATTGGTGCGATATGCCCTTGTAACGGAATAGTTAAGACACAGTTTCGATACATAGCGGTATCAATATGTACTGGGACTTTTTCATTAGCGCGAATGAATGTTATACCTGCAGTAAGACACGCTGGATCACCCTCACAATATCGCCACATCAAATCCCACGCCAGCTTTCTCTTTTTAGGCTCCCAGTAATCGGATGCTGACACCTTTACTACTAAATCACTGTCAGGTCTATCACCAAGTTTATATTCGTTTTGACTATAAAAATCAGATGCTTCCTTCTTCAACACAGGATCATCAATATGGTCTGTATAATGCCCAGGCTCAGAAGAGCCAGTAGTAGAGAAATTTCCTGATTGTATTACTTCATGGAATATATTTAACAGTTCATTTTTTTCTTCGTCGTAAAGCAGATCTGCAACAGGCCACAAGTAATCAAATTTCACGTTTACCTCACTATGGTTTTTTACCTATGTTATATTTAGTAACAAGGCTCCAATCTTCTTTATCTTTGTACGAGATGATTTTAATTTGACTCATCTCTGCCACATTTTCATGTAACTCTGGCTGTAAGATTTTTAGCAAGCCCCAATCTGAAAGTAACTTAGCAATTATATTTCTTCGCATCAAATCCTCATCATCAATATTCGCTAACTTACCATCTAAGGCAAAAAGTTCTTTGAAGTGTGTGATGAAGTATTGCCCTCGCTTATGCAAGATATGGCAAGATTGATACAAAATTTGATCTTTTCTAGAGGCTACTCCTATACGAGATAGAGTTTCTCTGATCTTTAAAAAGTCATCGGGTTCAGCGAGTATGATTTCCAATGGAGCATAACCAGGGTAATCAATGTTAAAGAATTCACTCATCATTTTATTCCTATTGATACATAATGTTTTGTACCAATATTTATAAAAAAAGAGTATTTAACGCCCCCCTTTGTTCAACCTCTGCTTGATCGCCTCGATGTTTTTATCAGTAAGTATGCGCAATGCATCAGCGGCTTTAGTATCACTATAACCATAATACTCTTTTACGATGCTAAGTAGTTCTTCCTTTTCAGGTTTCAACCATTTGTTGTATCGTTTCTTAGGACGAACAACACTCAGCAGAAAATCATATTGCAGTTTCTTGTCAAGATGAGGCCGCGAGTTCATTTCATTCGCAGCAATCACCGTGTCAGGACCATAGCTCATAGCCTTGTTGACGATGAAAGGATTGTATTGCCTTTCGCTCCAGTCATCGACAATAAGATTTTCTTTGCTATGATTTATCGTGTTCGCAAAATCGAAAGGGCTGATTGCCTTTTTCTTTTCCTTGAAAGACTCCTCGTCGTACTGTTCATCGGGCTTGCCTAACTCTTTAAGATAGCTCGACATTCGCCATTATCTCCGTCAGACAAGCAGTAAGATTGATCTCCTGATCAGCAACAAACGCAGCCTTATACTGATAGTCAGCAATGATTAGCACTAACTGCGGGACTTGCTTGACCTTAGGAATCAGAGTATCATATACCTTACGATACACTGACTGAGGGTCAGAGTCTACACTATTAGCGACCCACTGTCGCATCTTCTTGAAGTCCTTGTCTCTAAGGGCGTCTACGAGAGCCTTAGTGCTAAGTTCTGCTAGATTGCTCAGTACACCCTCGTCAATCACGCCACCAGCGCCATAGCGTTGTAGCTCATTCAACACCCTGCGATAGTCAGGGAAATGCTTCATCAGCAGTTCAGCAAGCACCTTATCATTGTACTCCACCTTCTCTTTCTTGAGAATATCCATCATTCGCTTGTGAAACAGTCCAGCCATCTTTTTCTTCTGACCGTTCACAAGTTTGAATTCAATCACAGTAGTTCTACTGTGCAGAGGAGCAATGATTCGATTCTTGAAGTTGCAAGTAAAGATGAATCTACAGTTCCTAGAAAACTCCTCAATGAATGCGCGTAACGCAGGCTGAGTAGAGTTCGGATTCAGATAATCTGCCTCGTCTAAGATAACAACCTTAGGCTTGCCTTCAAATGAAACTGTACTAGCAAAGCCTTTGATCTTCGTCCTGAGAACATCGATGCCTGATTCTTCAGACCCGTTGATTACAATGTAATCGCAGCCGAGTTCATTGCAGAGAGCGCGGGCAACAGTAGTCTTACCTGTACCCGCTGTCCCGCAGAGAAGCATGTTAGGAATTTCTCCAGCCTCGATAAACTGTTGAAATACTTGTTTCTGCGCGTCAGGCAAAATACATTCTTCCAACGTGCGTGGGCGATATTTTTCAACCCACAAGAATTCATCTGACATAAAAACCTCTCATAATAAAAAACACAGTTTAACTCATTGTTGCTTTGGAGTCAATGCCATCAGTCAAGTTTAGGGTCAACTGCCTTCCACCTGCTTTTGGTTGCTCCTTTAGCCAAGCCAGGATGTTTTGCGGTTTCGTTTCTCCATAAGGATCATCGTCTACATTATCACCGTAACCTGGTTCAACAAAAGCCTTCTCAACCTTCATATCGTTTACGATCATTGCATACCGCCAAGAGCGAACACCAAAACCTAAGTTGTCTTTTTTCACATCCATATGCTGGAATGTAGTGAAGTGAGCCGAGCCATCAGGAATAACCTTGACGTTCTTTAGCCCTGAAGACTTAGCCCAAGCATTCATTACGAATG
>TARA_R110000744_G_scaffold115366_5_pt1 | contig 11268 bp, 8 predicted proteins | sample TARA_R110000744 | Tara Oceans TARA_R110000744 (sample SAMEA4398083) | marine metagenome | biome: Polar Biome; feature: [DCM] deep chlorophyll maximum layer (ENVO:01000326); material: water (ENVO:00002006), including particulate matter (ENVO:01000060) such as... | depth 36 m | reverse complement strand
GCAAAATAAATATAGCTGCAACGATAAATAGCGCAGCAGCTATATACTTTATTCTCATTAGATAACGTTAATCTATGCCTTGTTAAAGGCTATTTATGGCTAAAACGGTGACGGAAACTGTCTTAATGTTTGTTTAATCTCTTCGAGTACTTCAGTTGTCAGTGGTTGTTTGAATGCCGCTATATTTTCTTCTAGCTGTTGCATGTTGGTAGCACCAATAATGGTTGAAGTAACACCATTGACTTGTTCACACCAAGCTAAAGCCAAGTGTGCTGGCGTAATGTTATGCCGTTTAGCTATGTCTGAATATGCTCTAACCGCTGCGTCATTATTAGCATTATCTCTATAAAGACCATGGCGTTGTCCAAACGTCCAGCGGCTGCCTTTTGGGCGTTGACCATTAAGATACTTACCGGTAAGTGCGCCGGTAGCAAGTGGTGACCAAGGTAAATAGGCGATATCTTCATGCACACAATTTTCAATTAAATATGGCCAGTCTTTGGTATGTAACAAACTGAATTCATTTTGTATTGATACCATACGCGGTAAATTATGCTCTGCGCTAAGTTTAAGGTACTGATTAATGCCCCACGGTGTATCGTCTGAGAGGCCACAATAGCGTATTTTTCCTGCTTTAACACAACTATCTAATCCTTGTAGAATATCTAACATTTCTTCATTTTGTTGTTCAGCATTAACTTGTGTATAGTTGATGCTATTCGGCCAGTGATTACCAAAATGTGGTGATTGACGGTTAGGCCAATGCAACTGGTAAAGATCGATATAATCTGTTTGTAAACGTTTTAATGAGCTTTCAACCGCGGCAATAACATTAGCTCCTGATATGTTACTGCCGTCACGAATATAGGAAAAACCTGGTCCCGCGATTTTTGACGTTAAGACAATGTTTTTTCGACGTGAAGGATTAGCGTTAAGCCAATGACCAATTATTGCTTCGGTTTGACCATAGGTTTTTTCTGTCGGAGGTATCGCGTACATTTCTGCAGTATCAATAAAATTTATACCTGCTGATTGAGCAAAGTCGAGTTGGGCATTCGCATCACTTTGATTATTTTGAAAGCCCCAGGTCATACTGCCTAAACAAACAGTCGACACATCTAATGAGCTACTGCCTAATCGAACATATTTCATATGATTAACCTTTTATAATTCTGTTAAATAAAGAATGCTTGTTGCTGTGTGAGGGTTTTAAGTAAAATATTTACATTGAGTTTATTATACGGAAAAAATCTAGTGTGTATGCCCGAAATAATGCTGTATTGTCATTGTTTTTAGTACCTATTAAGGTTTGTTTAAATGACTTTCGTTAGTTAAACACTAGATTATTATGTGTTAATTTAACTGATTTTATTAAGCTGCACAAAGCTTAAGTCCGATTGCTATACAGGTTTTGTGTTAAAGGTGATTTGTCACTGTTTTTATAAAAAATTGTTATTTGTGCAATTTACTCATTTAATCATAACTATAAAAAAGCCCATTATTGCTATTCGCAGTAATGGGCTATGTGACAGTCATTTTTAATGAATAACTGTGATTAACCGGCTTTTAAGTAATCAGAATCAAAGTCATCAACATCAATGGTCGCTTTGCGAGAAATCTCAGTTGCAGTCAGCAATGCCGCTTCTTCTTCAGTAATAATATTTGCCGCTAGGCCTTTTTCAGCCACAAGGTCAAGTTGATAAAATGGCAGGCGTTGACCTAGTTCACGACAAATTTTGTCAAAAATAGGTTCGCAAGCAATAATATCTTCAAGCGTTTGTTCTAACTGACCTAAAACATTTCCAGGCTCACGAGTCAGGTATTGGCCTTGTCCTAAGCGTGTGCGCGTTTCATTTGGGTACTGTAATAACGCAGCAACTTTATGATCTGTGGTATCCGACGGCTTTTTCAACCAACAGCCGAGCGGCAAAATGATAAGTCTTAATACTTTCGCCACTATCCGGTTTGGAAAGTTGCTAATAAGCTCATCAATGGCTTGTTGAGTTTTAAACAGGCTGTCTTCTAAGGCCCACTGAACAAGAGGTAAGTCAGCACTTTGACGACCTTCATCGTTATATCGTTTAAGCGTTGCAGAGGCTAAGTATAGATAACTTAAGATATCACCTAGTCGCGCTGAAATGCGTTCTCTGCGCTTTAAATCACCACCAAGGGTCAACATAGCAATATCTGAAAGCATGGCTAAATTTGAACTAAAACGTGTCATTAACTGGTAATAACGTCTAGTATCATCGTTATAAGGTGCACTTAGGGCATAACTGCCGGTAAATGAAAACCAAACACTGCGGCAAATATTACTAATAGCAAAGCCAATATGGCCAAACAAAGCATGATCAAAATCATTTAATGCTTGGTCTTTATCTTGATTATTTGCTGCTGATAACTCTGCAAGCACATACGGATGACAGCGAATAGCCCCTTGACCATATATAATCATGCTACGCGTTAATATGTTTGCACCTTCTACGGTAATGGCCACTGGAGCGCCTTGATAAGAGCGAGCCAAGTAGTTACCTGGACCCATACAAATACCTTTACCGCCATGAATATCCATAGCATCTGCCACACACGAGCGCATTTTTTCGGTTAAATGATATTTAGCGATAGCCGAAACTACACTTGGCTTTTCGCCCATATCAATTGCGCCTGTCGACATTGTGGTAACTGCATCCATTAAGTAGGCATTACCACCGATACGAGCTAGCGCCTCTTCGACACCTTCCATTTTACCAATAGATATTTTAAATTGGCGGCGAATACGACTATAAGCACCCGTTGCCAACGCTAGCGACTTTATTCCGCCAGTACTATTTGAAGGCAATGTAATCGCACGGCCAACTGACAAACATTCAACCAGCATACGCCAGCCTTGTCCTGCCATTTCTGGGCCACCTATGATGTAACTTAAGGGGACGAAAACGTCATCACCTTGGGTTGGGCCATTTTGAAATGGCACGTTAAGTGGGAAATGACGACGGCCGGTAATAACGCCTTCAATATCTGTTGGTATTAGTGCACAGGTAATACCTAAGTCTTCTTCTTCGCCTAACAGGTGATCAGGGTCTTGTAATTTAAATGCTAAGCCTAATACTGTCGCAACAGGTGCTAAGGTAATGTAACGTTTGTTCCACGTTAAGCGCATGCCTAACACTTCTTCACCGTTAAACTCACCACGACAAACAATGCCGTAGTCAGGTATAGCGCCAGCATCTGAACCCGCTTCAGGGCTAGTTAAGGCGAAACAAGGGATTTCATCGCCTTTTACTAAGCGTGGTAAATAATAATCTTGTTGTTCTTTTGTACCGTAGTGCTGCAATAATTCGCCAGGCCCGAGTGAATTTGGCACACCGACAGTAGACGATAAAACGGTACTCACACTTGAAAGCTTTTGTAAAACACGAGATTGAGCATAAGCGCAAAACTCAAGACCCCCATATTGCTTTTTGATAATCATCGCGAAGAATTTATTATCTTTTAAGTATTGCCACACTTCAGGTGTTAAGTCAGCAAGCTCATGAGTTGTCTGCCAATCGTCAGTCATGCGACAAACTTCTTCTACTGGCCCGTCTAGAAATGCTTGTTCTTCTGCACTTAATCTTGGTTTAGGATAGTTGTGTAGCTTTTTCCAATCAGGTGTACCACGAAATAACTCTGCTTCAAACCAAGTGGTGCCAGCATCTATGGCTTCTTGTTCAGTTTCTGACATTTCAGGCATAATGCCCCGAAACATAGTAAGTAAAGGGTTCGAAATATACTGCTTTCGAATATCAGCAATATTTAGTGGCAGGGCAATAATGGCAAAAATTAGCCAACCGAAGAAACCGATGACATCGAAGAAAGTACCCACAATCATCAGCAAGGTAAATGCGATGGTAAATGTTGATAGTGAGGCGCGTGAATAAGCCATATACCCGCTTAACGCTATAGCAATGAGTATCCAAGTTAAGTAGTCCACATTTGATCCTTAATGTTGATGTTTTGGTCGACGCTGGTTAAGGTCAGACCAGATTAGTGATTAAGCTTAATTCGTCTGCTGTATAATTTCAAATTATTTATCGTTACTTAGCAGCCTATTCTGCGGTTATTTGTCGTTGTGTGTTAAAACAGTATTAATTAATGATCATATTAACGTAAAATGGTTGAGTAGCCTTGATTAATTCGATTTTAAGCTTTGATTTTAAGTGATGTACAACTTTTTTTCCTGACTGATACCTGAATTACAACACTGTACTTTTCTGGTATTTATCCTATCAATTTATTGTTTAGATGGTTCTATTATATGTGTGAATTAATGGCCATGAGTGCCAATGTACCTACAGATATTTGTTTTAGTTTTAGTGGCTTAATGCAGCGCGGTGGTAATACCGGTCCACATAAAGATGGCTGGGGTATTACTTTTTATGAAGGCAAGGGCTGTCGCAGCTTTAAAGATCCGCTACCTAGCGCCCATTCGCCTATTGCCCAATTGGTGACTGATTACCCGATTAAAAGTGAAACGGTGATCTGTCATATACGTCAAGCAAATTCTGGCAATGTATCTTTGGTGAACACCCACCCGTTTATTCGCCCTATGTGGGGTAAAAATTGGACTTATGCACACAATGGTCAATTAGCTGACTTTCAATCTAGGTTAGCAACAAAGTATCATTTACCCATTGGAGAAACGGATAGTGAGCATGCATTTTGTTGGATATTAGATCAGCTTTTACAAAAGTTTGACGGCGATGAGCCTAACTCAGAAGTATTATTTCATTATGTAATTGGGTTATGTAAACAAATTAATGAGCTCGGTGTGTTTAATTTATTATTAACCGATGGTGATTTTTTATTAGTCTATTGTACCAATAATTTACATTGGCTAACTCGACGGGCACCGTTTGGTAAAGCGAGTTTAATTGATGCAGAAATGGTAGTGAATTTTGATCAAGAAACCACTGAAAATGATATCGTTACGGTCGTGGCAACGCAACCATTAACTGATGATGAAACATGGCATAAAATGCAAAAAGGTGAAGGGTTGTTGTTTTGTAAAGGGCAATTAATTTACCAAAGCAGTTAAGCAAGTTAGTAAAAACTCTATGGTTAGCATAATGACATAAGTAAGATGGCTAAGAAAAGTAATTTTTCGCTTAGCCATTTTTCGCTTAGCCAATTTTTACTTAGCTAATTAAGAGCCACTTATTTAGATAATATACCGTAAGAGTATTGATTTTTAGCTATTTTTTTTCCGGTGTTGCCACTTCAATGGCGGTAACAGACTTTAACTGTGCTTCAAATTGATCTACATCGCCTTTAATTTGATGAAGTTTAACTAACAGGTAATCTAATTCTGGTGCGAACCAGGCATAAGTTACACGTTTTTTCTCAATAACTTCCCGTTTAAGTTTAATGGTTTTTATCAAACCATAAGGCAACATGAGTTCTTCTTCACCGTCATATTGATAAACATAGTTTTTGATAGAACCTGATGTTTTAATCACCGGATAGACAAAATGCTTTTGCTCAGGGTTAGCCATCATGTTTAATCGATGCTGCAAATGATAACTGAGCGAGTCTTGAATATTTTCAGGAAATTTAATGTTTTTTGTTCGTTCTTTTATTTCATCAACGGCAATATTTTTTTCGGTATCATATCGCCATTTATAATGTTTATCAGAGCCTGTACCTTCGCGAAGATATTCAAAGTTCTTCGGCGTTACTTTGTAATCTTCAAGTTTAACAATTGAAGTTTCTATACGAATATCTGAGAAAATTAGCCATTCGATATCAGTATGATAACTGTACTGCGCTAAGCCATTATCTAAATAAGTTAATTCGCGTGTTGCTTCACCAACCGTTTTAGATTTATGTAAAATAGTATATTTAGCATTAAATGCCGGGATCACTACGCTATTGTCTTTTTCAGTTGCCACGACATTAAATGCCAAGCTAGAAAAAAGTAAAGCGGTATAAGGTAATGATTTCAACATGGTAAACTCTCTAAATTAAAGGCTATTCTTCGCTAGCATACCCTGAAACTGGTAGGATTACACCATCAAATAATGCACTTTCTTTTACCATAGTTACGCGCTTAGTACAGCACCAATTAACTACCATGGGATAAATACGATGTTCTTGTTGATGTACTCGCTGAGCAAGTTCATCGGCCGTGTCTTCTGGGAAAACAGGTACTTTAGCTTGTAAAATTACCGGACCGCCATCAAGTTCTTCTGTGACAAAATGCACACTGACACCATGTTCAGTATCACCGGCGTCAATTGCCCGTTGATGAGTATGTAAACCTTGATATTTAGGTAACAGAGAAGGGTGGATGTTAATTAAACGACCTTGAAATTTCTGGACGAATTTAGCGGTTAAAATACGCATAAAACCGGCTAGCACAATTAAATCAGGCTGATAATTATTAATCTCAGTGATTAATGCACTGTCGTACTCTTCTCGGCTGTCAAAGTCTTTATGTGAAAGCACCGAGGTTGGTATTTCAGCATCTTGTGCTCGTGTGAGTCCATAAACGTCAGCTTTGTTAGACACTACAGCGACGATGTCGCCGCCGTAGTTGTCTTGCTTACTGGCATCAATAATCGCCTGTAAGTTTGTGCCGCCGCCGGAAATTAGTACTACAATTCGGCTTCGCATCAATGATTAACCTTTGTTTATAATAACTTGTTCTTGGCCCGCTTGCAGATCAGCAATTTCACCAATATGCCAAGCGTTTTCACCTTGAGCATTCAAAATATCGATACTTTTCGATAATTGGTCAGCAGGAACAACGATGATCATACCAACGCCACAGTTGAATGTGCGGTACATTTCGTGTTCGCTGATATTGCCATTTTCTTGCAACCAATTAAAGATTGCAGGCCATTGCCAGCTGTTGCCGTCAACAATCGCTTGTGCACTTTCTGGTAATACACGAGGAATGTTTTCCCAAAAGCCGCCACCTGTAATATGCGACAATGCGTGCACGTCAACATGCTTAAGTAGCTCTAAAACTGACTTAACATAAATTTTTGTTGGCGCTAATAAATGTTCGGCTAATGGTTTACCGTCAAGTAAATCATTAGTGTCAGTGTTATTTACTTCTAATACTTTACGTACTAAAGAATAACCGTTTGAGTGTGCACCAGAAGAACCAAGCGCAATAAGCTGATCACCCGCAGCAACTTTAGTACCGTCTAGCAAGCGTGACTTTTCAGCTACACCAACACAAAAACCTGCGATATCGTAGTCGCCTTTATGATACATACCTGGCATTTCAGCGGTTTCGCCACCGACTAATGCACAACCTGCTTGCACACAACCTTCAGCAATACCTTCAACTACGGCAGAGGCAACGGCAACATCGAGTTTTGCTGTAGCATAGTAATCTAGGAAGAATAATGGTTCAGCACCTTGTACGATTAAGTCATTAACACACATGGCGACTAAGTCGATACCGACAGTGTCATGACGCTTTAAATCGATAGCTAAACGTAATTTTGTACCTACGCCATCGGTCCCAGCAACAAGTACGGGCTCTTTGTATCCGGTAGGAAGTTGACAGACAGAGCCAAAACCACCTAGCCCCCCCATAACTTCTGGACGTGTAGTACGTTTTACGGCACCTTTAATATTTTCAACTAGGGCATTACCTGCATCTATATCAACGCCAGCATCTTTATAACTTAAAGACTGTTTTTCTTCGCTCACGGGGAAACCTCGATTATGTTGTGTTAGTTTGCTTCTACGATAAAGGCGCACATTCTATCAGCGCAAAGACGCGCTGAAAATCTTTAAAATAAATTATTTTTTATAAGTGATAAAAATCAGCAACATTATGATAAGATCTTCATTATGAAACACACGCTAATGCCATATATGTTCAGAAATTTTTTGATATTCTTTTGCTTTGTATTGCCGCTTAACATTAGCGCTATAGAAGTTGCAAACTTGTACAGCGCGAAAGTTGCTGTAGCGTCACAATCAAATGACGATCGTAACTTAGCACTTAAAAATGCCTTACGCGCTATTTTAGTCAAGGTCGGTGGTAAGGAAATTGAGCATCCGCTGATTTCCCAAGCTATTAATAACTACAATAAGTATGTTACGCAATATCAATATATTCGCAGCAGTAATAAAGTCTTACTTAATGTTTCCTTTGATGAAGATAAAATTAATCAATTATTTAAAGAAAGTGATTTGGCTATTTGGGGGCGATTAAGACCGCAAATTATGGTTTGGTTGGTTGAAGAGGACGGTTTTAATCGAACAATAATTTCTTCAACTTCAAATTCACAGTTACCTGTTGTTATAAATGATTTTTCTGAGTTACGTGGTCTTCCTATAGTTATGCCAATAATGGACTTAACTGACGTAAACGCATTGACATTAACCGATGTTTGGGGGCGATTTTCTCAACCTGTTGCACACGCCTCTGCCCGTTATATGGCAGAAGCCGTGGTAGTAGTCAGGGTGTCTAATTCAAGTTTAGTAGCGACCGAAGCTGATAAAGATGACTGTCCACTTTGCCAAAACCATAGTTTAGCAGTGGACTGGAGCTTAATGACGGATGTGCAAAGTGAGCATGCACAAATATTTAGTAAACAATACTTAGGTGATAACGTTGATGAATTATTAATAGCGGCTTTTTCCGATATTACCGACATTATTTATCAGAAATATGCGTTATCTACTACGAATAGTAATGAGCTTGAAGTCGATGTTGCTAATATCGCTTCATTAATCGATTTAATTGCAGTGACAGACTTTCTTGAAGAGCTGTCAGCCGTACAATCAGTGCAACTGGTCAGCGTAAATGGTACAAATCGGCGTTTTAAATTGTCGTTAATTGGCTCACAACAAGCTTTGATTGCCTCATTAAAGTTAAGCGAACAGTTGAATCGTTATGTCGACCCCTTGGCCGCACCTGAAGGCGCAGAACAAGTGCCGGTATTTTATTGGGGTAAAAAGTGAAGAAAGTTTCGCAATTAACTCTGTCTGTGCAATTACCTGATGATGAAACGTTTGCTAGTTTTCAAAGTGAAAGCAACCAAATGGTTGTACAACAATTAACGCACTTTCTTGATCATATGGGCGATGTTAACAAACAGGTGCACAGTTTGTTTTTGTTTGGTTTAACAGGCGTTGGCAAAAGTCATTTATTACACGCAAGTTGTGCTTACGCCGACACGTTAGGCATAACGTCGTTGTGTTTGTCATTTTCTGAGCTCACACAGCTTTCGGTTGATGTACTGGACGGTTTAGAGAATATCGATTTAGTTTGTTTAGATGATATTCAATTAATCGCAGGTAATAAAAAGTGGCAACAAGGTGTGTTTGATTTATATAACCGTATGGTCGAGCAAAACAAATGTTTAATTATTACTGGCGATCAAAGTGTTGCGAAGTTAAATATTAGTTTACCTGATTTGGTATCGCGACTAAGTTGGGGTTTAACGGAACAATTGAAACCGTTGTCAGATAAAGAAAAGTCATTTGCTTTGCAATACCGAGCTCAGCAGCGAGGTTTATATATGAGTGATGAAGTGGCAAGTTTTTTGATCAATCGTTTATCACGTGATATGACAAGTTTAATCGCCGCGTTAGAGCAACTTGACCAAGCATCAATAAGAGAAAAGCGTCGTATTACTATTCCCTTTATTAAAGATGTATTGTTTTAAATTCTTCATTTGAAAATAGTCAGTCAACGCTGTCAGTAAACTGACTTTCTTTATCGAGCTAAAGGCACAGTTCGACGGCATAAATGCCGACCTACAAATTGGACTTATGCCATTTAGCTGCTGTCTACTTCATCCTGAGCATAAAATATTTTTATAGACGATTAATTGTTTTTGCGTGTAGGCATGGTTTTTTCGTAAAACATCGGGCCATCGGCATTAATCCTATCACCTTTTGAGTTATTTAATAATTGACCATCGAGTGCTATTTTCTCAGGATTATTAACCGTAGGGCTAATTGTTAAATTTTCTGTCCAAGTTTTTCCTGATTCCATCATAATGGGTACTGATAGGTTACTAATAATGCCCGAGGCAGAAGTAAACTCTGGCAATATTCTGCGAGTTACATAATCCACTCTTTGCTTAATATTTTCGTCTCCAATACGGCCACGTTGTCCCCAGGTAACTATGTATTGCTCACTGGCACTTTGTGGCTGATTGGTTATCGCAATGTCTCGGTCAATATCATAACGGGCTTTCATCATAAAACCATCGAATAGCATGGCGTAGTCTTCGCGCTTACTGCTGTAATTGTAAAATTGCGGTGCGTGTTCAGGACTAAAAAAACTTGTTACGTCACTTGGGCTATAGTTTTTCTCGCTCGAGGTAGCTGTTTCCCCTTTATAGCGAACTTGCGCTAAACGATACATCTCAGCGCCATTAAGCGGTAATGTAGTACTTAACAAGTCTGATTGTATGCCGGTTGTTTGTATTATTTTATCTGCGGCATCTAGTATGCGGTCGTTTCGGTCTAAGTTTGCCCATGTGCTTTGCGCAAAAAAGTCATTTGCATGCGCAAGTTCGTGATACATCAAGGAAGCTAGGTTATAAATACCATCGCTTGCATCACGTGTTACTCTCATATTATCTGGGTAGTAAAAGCTAGCGTAGTCGTTATTTTTAACATAGCGCCACGGCATCACGAAATTTAAGCTGTCGCCAAATGACGCACGATAGTCAGGCGCTTCATTTATGGTATCTCTTTCATCGGGGGTTAACCAAAGGTTGTTAGGATCAAGATGAATGGCACCGGTAACGACCCAATAATAGGAAGGGCGGACGTCATACGAAATAACAATGGCTGTAGTAGCACGCAGTAAATTTTTAAAATCACCTTGTTGATCCCAGTTTTGTAAAAACTCTTTAAATCTTTGCCCCATCCACTGATGAGAAACCACCACGCGATCCATAATATCTTCAATCGTTGGGGTAGTGGTATCTTGTGCAATCAAGGGTAATTCACTTAAGCGGCAGCTAGTTCGAAAATCAATGTCATTACTGTAAACACAATTGACTAAAACATCGGCATATGGCGAGTTAGCATTGAAAGGAAATACAGTGGCTAATCGAGTATCGTAGGCAATATTTTCATCCGTACTAATTGTTGGAGCATTTTCCACTAAAATGGCAATGGTATCTTGGTGTAGTGTCGCGCCATCTGAAGCACTAACGCTAAAGGTAAGTAAACTATCGATACTTACTGCCGGCGCCTTGAAATAAACGACGTTTTCCCCCTCTGTACTTTCACTGAATG
>TARA_R110000744_G_scaffold104849_2_pt1 | contig 11293 bp, 9 predicted proteins | sample TARA_R110000744 | Tara Oceans TARA_R110000744 (sample SAMEA4398083) | marine metagenome | biome: Polar Biome; feature: [DCM] deep chlorophyll maximum layer (ENVO:01000326); material: water (ENVO:00002006), including particulate matter (ENVO:01000060) such as... | depth 36 m | reverse complement strand
GGCTTTGATATATTCCGTTCGGATGGGCTGTTTATTTTTTCTAGGTTGCCGTGACACTTGTAATTGATTTTGTAACAAAAACAAGAAACAAATGAGAGGGGCTATGAAATTATTAAAACTGATCCTTGGTGGTGTTATTGCAGCAATTACTCCTTGAGCGAAAGGTTCTCGCTGTTCGGGTGGGCTCCATAGCCAAGATTATTTCACCAAGCTTAGAGAGCTATGATTCGCATCAAGCAGAATCATAGCTCTCATAGGCTTGGTGCTAATTAACTGCCAATATGGTTTCTCCACCAGCGTCCTTCCACGCTTCTATACCCCCTTCAATATAGCGAGCTTTGAGTCCGCCTTCCAAGAGCCGATCTAAGACGGTATTGCTTACAGCATGCCCATGCACACAGTAAATAATGATGTCTTGATTGATCGGTAATTCCTCAATCCAACGGTCAATTTCTTCAGGTTGATGGCGGTTTGCGCCCTTAATTATCTGCGGATCGATATCAAAGTCGTGCTGCTTGCGTATATCCAGTACTAGTATCTGGTCGGATTGTTGCTGTAATACAATCAAGTCTTGCGGTGATAATGTACGGCTCATGATGGAACTCCTTTCTCTATTCAATAAATGTTATTTTAATGCCGATTGGATGCTGGGCTGTAGTGATTAGACCTTAGCCCTAAGATCATGCAACGGCCAATGTATACAATAATCCGGCGGCTCCAGAGACAGCGATCACCAGAATAATGTTAAAATGAAAGCGAAACAGAGCTATAAAAGCAGCAGCACCCAAGAAAGCGCTAAACCATTCGATCTGTCCGTTAAATCCTTGAGGCCAGAGTACGTGGTAAGCAAAAAAAAGCGCCAAATTTATGATTCCACCGACAACGGCCGCTGTGATAGCCGACAGTGGTGCAGAAAATTTGAGGTCGTGGCGAGTCGCTTCGATTGCTGGGCCACCGATAAAAATAAATAGAAATGAGGGAAGGAAGGTAAAAAATGTTGCTACGGTGGCCCCTATAGCCCCAGCTAAAAAGACGCTGTCTGATCCCAGCACGGCATGATTCCACCCCCCTAGAAAGCCAACGAAAGTAACTATCATAATCAGCGGGCCGGGTGTCGCTTCTCCCAAAGCAAGACCATCCATCATCTGCGGTGCTGACAACCAATGAAAAGTCTCTACTCCCCCATCATAGACATAGGGCAAAACGGCATAAGCACCACCGAAGGTAACCATCGCAGCCTTGCTAAAGAACCAGCCCATTTGAGTGTAGGTGCCTTCCCAGCCCCAATTCAAAAGCAATAAACTCAGTACTCCCACCCACAACAGCAAGCCAATAAGAACAAAACGAACAACTCTCGACCATCTAAAGCGGGCGTGTTCTGGGGATGGAGTATCGTCATCAATCATGGCTGGACCAAAGCTGTTGCTGTCAGCCTTATGACCTCCCCCCAAAGTGAATTTATTTGGTGCTAGCCGTCCGCCAAGAGTTCCGAGCAGAGCGGCCCCAATAATAATCAGCGGGAATGGTATATTGAGAACAAATATGGCAATAAAGGCGGTTGCTGCCACGCCCCAGAGCAGACCGTTTTTCAGTACTCGAGAACCAATACGATACGCTGCAAATGCCACGACGGCCGTAACCGCAGGTTTTATTCCGTAAAGTACTCCAATTACCTCAGGCACATCGCCGAATGAAAGATAAACCCAAGAAAGAGTTATCAAAATCGCCAGTGACGGCAGCACAAATAGGCTGCCAGCAACTATTCCACCCCAAGTACCATGCATGAGCCAGCCAATGTAAGTAGCAAGCTGCTGCGCTTCTGGTCCAGGTAACACCATCGTATAGTTGAGTGCATGCAAAAAACGCTGCTCGGAAATCCACCTACGACGCTCCACCAATTCTTGGAACATAATACTGATTTGGCCAGCAGGGCCACCAAAGCTGATAAAGCCCAGTTTTAACCAGTAAAGAAATGCAGCCCAACGAGAAACCGTCGCGGTTTCCGTGGGTGTAACAGTAGATGTTTGAGTCTTGATTTCCATTGATGAATTCCCTTTATTGAATAACCTCGTTACCAAAAGCGGCATACAGTGCATCAAGTACGTGAGTAACATTTGCGAGTAGTACGTCGTCGTTATCGTACTGTTCGCGCATCCCCGTCAGGATTGTTTCGAAACCAGCGGCCTCAGGAACAGAGATTCCCCCTACATCCAAGTAGTGCACCATCTTGCCTAGCCGATTAAGTGCGAAATCGTTGGCAAGCTCAAAACTGGCTAGAAGCACTTCAAATGTGACCCGGTCACCTACATGAGTAAAGAGGGCCTCATTAAAGTCAAAACCAACCGCCTCAGAGGGGCAATCGTCCGGTGTTGCGAGCCAAATGAAGCGTGCATGAGGGTCGATAAATCTTTGGATTAACCATGCACTTGCTACACGATCTACCCAAAGTTGCGCTCGCGTCGCCCAAGTGCGACTTTGAAAGTCTTGAAGGTCACAGTGTTTAATCGCCATAGCTACAGGTAATGGTTCATCGGGAGAAAACTGCTGATTTGCAGCCAATTCTGCTTCTGCAACCGCTTGTATTACCTGTCTCAGACTGGCTCCTGGAAAAAAGTCGATTGCTCTAATCACTTCCAAATCTCGCCTTAATTGCTGTAATGCTCTTCGCGCTTGAGTTTCGGTAAAGTTTGGCAACTCAGCCCAAAAGCTTTCTATGTCGCTGAACAGGGATGTGTAATTGTCATGGCGCTCAAATAGAGTGACAAAGGCATCTGTTTCTTTTCCCTCTAAGGTCTCAACCTCCCATAGGTAGGCTGTTCCCCCAGACTCTCTTATATTCACTGCTTGCTCATCAAGTGAGTCCTGCAAACTCTCTCTTTTGGGCACTAGATACACCCCATCTCGCAAAGTAGCCACTCCTAGAGATTTAAGAGCACGCCAAAGTCGCATACGAGGGTTTTGGTTCTTACCCGGCTGACTAACGACGAACAATAGCCATAAAAATTTACCATTATTCATGCTGTAATCCTCATTACCAAATTGTATCGTGCATTATTTATGTATCGAGTACAACATTTATGTAATGTTCTTTACTTTCTTTTTTTTACGGTCGATATGGCTCTGAAATCTTCGTGGTATAGGAGTTTTAAAAGAAATCTAAGCGATGAAAATAAGCGAGAGTACAAGTCGTGTCGATAACAATACGAGTTACATGGCTTCCCATTCAGTCAAGCCGCATGCGTTAGTAAATCAACAGTTAATCTCTTGATGGTCCAGCTTCTCGCTCTTCAGCCGGAAGAGCTAAACGCCATCCGCCCCGCTAGTAAGGTCGATTTTACGGGCACTTTAATTCGTCTGCATATTGGCCTAGAGAATGTCGATGATCTAATACAAGGCCTCAGCACTGGATTCGCCCGACTGGCGGAATAACCGCCATGCAATAACCCGCCTTCCTGTGTGATTATATTTGTTTGGGCGCGTGATTATCGCTGGAGATAATTGGATTGAACGTTGGGTGGCTGTGCTTCGCGCCTGATCCGACCTACCTGTTAGGACAAAAAATGTAGGTCGAAAAAGCCGCAGGTGCCTTCCGACAATTGCATTGGCGTTTTTCGACGTAAGTGCGAATGATGTTTTTGAACACCACCAGAAAAAAATTGTGGTTTTTTACGTATTTAACAATTCTGTCACATTCCTCTTTTATAGTAGCTCTATCGAACGAGCTATGGGCACTTGCCCATAAATATTTGACTATAACCACTGAGGTTTATGTGATGAAAAAACTAGTTGCAGGTTTAGCAATGACAGCAGCAGTAGGCGTTTCTTTTAACGCTTTTGCCGATGTTGATTCAAATTTAATGTCTTACAACAAGGCAAGCGGCGTTTCAGGAAATATTTCAAGTGTTGGCTCTGATACTCTAGCGAACTTGATGACATTGTGGGCTGAAGACTTCAAGCGTCTATACCCAAATGTAAACATTCAAATTCAAGCGGCCGGCTCTTCTACTGCGCCACCAGCATTGACGGAAGGTACATCAAACTTCGGTCCTATGTCTCGTATGATGAAAGACAAAGAAATCGCTTCTTTTGAGAAAAAATACGGCTATAAGCCAACCGCGGTTCCAGTAGCGATTGATGCACTAGCGGTTTTCGTACATAAAGATAACCCAATCAAAGGTTTGTCACTTCCAGAAGTGGATGCGATCTTCTCTTCTACTCGTAAAGGTGGTCACAGCGAAGATATCACTAACTGGGGTAAAACTGGTCTAACGGGCGCTTGGGCGAACCGTGACATTCAATTGTTTGGTCGTAACTCAGTATCTGGTACTTATGGTTACTTTAAAGAGCACGCGCTTTTTAAAGGTGACTTCAAAAACAGTGTAAATGAGCAACCAGGTTCTGCGTCTGTTGTTCAGTCTGTTTCTACTTCTCTTAATGGTATTGGTTACTCTGGAATCGGTTACAAAACGTCTTCAGTACGTGCAGTGGCGTTGACTAAGAAAGAAGGCGGCGCGTTCATTGACGCAACGATTGAGAACGCGGCAACGGGTAAATATCCTCTATCTCGCTTCTTATACGTTTATGTAAACAAAGCACCTAACAAGCCACTTGCACCGTTGCAGCGTGAGTTTGTTAAAATGGTCCTTTCTAAAATGGGCCAAGAGGTTGTCGTAAAAGACGGTTATGTACCTCTACCAGCAAAAGTAGCGAACAAGTACCTAAAAGATCTAGGTATTAACTAAGCAACGCTGTAGCGAGCTTACGGATAAGATGCTTAAAGTAGGAGGGCCGAAACGCTCTCCTGCTTTTCTCTGTGCAGTAGGCTGTCACACTACTGTCACATAAAAAAATGTCACACAACAAAGATGAATGCGGATGACTAAATCAACTGACCATCAGATGCCTGAACTGGATTTCAATACTCCAGCTTTAAAGCGTCATCGTAAAATTCGCGCCCTGAAAGACCGTATGGCTGGAATGGGTATTGCCGTGGGAGGCAGCAGTGTTATTTTGGCTGTGCTGCTCATTTGCTTCTATTTACTCTACGAAGTGGCGCCTTTGTTCTCAAGCGCTAGTATTGATGCTGAGGCCAGTTATACGCTACCAGCAGAAGATCAAGGTGAAAGTCTCTACTTAACGACAGAAGAACAAGCTGAAGTCGGCATGCGAGTGACGAGTAATGGCAGTATTGTGTTCTTCTCTGTTGCGGATGGCAGCGTGATCGACACGGTTAAAAACCTTCGTACTGAAAAAGTCACCGCCTTTGCTGTTGAATCCGATACCAGTCGTTTGATGGCGTTTGGTTATGAAGACGGTAAAGCGTTAATTGTGAAACACGATTACCGTATCTCCTACCCAGATAGTAAACGTAAAATCACTCCAGTTGTTGAATACCCTTATGGTGAAGATGCCGTTGACGTTACTGATTTTGCGATCAGAAAACTGACACTTCGTGATGGCAGCGACAGTCTAACCATGGCTGCGATTGGCGATACGAGCAGTGCCATTACTAAGGTGACTAAGGACGTTAATTTTATTACCGAAGAAGTGGAACTGAGCGAGCAAAGCGAACCGTTACCTTTTGTTCCTGATGTGGCCAGCATGTTGCTGAGTGGTAATCAGCGTTACCTTTATGTGGCAACACGTTCTGGTGCGATGAGTGAATTTGATCTGCGTGATTTCGATAACATCGAACTGAAAAATGAACTGTCCTTGTTTAAAGACGACGCCACTAAGCTGGTTTCAATGAGCTATTTATTGGGCAAGTCTTCTATCATGGTGGCGGATTCCTCTGGTCGTGTGAGCCAGTGGTTTAATGTTCGAAATGATGAGACCAACGAAGAAAAACTCACTTTTATTCGTGATGTTAAACAACCTGTTGCCTTAGTTGATTTGGCAATGGAGCAGCGTCGTAAAGGTTTTGCTACGTTGGATGAGCGCGGTCTGGTGGCGATTTACAATGCCACTTCTACTCGCCAAGTTCTTAATGAGAAATTGAGTGATAATAGCGCTCGACTAATCAGCTTTGCACCGCGTGCGAATGGCTTACTGTTGGAAGACAGCAAAGGTTTGCATTTCTTCCGTGTTGACAATGAACACCCAGAAGTGTCTTGGTCTTCTTTGTGGGGCAAAGTGTGGTACGAAGGCTATCAAGAGCCGACTTACACCTGGCAGTCTTCTGCAGCAAATAACGATTTTGAACCAAAATACAGCTTGATGCCATTGGCATTTGGTACTTTAAAAGCCGCATTCTACGCCATGTTGATGGCGGTGCCATTGGCGATTTGTGGTGCGATTTACACCGCTTATTTTATGGCGCCAGCGCTGCGTCGTAAGATCAAGCCTGTGATCGAATTGATGGAAGCTTTGCCTACGGTTATTTTGGGCTTCTTAGCGGGGTTGTTCTTCGCGCCTTTTCTGGAAGAGAACCTAGTGGCTACTTTCAGTATTTTGGTGGTATTGCCGGTCGGTATTCTCCTTTTTGCTTACCTTTGGTCTCGCTTACCTCAGCAAATTCGCTGGCTGGTACCTGAAGGTTGGCAACCGTTGGTGTTGATTCCTGTGGTCGTTTTCCTTGCGTGGTTCTGTTTAGCGTTGAGCCCGATCGTTGAATTGAACGTCTTTGACGGTAACGTTCGAGGCTGGATCACTAATGATCTAGGTATTACTTTCGACCAACGTAATGCGCTGGTGGTGGGTTTTGCGATGGGCTTTGCGGTTATCCCAACAATTTTCTCTATTACCGAAGATGCCATTTTTAGTGTGCCAAAATCGTTAACTCAAGGCTCATTGGCATTGGGTGCAACTTACTGGCAAACCATGACACGTGTCGTCTTACCAACGGCAAGCCCAGGGATTTTCTCTGCGATCATGATTGGTATGGGACGCGCCGTCGGTGAAACCATGATTGTCTTGATGGCAACGGGTAATACGCCAATTATGGACGTGAATATTTTTGAAGGAATGCGGACTTTAGCGGCCAACTTGGCGGTGGAAGTGCCAGAATCTGAAGTGGGAAGTTCTCACTATCGTATCTTGTTCTTAGCGGCATTTGTGCTCTTTATCTTCACCTTTATCGTGAACACAATCGCCGAAACCGTGCGTCAGCACCTACGCAAAAAATACGGGTCGCTATAATGAGTACTGAGATGAAAATGAAGAAAAAATCCGTATCCGAATGGGTCAAATCAGGTGATCCATGGGTGTGGCTAAATGCGGGTGCTGTGGCGATTTCAGTCATCATGGTGCTTGGTTTGTTATTACTGATTGCGGTACGTGGTTTAGGGCATTTTTGGCCTGCGGACGTTGTGGAGTCTCATTACGCTTTGCCGGGTGAATCTGAATACAACATCGTGGCGGAACGGGTAGAAAGTGTTGAGGTATCTGCTGCGCAGTTGCGTGGAGCGGGAATTGATATTCCTGACAAGCATCAGTTGATGCAGCGTACTTTGATGAAAACGGGTAACCGTGATGTGTACGGTTCAGATTTTCGTTGGGTAATCGATGAGTACCTTACGAAAACTCAGCGTCCAGAGATGCTATTTACGGCGGAGCGTCGCGAGTGGGGGAATTTGTACGGTTACTTAAAAGCCGTTAAGGAAGACGGAAAAATTGCTTCTCAAACAAATGATCTAATGCCTACCGAGTCTGCTATGGCGACGTGGAACACGTTTGAGAAAAGTATTGAACGTGTGGAAAGGATTCACGACAACATTAGTGACATTGAGAAAGGCGACATTGGCAAGATCAACTATGCCCTTGAACGCATTCGTCTTACGCAGCGTCGTCTTGAACTTGAAGGTAAGTTAACGCCAGCGGCGGAAGCGGACCTTGCAGTAGAACGCAGTCAATACGATGAAGAGTACAAAGGGCTACAGCAGAGCTTGATCGACCTTTATGCTCAAATTAATCGCGATACTTTTGTGGTACAAGTGATGGATGGTACTGAGCACGAAATGCCAGTCGCCAAAATTGTTCATGCTTACCGTGCAAACTCGATGAACGTCGGTCAGAAGATGAGTTTCTACTTTACTAAATTGTGGGAGTTTTTGTCGGATGAGCCTCGTGAAGCCAATACAGAAGGTGGTGTGTTCCCTGCTATTTTCGGTACGGTGATGATGGTGTTGTTGATGACTGTCTTGGTCACACCGTTTGGTGTGGTGGCTGCCGTGTATTTGCGTGAATACGCATCGCAAGGTTGGGTGACTCGCATTATTCGCATCGCGGTAAACAACTTAGCAGGCGTGCCGTCTATTGTTTATGGTGTGTTTGGCTTAGGTTTCTTTATTTACTTCCTAGGGTCAGGCATTGACCAAGCGTTCTTCCCTGAAGCCTTACCGTCACCAACATTTGGTACCGGTGGTTTAATGTGGGCATCTATCACACTGGCTCTCTTAACAGTCCCTGTGGTGATTGTGGCGACCGAAGAAGGATTGTCTCGTATTCCTCGCAATGTTCGTGAGGGGAGCTTGGCACTGGGCGCAACGAAAGCGGAAACGTTATGGCGTGTGGTGTTGCCGATGGCAAGCCCTGCGATCATGACGGGTGTTATTCTTGCTGTCGCTCGAGCGGCCGGTGAAGTGGCGCCATTGATGTTGGTGGGTGTGGTGAAACTCGCGCCATCATTGCCGTTAGATGGCAATTACCCTTACATCCATTTAGACCAAAAATTCATGCATTTAGGGTTTCATATTTACGACGTTGGTTTCCAAAGTCCGAATGTGGAAGCGGCACGACCTCTTGTGTACGCAACGGCCTTATTGCTCGTGATTGTTATTGCTTTGCTTAACCTATCAGCAGTAACGATTCGTAACCATTTACGTGAAAAATACAAATCGCTGGAAATGTAAGCGGCTAAGAAGAGACTATTATGAGCGACGTAAAAACACACTCTATCGATATTTCAGCATTGCAGCGCAGCCAACAGGCATTGCGCATTGAGAATGAAACCGTTTGCCTTGCGGTGAATGATTTGCACCTTTATTACGGTGAAAAAGAAGCGCTAAAAGGGGTAAATATGATTATCCCTGAGAAAAAGGTAACAGCATTTATCGGACCATCTGGTTGTGGTAAATCGACTTTATTGCGCTGTTTTAATCGCATGAACGATTTGGTCGATGGCTGCCGTATTACGGGTGAAATCAATCTACGTGACCAAAATATTTATGCCAAAGGAACCGATGTGGCAGAGCTGCGTCGTCGCGTTGGTATGGTGTTTCAAAAGCCCAACCCATTCCCAAAAAGTATTTACGAGAACGTCGCTTATGGCTTGCGTATTCAAGGCATTAATAAAAAACGTCTTTTAGACGAAACCGTTGAATGGGCATTGCGCTCTGCCGCGTTATGGGACGAAGTAAAAGATCGTCTACACGAAAGTGCGTTGGGTATGTCTGGTGGTCAGCAGCAGCGTTTGGTGATTGCGCGCACGGTTGCGGTAAAACCAGAAGTCCTTTTGTTGGATGAGCCAGCGTCGGCATTGGATCCAATTTCAACCTTGAAGATTGAAGAATTGATTCATGAGTTGAAGAACGAGTTCACCATTGCGATTGTGACTCACAATATGCAGCAGGCGGCGCGTGTGTCTGATTATACGGCGTTTATGTACATGGGGGATTTGATCGAGTTTGGTGATACCAACTCTTTATTTACGAATCCAAGTAAGCAGCAAACAGAAGACTACATCACGGGTCGCTACGGCTAGAGGGAGGACGCATTATGAAAGAGTTAACAACGGATCATATTTCTAAGCAGTTTAATCATGAGCTAGAAATGCTACGCCAACACTTTTTGACCATGGGTGGGGTAGTAGAGACCCAGGTACAGTATGCGGTTCAAGCTTTGCTCGAAAGCAATGGCTCTTTGGCCGAAGACGTGAAAGATAAAGATGTGACAGTGAATCAGCTAGACGGTCTGATTGACGAAGAATGCCGACGAATTTTAGCGAAACGCCAGCCAGCAGCGTCTGATTTACGCATGATTTTATCCATCAGCAAAGCCGTGAGTGAATTAGAGCGCATTGGTGATGAAGCGAAGAAAATCGCTAATCTTACCTTGAACTTGGTTAATGAAGGGGAATCTCCACGCGGGTATGTGGAGATCAACCGAATTGGTCAAATGGTGTCACGTATGATTCATGACACATTGGATGCTTATGCTCGTCTTGACATTGATGCGGCCATCAAAGTCGCCAAACAAGACCGTCTTGTAGACCAAGAGTATAATACGGCCATGCGATCATTGGTAACCTACATGATGGAAGACCCGCGTAGTATTTCACGTGTGATTAATGTGATTTGGGTACTTCGTTCACTTGAACGCATTGGTGATCATGCGCGTTACACTTGTCAGCATTTAATCTTTATGGTTAAAGGTGTCGACGTTCGCCATATTCATGTGAATGATCTTGCTAGCGAAATAGAAGACAAATAGTACAAACGGTTTTGTGTTACTGAAAGTATGAGCCATCGTTCTCTTGTGACTTGCTAAAAGTGAGCAAGGGAGTCGATGGTTTTTTTTGCATTTTTTATCGATATGCTCTTCTTTTCCTCTATTTTTTCTTTCATTCACAGTGTTTAGTCATTGGTTCAGATGTGGACTTTGCTATTATCAGACTTTCGTTTTATCTGGTGCAAAATGCGATGTTTACCATAGAAGTTGATTCAACCGTTTCCCTCGAGATTGCTTATCAAGAGCTCAATGCCCAGCTGGCGGCGTTGTTAGGTGGAGAGCGAGACCTTATCTGTAATGCGGCTCAGTTTTCTGCCTTTGTTATGCAAACGATTCCTGATCTGAATTGGTCTGGCTTCTATTTTGCTCGTAACGAAGAGTTGGTATTGGGGCCTTATGTAGGGAAAGTGGCTTGCACGCGGATCCCGTTTGGTCGTGGCGTATGTGGTAAAGCGGCTCAAACCTTACAGGTTCAGCGCATCGACGATGTACATGCATTTGATGGGCATATTGCGTGTGATGCTGTGTCGGCTTCTGAATTGGTGGTTCCGGTTGTCGTAGACGGTAAGCTGGTGGCTGTTTTTGATATGGACAGCCCAAAAGTAGGCCGGTTTTCTGAGATCGATCAAGCTGGAATTGCGTCCTTTTTGGCGACGTTTATCAAGGCCACAGACGTCACTTGGTCACTATAAATGCATTATGAAAAATACGCCGCCAGCGCTTTTAATGAAATTTTATGCAGGGCAAGCAGGTCATCTATGATGGCTTGTATTTCCTGTTCATTGTGTTGTGATGAAAATGTTTCGATCAGCTGACATTGTTTAGCAAAGACTAACATCGCCATATT
>TARA_R110000744_G_scaffold138706_8_pt1 | contig 11295 bp, 19 predicted proteins | sample TARA_R110000744 | Tara Oceans TARA_R110000744 (sample SAMEA4398083) | marine metagenome | biome: Polar Biome; feature: [DCM] deep chlorophyll maximum layer (ENVO:01000326); material: water (ENVO:00002006), including particulate matter (ENVO:01000060) such as... | depth 36 m | reverse complement strand
AGAGGCAAGCCTTCGTATGTGCATCTTTGAAGAATGCTCTGGGCTAAAGACGGCAAACTTCCAATCATAGTTCTTTGCTAGTTCTATCAGGCATTGGTCAAGAAAGGTAGATTTTCCATGATTCGGGATTCCAGTCCATACATGAAATGTGCCTTTCATAACTTTATAGATTTTGTCCAAAGGGGGGAATCCAATGCTGATGGGCCTGTCATAATGTCCCTTATACAAATCAAGTACATCACTGGCGTACCTACTAGCCGTATACAGCCCATCTACTGGGTAGGGAATCGCCTCTCCCACTAGCTCTTTTAGTCTTTGGCCCCCAAATTTAACCAGCACATCGTTTGCGTCCTTACAATCCTCTGGCGGCTTGACATACCAGCACTTCTCTTTTCCATACCTATGCAGCAACTCCTTTCTTAAATTCTCTCCAGCCCCGTCAGAATCACAAAAAAGCACTATTTTGTTGGCTTTGAGCGGATGAGTTTGAAGACAGCTAAACCTTTTATCATTCTCTTTGAAGGAAACGCTCGGTGGAGCGCCATCTGGCAGCGTAGTAACTGATTCAATCCCCGCTTCAAAAATGCTTAACGCATCAATCTCCCCCTCCACAAAAACAACATAATCTGAATCCTTAACTCTATCGTAATTATAAAGGCTCTTTTTCCCGTTCTTCGTCTGCCTAAATTGTTTATCAGGAGTCCGATGCTTAATGTTATCGCATTGACCATGATGACCATTGTACGGAAAACCTATCCATTCATTATTCTCCGTAAAAATATTAAAAGCATCGTAAGTCTCCCGCGAGATTCCACGCTTAGAAAAATATGAATCTAGGAAAGTGCTAGGCTTTGCAAGATAGGTTACTGGGGTTGGCTTCGCCCTTGGACGATTCGGGACAGAGCTTAATGATGGCTCAATAACACCACCCTTAAATCCGCAATGATGGCAGTGAAATAATATTTTGTCCGGCTCAAGAGTTACAGACAGCGGGTTGTCTGCGGGATCATGTTGTGGCTGGCATTCTGGGCATTTAATTTTCTGAGTTCCATCTTTTAATCTGTTTGATGGTATTTTGTAATCTTCATAGAGTTTATCCAGCAAGTTCATTAAGATTTGTCTCCTTGTTATCATTCTTTTGTATATCTTTAGTATAGGCGGACGCTCGTGGCCTAACCCTCCGGTCATGTGCGTCCACCCCCCTCTGGACACTAGCTTCCATACTGAGAAAGTATTTATTGCTTGTGCCTTTCCGGTGCTTAATCTCAATAAGGCCACAATCCACAAGCGCAACAAGACACCTCCGCACTGATCTATCGGATACGCCGCAAATTTTTGCTATATGTTTTTCTGAGGGGAAACAGGAATGCCGTCTATCAGCATAGTTAGCCAGTATAAAAAGAACCAGCTTACTCGTAGGGGATGGGCAACGCTTAGAAACGCACCATGTCAGGGCTTCAATACTCATAACCCATTATGGGCTTGTTCTGGTTTTATCTCAACCCATAAAAATCATTAGGAGAAACTTCTCCGTTTGTCATGCCGTGGATAGCTGCCATTTCAGTCTGTCGCGGAATCCTTGATCCATTACACCATTTTGCAAGAGCATGAATAGAAAACTGGGCATTCTGTAGTTTTGACTTCTCAAAAAACTGATGGTGAGTCATATCGTTTTGCTTTAACCAAGCGGATAGCTTCATGTTTGAGTCTCAAATAGAATCATTGCGTGGCATTGTACGCAGTAACACTCTGCCGGATTAGTTTCAGGAGTCTCTCCTTCGCGTTTCAACCAGACATTAGGGCAGTCTACTCATAAATGCGTTGTTGTGCAACCCATATCGTGCCATAATTAGTCAAACAAATAGCCTACTTCATCTTAGGAAAAATATTATGACCGACCCTTTAAAAATTGATCCATTTGAAGCGCATAACGTAGGGCATCTAAGCGCATCAAGTATTAACGAGTATATCCAAAACCCATCCCGATGGCTTCTTCGCGTCTCCGGCTACAGAGATAATTCTGGAATACCCGCGATGTGGCGCGGCATAGCTGTAGACAAGGCAATCACCAAAGCATTGTTTGAGCCTGAGCTGTCGGATGAGCAGGTGCTGGAATATGCAAATTCAGAATTTGAAATTAATCATTCAGGAGCCATTGATGGAGGCGCTGATATTAATGATAAAAAACTTCTTTCTGAACAAGCAGCGTTACCGCGATATTTGTCTGTTGCTTTGCCTCACTTTCGTTCTCTCGGAACGCCTATTGCCAGCCAGAAAAAAATCAAAATTGATCTTGATGGGATAAGCGTTCCTATTATTGGGTACATTGATTTGCTTTACGATGGAGTGGTTCGGGACATTAAGACAGTGGGCAGATTGCCCTCTCGCGTCCCAGATACAACGTGTAGGCAATTATCTATTTACGCAAAAGCGGAAAATGCTATGCCTATTATTGATTACGTCCATTGCACAAAAAGCATGGCGCAAGTTGCAGTGATGCGAGTGCCAGATCAAGATGTGCATTGGGGTGTGGCTGTCTGTGCAGCTAAAAACATGGCGAGATTGCTCAGCTATTCGCCGGACATTCAAGAAGTAGCTCAGTTGCTAGTGCCAGATTTAGATGATTGGCGTTGGTCAGCAGGGGAAAAACAAGCAGCCAAACGGCTATGGGGATTAAAATGAATCAAAACTTAAATGCTATAAAAGAGGTTATGGATCAGCTCATAACCGAAGAAAACCAGCCTAAAAATTTCGGGGATGCTATGCAGTGGGCGCAAAAATTGATGCCAAATCTAATGGAAGGGACAGGCTTGAACCCGCACTTCAAATCGGACTTCATTCAATTTGAACAGCTCATTCAGGCCACAAGAGTTGTCCTGTTGCCGCTTGGTTTGAGATTCAGGCAAATAGCCCATGTCCTAGACAACAATGATGTAGGGATTGAAACAATAATTAGCGGATACGGCGAAGAAGAAAGCTACGGAGTATTGCCTGTCAAAGCTCAAACGCAGACACCCCACGGATCAGGCGGGGCGGTGACTTACGGAAAGAGGTATTCACTTGCTATGGCTTTAAATATCTCGCACCAGAAGGATGATGATGCCAATAAAGCGCAACAAGAAACTGTTTCCTCTTTTATTATCCCTGCAATTAAAACGAGCAGCGCCGCTAAACCAGTAAAGCCCCCGTCCACAGACAATCCTAATTCTTCTTATAGGTTAAAAAAAGGGACTGCAATTATTGTAAAAAACGCCAGCCCATCAGAATTTCTTAATTCGTGCAGAACGCATCTAAAATCTCCTTCCTCATCAGACTGTAGGGATATTTTTAAAAGCAGCAAAACTCAGATACAGCGAGCGTTATTAGATGCGGAAACTGAAGAAGTAAAAAAAGCCTTTACCCAACTTATTAATCTTTACGGCGATGCGTTAATGACAGAAGCAAAGGATGGCCCTAATGGGAGCGCATGAAAGCAGAGGGCTAGACCACTACGTTATGATGTGCCTTGCAGATTTCCAGCCTTGGACTTTTTGGAAGATGCAGGCAAAGATTAATGAGAAAACTGGCAAGTTTTATGGCGAACCATCCATAAGCGCCGCAATAAGAAACGTCCGCAAACCTTATATGAGGTCGCGCTACAATCTGCCATTGACAGGAGAGGTAATAAAACGAGAAAAAATCCCTAACGGGAAAGGGCATCAATATAAATTAAGCGAATTAGTAATCAGAAATTGGCAACCTAAAGGTAAATCTAATGACTAGCACAGACTTTGAACTGAAAGAAAAAGAAGGCACTTTGTGGGTAGATGGAGAAAATGAACTTATCGCCAGAGGCAAGGTCAAATTAAACGGACTTGATGTTTACTGCGGATTATTAAAATCCAAAAACAGAGACGGCGATGAAAAAATAGAGTTGATGTTTTCTGCCGGTCTGATACATTTTAACTCCCCTGATACAAAGCTAGACCCCATCAAAAGCCCTGATTGGTCAGGGAAAGTGACTCTCGCCGGAAGTAAACACAAGGCATCCATATGGAAGAATTCATCAGCAAACGGAAAAGAATATCTCAGCGTCAGGCTTAAAGAAGCGGACGAAAACCCGCCCCCGTTTTAAATCTAGGAGACACCTAGAATGGGTGACTACTCTCGGCTGCGCGGCTGGAAATCACGAATGCAGTGGGCCTATTCAGGCTCATCATTTGTTAAGGCCGTGGGCTGGAGGTAGAGGGATGGGCATGAAGGCTGACGATAGAAATGTTATCCCGCTCTGCTTTAGACATCACCATTCGCTGCATACTCAATATGGCAGCGAGCCGTCTTTTTTTGCTCACTACGCAGAAGATGAAGATTACGGAAAAAAACTTTCAGAATCTTTGTGGTCTGAATCGGCATTCTTTAAAGAATAAAATAGCTCTCCTTTCTTGCGCTAGTTATGTTATAATAACAACTCTTAACACGTTAACCGAAAGGAAAAAAAATGAAAAGACCAGACGCTATGATTCTAAAGCGAATTCTTGGCAAGCACACGGTAGGCGATGAAGATCACCACCATATCGTGAAAAGAGCCTTAGAAGTCCCGCTTCTTGATTTCACGAATAAAGCAGATGCGCGGGAATTTGAATGGGCGCAATCATCTAAGGAATCATCTACAGAAGAAATTGTCAATGTGGATGAGTGGGCCTTTGATGAGTTTGTTTTTGTATACCGCAGGCCCATCACGTTAAAAGTACCAAACAAAAAAGATTCCTCCTTACCTAACGGCTGGCAGTTCTATGATAGAACAACCTCCGAAATAGACACAACCGCAACCGTCTGGACGTACATCAATAAATACATACAAGACCCCATTCTGCTGGCAATGGGCGGCTATCCAGATGATGTTAGGAGTGGATTAGACAAGCTGCGGGTTGATAGAGGATTTAAAGATCCAATAAGCGCGACTTACTACACTACTCAATTCGTTCTTTATGATGATGACAAGACAGTGTACCGCTGGGATGGGTTCTTTGGTCAAAGCGGCGATGATGAAGCCTTATGGGTTCCAACAATCGGGACTGAAGCCTTTTATCCTGATGAGCAGATTACCGGCCTGAGCCAACACGCCACTTGGACATACAGCGGAATTGTGAGGCTTATGACCTATCTCAAGTACGGCGATAAGCATCTCGTTGAAGTTCTCCCTTCTAAACCAAACACCAGAAGCCGGAGTGAGTTCAGCAAAAAGCGACCTTGGCTCAATGCCACAGGCCCACGAATGTTGCTGCTTGATAGAATGCCTGCAACACAGAGAGGGGATCACAAAGGCGGAACCCATGCCAGCCCCAAGCCTCACCGCAGAAGAGGCCACTGGAAGACTCTCTCGCACCCCAAGTACCGACACCATCCCCAGTACCAGAAACAGATTTATATAAAGCCTAGTTTTGTAGGCCCAAAGCAAGTCACTTATGAGGGAAATATCTACAGGGTTATTGAACCCTTGCACTAATCATACTAATTGTTATAATAATAACTGTTAAAAATTAACCGTGAGGAAAACAAGATGGATAAATACTTTAAATTGCTAGATTCGCTGCAAGCCAGACATGAGCCAGCACATACAGATACCGATGGGCGCGTTTGGCCTCCCTCCAAAACTTTGTCCAAAATATTTAAAAAGCACCTTCTTACCCAATATGATGTCAGCGAGGAAGCCGACTACATTATCCGCACATGGGAAAGCAGCAAGCGCGACTCTTTGCTAAACGAGCTGGAGAATACAGCAAAGAGCCATGATTGGTGGTATCGCATGAGTGATGACCATAGGGTTTATACCAATGGCACTGATCAAGCCCAAGAGATGGATTTGCTTGTAAAAGCCCTGACAGAAAAAGGGCTAAAAAAAGAAGCCAGCAGAATTCTTAATAAATATATGCCAGATGAAATGAAACTTAGCCGAGAGGGATAAAAATGAAAGACTTAATAGCAAAAACAATCCATAGACAGATTTTAACCGGACAAACTGCTGACGATACATCAGGGGTTACTGCCGCTATGTGTTGGGGAGCGCATAACTGGGCAGCAATTCATGGAGATAGAGGAAAAGGCGGTCTTTCTTTTGAGGTTATGGGAAGCAGATTTGCCGGAAAAGTAACAGTAATTCTCGGATTTCTTGATACCTATGATATTTCTTTTACCGACAAAGATAATCTTACTGTTGAAAATCACAATGTTTATGCTTTTGACCTAACCAAAATCATTGATCTCCAAGTAGAGATGCCTCTAGAGGAGATGCCGGTATGTCCGTAAAACTGTATTACGTCAACCTATACAAAGTTTCTAAGGCTTTTGGTGGCCCCGAAGAGGGCGGCTGGTATTACGATGAAGGACTCTTTGTTGAATCAGCCGGACAAACGCCTAGCCAGAAAGGAGCTGATGAATTAAGAGGGAAAATTGTAGAAGAAATTGAAAAAGGCAGGATAGTTTACGACTTAGAAAGAAACCAGATGGGTCATGGCCCTCACGATGGAGCTGATCCTGACGGGAATGGCGATGATAGATACCTGATGAAAGGAGGTAGATGGGGCAACGAAAGGCTTGTTGTTCGCGTCCAAAGCCATGCCGGAAGAAACTTTCCACTGGAGCGTCCTTACTATGAATAACAATAAAAAAGACAGGTTTGTGATTGGAGGCAGCATCGCGGTCTTTGTTTTAATATTTGGATGGGCCAGCAATGAAGATTATGAGCAATCCATTTTGGATGATGCCGTTTATATCAAGCTAGTTTGTGAAGGCACTTACCCTAATTACAAAAACTTAAAGATGGAGTGCGGCGATGGACAGTAATTTAAAGCTGCTTGACGGAATAAGAACGACTCGCTGCTGGTTCGTTAAAGAGTACAAAGAGAAACCAGCTCTATTAGAAGCTCAACAATTTGTCGGCGGCTATGTTGAAATTTTGCAGCTAGATGATTGTCAGGTTTTAATAAATGAAGAAGGTCTTTTTTCTGGACTCCCCACTAATATAGAAGCTACGGAAATATTAAAAAAATCAGGGGCTTACAATATATCTGATTGCGGAGTTGTCGGAAACGCTATTATTCTGCACGGCGATGCTCAGTGGACTTAAAACAACAAACATAAACGTGTTATAATAGTAACTCTTTAGGAGAAAAAAATGATAACAAAACAAATAGACGATGGTGTAATTGCTATAGATATGGCAAGTGAAATAAACGCCGCTGATTTAAACGGTTTGGTGGAGACAATGACGTTCAATACGATGAAGGAAACTTATATTGGAATCCTTTCTGACAGTAACCATGATTCTCTTGCTTATGAAGATGCCGACAAGAGAATGAGCAGACTCTTTAATGCTCCTAATCAATGGGCAAAACACAAAGAACAGATTTGGCAGTGGTATGACGGTATTCATAGCTCTATTGTTAAGGGTCGGGAGTGATGCCTACCAAAGCATCGCGCAGATCATGGGCGGCAGAAGTAACCAAAGATAACTTGGTAAACCACTACTGCCACAAGCATGAGACATGGCCCGAATCTAGCTCAAACGGTCAATATATCGGCATGGTCTGCCATGATTGCGTAGAAGCCAAAAGGAAAAACTTTCACGAAAGGCTATGGAAGGATCGTTTTGATTCCGACACTCAAGATTTATATTAAAAGGACAAAAAGTAATGACTAAGGAAGAGTTAAAAAGCATCAGAATTAAGAAAGGATGGAGTCAAAGCGATTTGGCTAAACTGCTTGGATACAAAGATCGCTCCCATATAGCGAGATTAGAGAACGGATACCAGTCCATAAATGAAAGGTTTTCAATGTCTGTAAAATACTTATGTGGAAAAGATGGAGCTTCTGAGCTGCATAGCAATAGCAATCCTCTTTGAGGCTGGCGGGGAGCCTACCTATGGGCAGCTCGCAGTAGCCCAAGTCATTAGGAATCGTATGGCAGACCCTCGCTACCCTTCGGATGCGTGTCAGGTTGTTAAGCAGGGCTACTATTGGCAAGGGTTCCCTATCAGGAACAAATGCCAGTTTTCTTTTTATTGTGATGGTAAAAGCGATAACCCGCAAAACAAACAGCAATACTACAACGCCCTGTATATCGCTTGGCTAAGCAGCATCAGAGAGGACGTTACAGATGGAGCCACTCATTACCATGCCACCGGATCACTTCCTAAATGGGCCGACACACAATACCTTACAACCCAAATTAATAACCACATCTTCTATTATCTTCCATGAGCTTCCCTACCCCCAAAAGACCTCGCGAATACGCCGCAGAAATTACTGTATTAAAAACAAGGGCCGAGCGAGTCGCTGCATTAGCTAAAGTCCCTGAAGATGCGCGAGGAATTACTAGGCGTTATGTGGAAATTCATTTTGAAAGGAAAAGGATAGTGCGCGGTGAGTAGTTGCTTTTAACTAAAGATGGGCATAGGATAAAAACTGTAGTTGTTATTTTTCCCTCTTGAAGACTTGAAACCCTTGTTTAACCGCAGGGGTTTTTTTTGTGCGCTCTGATTGATACTTGATGTTTAATCCCGCTAAAGTACATAACCTGTTTTTCTCATCAAGCCCTTTATCCGTAAGAGCGAAGTCTTCTCCGAAGGGCCGAATGTAACCATTTTTCTTTGCGTCAAAGGCTGCTGTCTCTGGGATTTCTTCGCGCCCCATGACTGCCAGCAAAGTAGCAAGCCTTCTGCTTTGGTTATGACTAAGGCTCAAGGATACTCACCCGAACTAATCATGCCGCAGACCTCTTCCGCTCTTTTGCCTACCTGTTTGCTCCATCGGGAATCCATAAACTCTACGGATGCCATTTCGTAATCCTTTTCTTCCATCGCCGCAATTGCTTTTTTGAATCCTTTGAAACGGGGAATCCCAAGATTAAAAATCATATTAAGAATCCCGTCTTGCCTTGGCGCATCAAGATCAGCGAACCATTGAAAATTGTCATAGGCTTCTGTTTCGCACCGAGCGAGATCATTAGTCAAAAGCAGATCAATTTCCTCATCAGACAAACCCAGCCCGTTTTCTGGATTGATGTTTCGTCCTACGCCAATAGTCCAGAATCCCTCTGAACACTGGTAGGCCAAGGGCATCACTCCCTCATGTTTTCGCAGCATTGTGATTAGTTCTTTAGTCATTATTTTCCACCGTTATTATTTGCGCCAAAGAAAAAAGCTGATATGCCTGACACCAAGCCTCCCAGATACCCTAAGACTAGGTTAACTATGGCATCATCATTTGATGCGGGGTCTTGCATTGTCACTAAAAACACATATCCAAGGAAGCCGATCAAAGCGACCATTGCAAACAGCTTGGGAATCGGATCGTTACCAAAAACCTTTCTCGCGTCCTGAACGTCTTCAACTTCCTTAGCGAAAACATCCACGTTCATTTGTTTCATTTTTAGTTGAAATTCTTGATCTGCTGCCTTTATCGCTTCTAGCTGTTCTGGGCCAGCATCTTCTATAGCCTGCTCTATGGACTTTGTATCAGTAGCGGTAATTCCCAGCTTACTAGCTACCATTTTCGCTGCCATGCCCCCCATAGGCCCGCCAATAGCGGTTCCAAGAGTAGGGGCTAGAGATTTAAGTAAGCTACCTAACTTCATCTGAAGTTCTCCCGATTGTTGTGTTTTATCCGCACAAATAGATACAGGCAATTTGCCCAGTATCAGATGCTTGTGCAAAAGTTATCGCTTCTCTTGCCTTGCAGACAGTGATGCTTTTAATGTCATTGCTTGACTGCTTCATCCCTTTTCCGGCTGTGCTAGATGTAACGATTAAATCACCAGCGGCAATATCTCCACCCTGTCCGCAAACATTAACCTGTCCCTCTCCCAGTGAATTCACAACAACGGTCTTTCTGTCAGTAAATACTGAGTCATAGGTAGGGTCTCTTTCTGGAAGGCTGCTATCTTCAATGCCCGTAGGCACTTTATCTAATCTTGCCGACACTGGAACATAAGCACTTTCTCTATCTCCTGCATAAATACCTATTGCTGATTGATTCGTTGACCCGCTTACAGCCATTACGAAAAGCGTGTTAGCTATGTTTCTTTTTATTGCCACGCTTGAGTCCACCAATATATCCCCGATTGCTGGAGACACATCATCGGCAAGCAATCCATCGTGCATACCAGTAAAAGGAGTGATCGTGCCTGTGGCTGTGATATCGCCATCAACATACATATCGCCGGTCGTATGGACTGCGTAAGTGCCATTACATAAGGACGTGTAGTTAACGGTGGTTGCAGCGTCAGCAAATATCCCTGCTCTAGCATTATTGCATAGGCCCGCCTGACTTCTGTGTGTTGCGCTTCCTAGTGCCGTGGAATTTGCAAAGTAAGCACCATACCCATCTGTGCTGTTATGAGCTTGCTGTCCCATTATTGCTACTGAGTTAGCTGCGTTAGCTAAACCTCCCGCTCCGAACCCGCTGCTTGTGCTGGTTCTGAATATTGCCGCACCCTGAAATCCTGCAATTGTGGTACTTGTTCCCATCTCAAACTGAAATACATCTGCACCGCCCGCCACCAGTGGATACGCTCTGGATGTATCGGAAACTAGCTTTGCCACTGATAGCGAGTTTGCGGCAATCTCGTCAGCAGATATTGCTCCCGCAGCTATTTGTCCCGCAGTTATAGTATTGGCGAGTATTTGAGTTGCAGTAATTGTGCCTGAAGCTATTTGAGTTGCTGTGATTGTCTGGGATGCAATCTTTGCGGCGGTTACAGCAAGAGCGTCCAACTTTCCTGTCGTTACTGCTCCAGCATCTAGCTTTGCGGTTGTTACTGCCCCAGCATCAATTTTTGCAGCAGTTACCGCCCCAGCAAGTATCTTTACTGCCGTGATTTCATTTGTCCCAATTTTATCTGCCGTAACTGCTCCGGCATCAAGTTTTGCTGTGGTTACAGCGCCAGCAACAATCTTTACTGCCGTAACTGCATCAGCAAGTATTTTTTCTGCCGTAACAGCGCCAGTATCTATTTTTGCAGCGGTCACAGCGCCGGATGTTATTTTCACTGCCGTAATTGCATTTGACGCAATTTCATCTGCTGTCACTGCTCCGGCTGCGAGCTTAGCCGTAGTCACGGCATCTGCATTAATCTGAGTTGCTGTTACTGCGTTGGCGGCTATCTCATTGGCTGTTATTGCGTTAGCAGCTATCTTTGCTGTCGCAATAGCATTATCGGCTATCTTTGTTGTGGTGATGGCGCTTGCCGCAATTACATCTCCCTGAACAGCATTCGTTGCTATCTTTGCGTTGTTTACTGCGTCGTCAGCAAGGATT
>TARA_R110000744_G_scaffold39947_2_pt1 | contig 11305 bp, 4 predicted proteins | sample TARA_R110000744 | Tara Oceans TARA_R110000744 (sample SAMEA4398083) | marine metagenome | biome: Polar Biome; feature: [DCM] deep chlorophyll maximum layer (ENVO:01000326); material: water (ENVO:00002006), including particulate matter (ENVO:01000060) such as... | depth 36 m | reverse complement strand
GTACGTTCAGTGCAATGATATGGAAGAACCTTGGACTAGTAGGAGTTTATAAGTTAAGCTCTAGTGGTAATGCTAGTGGTTCTTTATATAAAATGTCTGGAGAAGGAGCTTTACCCGCTAAAGTGTATGAAGATATGTTATTATTTGGCGTTGCTGATAACGGAACATCGAATTCTACAACAAGAAGAAGAACTACTGTATCGACTATAGCTGGGTCACAAAACACCATTACGGTATCTGGAGGAAACCTATCAGGACCTGCTGGAGGCTCTATAGTTGCTGTCTATGCAAGTCGTGGTCTAGATGATAAGTCTTCAGTTCTTGCATGTGCAGGAGTTTACGGTAGAGAAGTTGAGGATACTACAAGTAGTGGTAATTCAGTCAAGTTGACAACTACTGTAGGAGTTTCTGTCAATGACTTTGTACAGTTTGAGGGCTCAAACTCTGGAAGTCCAATTATTACTTACGGTACAACTGTTGCTTCTGTTGTTGATGCCAATTTTATCACGCTTTCAGCTTCCGTCAATAGTGCGTTAAATGCTGCCTCAACGTTAGTGTTTATTAAAGCCGCTAATGACCCAGGTAATGTCGTTGCAACCAGAAACAAAGAGTTCTGTATTATTCCTCTGAATACTGCACCGCCATTTGCAGGCACGGCTTTAGGTCTTGCTACACCTGCTTCTAATGCAAATTTAGAAGTAGAGGGTTTAGCTTTCGGTGAATTGGCAATTACTTTACCCACAAATCATATCGTGTCAATATCTCCGCCAACAAATGCAGCCAAGTATTTTCCACTTCAGACTTCATCGGGAACTACTTATAAGATATTAATGACTTAAACTTTAAGAAGTAGAAAGTATGTTTCGCCATTAACTTCTACAGGCAATTTATGAGTCGCTGATGATACTACGTTTGTCTCAGTTGCCACTAAGGTAACTTGGGTTCCTGAAGCATTAACAGTTTTAATATTTGGAGTAGTAGGCTGTGTAACTGGATCAAAGAATAGTCTACTAGCTTGAGCGTTGTCTTCGTCTGTATGAAGAGCGCCCGAAACTTCAGACCAGGGATTTGATGAATCGCTGAATGCACGTACAGCAGTGGCTGAAGGATTAGACGCATCTACGATAAACAAGCCTGGACTAGTATCACTAGGTACGGTGCCAGACGTAGCTACACTGCTCATTATTGTGATTGCGCCAGAAAATTTAACAGGAACGCTAAAAGTACTCAGTTCGTAGTTGCGAGGTATTCTAGACCTTTTATAGTAGAACAGTCCTAGCTTATCTTCGATATATGCGACTTGTGTGTTAGCCTGGTAAGAGTTGAATACATCTCCACCGCCATCACTATCTACTGATATTCCAGAGCTAATTCCTCCATTAGTCTCTAGTCTTTTAACGCTTAAATTGCTTAAATTTGTTTGAGTGACAAAATCACTTCTACGTAAGATACCGGCTGGAGTTACTGTTGCGCCTGCGGCATTCTTTACTTGAAACGTGTCTATGCCATTAGAGTTAAATACCGTGTATATGAAGGACGCTGGCGCCGCGGCAAAAGATAGCTTAGTTCCATCAGAGAAAGCAGTTTTGCCTTCGCCTGAAACAGTTACGATATTATTTGCGACAGTGTAATCAGCGGCATCAAGCTTAGACGTAAACTTTGAGTTGCCATCAAAAAGTTTCAAATCGTCTGTTATGTTGAGTCCACCCAAGTTATCTAGTATGCCTCTATCTAGAGCACCCGTGTCGCTTTCTTGAAAATTTAGTGTTCTTACAAATCCTTGTGCCATCTCTCAGCCCTTATATTAGAATAGTCCAGTAGGTTTCCAAGAAGCTTAATTTATTAGCTGTGCTTGTAAGACCTTCTGTGCCATCTCTTTGTATACCATCCTTAGTCATCGAATTACCTAGTAAGTTTACCGATACTCCGCTTCTAGGATTAAGATTAAAGTTTTCATATAGATCCGCTATAATATTTGATCCATCATTGTTGCTTAACTGGTTATTACTAAAATCTATGACAGACAGTGATGTGTTGTACCGTAACGAACCTTCAGTGTATCCGTTTATGCTATTATTATTTAGATAAACTCTCTGCAATCGAGTACACCCAGATAGATCTGGAATATTGCCAGTAAGACTATTGTACTGTAAGTATAACTGGTAGAGATACGGAGTAGTAAATTTAGGAACTTGACCAGCAAGTAGATTAGAGTACAAGTAGATATAGTGAAGACGGTTACCAGTGAATGCTGGAACACTTCCACTAATTTGACAATTACTCATTCTTAGATAGTAAAGATTTATGTTACTTGCAAAGGTTTGAAGTGGTCCATTAATTCCTGTGCTGTGAAAATATAATCCAGTTAGATTAATATTAGAACTGAAGTCTGGCAAGTTGCCTCTGACGTTGCTATTATTATAAAGATACATCCATCGAAGATCGAGAGTGTTCTTAAATACTTCTCCACTACCAGAGTTATTGTCAATCGAATCTTGTGTGCCGAAAAAGTCTGCTGTGTTGAAGCTAGATCCTGCAAGAAGTAGATGTTGTAATGAATTTGTATTCGCAAAACTATTATCGTCTAGTCTTCCGGTAAGCGATGTCCATCTAAGTTCAAGATATGTTAAAGAAGCTAGTGAATCAAACGCACTCTCAATATCACCAGTAACGGCAGATGCATAAAAGTTTAGCTGTTTCAATCCTGAACATCCAGAAAACTTATTGTTTATGGTTTTGGCTGCGGTAGTTGAGCCACCACTCGAATATTGTTGAACATAAGTGACCAGGCTAGTTCTTTGATTGAGGCTAACTACGTTATGACCATTGCCGTAAGAGAGAAACGTGCCGATTACTGGGCTTGCAATAGTGATGTCGCCACCGCCTTGTTTGGCGCTAGTGCCACACCAAGGAAAATACAGCGTTGTCAATCTATTACTTGTGCATACTCCGTCTGCTAACTGAGAATATGGCTGATTATACATGCGGTATTCGATGATGCCTTTGTCTGACGAAACATCAGTGTAGACTGTTGGAGATACTGTGCCTCCGGTCATTCTTCTCTGTGCATTGCGCTCATAGTATGTGTGCATACTCATATATTGTAAATCTTGATAGTCCAAGAGATCGATAGCTGTGCTATCCGAGAATACTCCATCCATAGTCAAATGTGTGAGCGTTGTGGGTAAAGTGTTTAGCTGATGAGTGGCAACAATTTGCGTGCCATCAGCGTGTCTTGCTCTCGATAAGTTGTTAGCAGTTAATACTATGTGCGTTAGAACTGGAGCTAGTCCTCCCGGAGTTAATATGCCGTCTTTACTGGTAGCATCTCCTCTGAAACTAGGTAGAACATATAAGTCATTATTGCTTAAGTCTAGTCTTTGCAGAGCGGGCAACTTAGATGTTGTCCATTCAGTTATGTTTATTCCGGGTGTCTTAAGATGAAGTATCCTGGACGGATCATAATAGAACTGTACTGTTCTCGATCTACTAGAGCCATCTCTGAATGGATACGTGCTTGGGTTATCCAATGCTCCAACTCCGTAGTTTTGGTTATTTGGTGCCGCGGTACCGTCGCCAGAGTTATATGTTTGTCCGTTATCGTTATTAACTATTCTCCATGTGCCAGGCACTTCACCGAGACTATCATTCACGCCATTTACAGCATGACTGAGAAAAGCATTTCGAAAGAACCCCTGAAGTTCTATCGGTATGCCTTTCATCGCAAGAAAAGTTTGCGGTGAACCATTAATATTTAATTTTAACGTATGTGTCGGTATTTCTGATCTGAAAAGCTTCGCTACCGGAGCAGTAGTTGCTTTCAAAGAAGATAGTTCGATCTGTGAGCCGATAACTTTGATCTCACCGCCGTAGAGTATTGAATTGCCAATGGTTGACCAAGAAGATACTCGTGATGTCGATATGTCTGCGCTCTGCTCTTCAGTGGGTAGGCCATATTTGGCAAAATCTAAATAATTATACTTGATCGCAGAGGCTCGTACTTGATTATCATATTGTACGTTATATGCCTGAGGTACTTGAATGTCACTCAAACCTGTTAATATGTTTCCTATAGTTTCAGAAGATTCACTTAAAGAAAATAGAGTCTTCTTCTGATCTACTACTAGACCTGATAGAGTGTGTAGCTCGTTAATTGTTATTCCCTCAGCGGTAACGCCTCTTATTAAGGACAAGTCACGCTGGTCTAGACCTAGATTGATTAGCGATTGTGCCTTATTATCGACATCATTCAACGCTTTCTGAACATTTAATCCCCTATAACTAGCCATTATTGTTCCTTTGCCGTAAGAGTCATTTCTATATTACCTGTAGATACCCCATCAACCGCTGATGCAGTTAAGAATATTGCTTGATTATTTAGCAAACCTCTAGCTAATCCTTTTCTGTCTCTGCCGAATATGTTAGATAGATCGAACTGCTCTGGCTTATCAGCCGCAATGTAGAAAGAATATATCGTGACTCCGGGTCTAAGAGGATTCAATGTCTGTGTGTCAAACCTTATGCTGGAAGTTCTATCGTCTGACTGAAAAGCAGATGGAGATAATATGTTACTAGATAGTCCACTTGCTACGATAGACAGATTAGGGCACTCATCACCTTTAATAAACTTAGGAGTCTTTACCTGCACATTATCTTCTGTGATTTCCTCAACGACAATGCTGTTTACTTTAGCGTCATCGTGCATTGCGATAGTGAGATATAATGGCTGTGCATTGAATTTAACTGCCTTCGATACAGTAAACTGTGGAGATGTGAATCTGTCCGCCAATTGCCAGTCATCAGTTAGAGTGATTGTTTTAGTTTGTACACCGGTGGTTGTTATGTCTCTTGTACCTCCAAAAGTATTTGGATTCTGATCAACGTAGACGAATTTTTGATTACTGTCGTTGGTTGCAGGAGCAGTCACGTAATATATTCCTAGTCCCACACCGTTTACGCCCACTTCGGATGCGCCTTCAATAACAACTCCATTTGAGTCTACTGGAAACATCTCTGACGTTGGAGCGGCGCCATCAAACGTTATTTTAAATTTGCCCGCAAAACTTCCTGTTCCTGCATCAACTGAAGCAACTCCATAATCAGCTACTCTGACCTCGCCCTTGATCGCACTGATGTCTCCGGTGTCATCGCCTGATGGCGCAGGTAAGCGAACGTCAACATCGAATCTATCTCCGTAGGATGGATCCCACTCAACGTATTCAGCCTTAGTCGAATAGTTTATTGCTGTGCCAACTTGAGATCCTGTAACTGAAAGTACGTCAGCGAAGCTAAAGGGTACAGTACTACTATCGTCTTTAGTGAACTTAAGCTTATTGCTATCCGTGCCGTCTACAAACCCCAAATTAGTTCCTATGCATATAGCGTAATCTGTAAAATGTCTACCTGTGATAGCTGATCGTGAGTTTGGATCTAGCCAATGCACTCTAAAATTATTAGATTGAATGGGCACTGTCGAAGTAGAGATCGAGTGAAAGTTTGTTACCTTACCACTAAAACTAGGAGAAGTAGATGTATCGATAACAGTGCCGTCAAGTTTCATCGATTTACTAATCTTAGAGCCAGTAGCGTTAGGCGAAGTTAGATTGTATCCACTCTTTCGTCTAATACTAGCACTACTTTTATTGCTCTCATCGTATCGAATATATGCGTTATATATTCCATCTGCAATAATCTTGCCATCATCATCTGTAACTGCAAAGATGTTATCAACAACTGTTCCTGTTCCCGTACCAGTTGTTGCGGCAGTAAAGCAGTTGTAGGTGCCATTAACTGTGTACGCTACGCCACTTGTGCCAGCGGCGGTGTTCCACTGCGATTGAGTTGTGTTTCCTAGACTGGTTATTTTATATAATGTACCTACGACAAAATTACCGCCTGATACAGTATTTCCAGCAGGAAGGTCTAAGGTTAGTCCAGTTGTGCCATTGAACTTAAAATTCAAGTTTCTAGATAATGCATGTACTCCGTTATGAAGAGAAGGCGCAAAACTATAATGTACTCCGTCTGGAGATCCTGATATGCTTTCTATATCCACTCTACTCGCTATATCGCTTGATACCGATAGCGTTGTTGGATAAGCTTTCTTAAAGTTGCTTATCCCAACTCCATCACTATTTCTAATTTCTTGTTTAGGTAAAACTCCTATGATAGGAGTTCTTTGCGTGAACTCTTTACTATCTGCTGTCACACTTGTTAGATTAATAGTGCCTTCATCACCACCGTCAACATAATAACTGCTTCCGTACTTATAGAGATATATCGGGTATTTGAGAGTTGATGTATCGGCAGTATATATTAGATACTTAAATTTAAAGTCTGGATTCTCTAGCACTGGTTTGCCTAATCCATTCTCAATCACGAATGTGTGCATAAGTATCCATCTTGCTTCACCTACATCAGCAGGAGCATATGCATAGAACTTAGCACCAATAGCACCATACCAAGAGAATTCGATCTTGTACATAGTAACGTCTTCAAACGATAGAATGTATCCTGATTTACCGCTGCCCAACATACTATCGCCATTGAACTTTGTTCTAGGTATAATTGTTTCCCATAGAGCCTTGCCAGTGCCAACACCTTTGGGCTGAACTGGCTCCTCACTCTGATCTGACACCTCTAATCCTTGTCTGATCAATAGCGCATCTGGCATTGGAATAGTACTTCTTCGAATAATATTAAAGCTAGATCCTCTCAACTGAAACATGTACTCATCTGTGTCGTTTGAACAACCCCACTCGATAAAGCTTGCGCTAGAAGCCGAATCTGTCTGCTGTCTAACTCCGAATGTGAAGCCACTGGCTCTACCTGGTTGATATCTAAAGGTCTTATTACTTTGAAGAATCGCAAATTTTTCTGACGTAGAACTTCCACCAGGTCTACACACTGTAGCTATGAATTCACGTATGCCTACATATTCTGTAGTTTTTGTAAAATCTGTTATACCAGAACCAACTAAATCTGGAAACGCCGCATCTCCGTCAACAATTCTTCCGAACATGTATGTCCATCGTTCTATCTGATTACAAGAGTCTTGAAAGTCGCTTCCGTATTCGACATCAAAGAAGTTACCGTCTCCGTTAAAAGTCTTTGCGTTGGATAAGAATGATCCAGGTGTACTGGTAACAACTGTAGTACCTGTAGAATTCACAACTTCAATATTGGCATTTAAGAAATTGCTTTCTGCGAATACTGGATTGTAGCTATAAAATATTCCGTAAAGGTATCGACCCATAGCAATAAAGTTCATGTACTGCTTCATTGTCTCAGACGGAGAAGTTGAGTTCTCGGCTATTGTACTTCCTGGAAAGGCATATTGTGCTGGAAAAGATTTGAGATATAATGCTTGCTCTTCTGATCCTTCATAGAATGCAGGATTCTGTCTACTACCAAATATGGGATTCTCTTTATTGTACCATTCTCATGGTGAAGAAGCACCACTAAATGTGTAATAGTTCCAGTTATCTTCATCTAGGCCGTATGTTGAAACGTCTGAGAATAAACTGAGTTGTTCTTCTGCTCTGGGAATGCCTAATAGCGAACTACTGACCTCTGATGTTTCAGAGAATTGCTCTTCTATAGGTATAGGAATAATAGGATTATTGTCCCTATTATTGATATAAACAGAAGTCGAGCCAGCCATTGTCGAGAATGACCCGATTGTAGCCTCGTCTTCAGTTATTACCGGATTACCAGCTTCATCGTAAAGCAGGTTACCCTCAATGTCTATTAACTGAGTAAACTGCTTCGTAACTGGAGCTGGTACTTTATCCAGTCCAAGTTTTATCTGCTTTGGCATGAGTTACTGCTCTTCCCACGTACAACCTATACTTACCTCATCTGTAGTATTCGCCGCTGTGTCGGAGTCTACTGTGAAATAAAGACTATCTGCCTGGTTTGTCAACGGAAACGATAGATACTCTTTATTGTAATCAAAATAAGGTGCAAGGTCAAGTTGCTCTGTTCCCGCTTGTAAGTATATAGTCGCTACGTTAATGCCGGTTCCGGGAATAGGAACTACAAAGTCGTTAGCAATTTTTACTGAACTTAATCCTTCTTTTTCTGATAACACTTTACTTACCGTTGATTGCGCTAGTGGAGGGAGTAACAAATAGTTACTTCCAGATGTGCTGTAAGCTGTTTCAGTTGCATATTTACCGTCTGCGCTAAATCTTGCATCGGGTAAGAATATTCCTGCATCAAGAACTACTTCAGCGTTGAAAGATTCAAGAAGTTCATAGTAATATAGATCCGCTTCTTTATATAATCTACCAAAGACTGTGATGTTATCAACACCGACTGTAGCTTGGAACCATCCATATAAGCTGTCTGCATTATCCATGAACGTACCTGCTCCGCCCGATTCTGTCACAGCTAACGGAAGATTTGCTGCCGTAATCGTGTATTCGGCTGAAGTAGAAATACTTCCTAAGTAAACTGTGTCTGTTTGGAATAATGGAGTCTTCTTAAATCTCATTCTAATTGGATTAGCACTTGCTCCAGAACTTAAGTTAGCAGTAGACAGTTTAGTAGGATAAACCTGAACTCTGTTACGTACAGCATTAGACTCTCGTGTGCTTAGAATAACTTTCTTAGTCTCTAGACCGAATGTAGAGTTAGCACGATCAACGAGTAATTTAAAACTAGTAGTTGAGCTAGGTGCTGAAGACAAGTACACGTGAGTAGAATCTGCCCAAACGACTTTAATGTTTTGGTCAGTCTTGTTAGATGTTTTAAGTCTTGCACCCATAAAGAATCTAGGATCAACGTTAACTGTAGGGTTACCTGCCTCAAGTGATGTAGAGTTGATTGCAACTTTATTACCACTTGATACATAACTACCGTTCTTAATAGTCCATTGCTTACCGTATGCAGTTGTAGTATCTTCGTTATTATGACTGTATAGACGAACAGTACCTCTATCTCCACCATCGATATAGTAAGAAGCACCATACTTGACGATAGAATGTGAATCTGCTCCGTATCCTCTATCAGTAAAGTTAGCATCTTCTCCATCACCTAGAGACTTAGCATCTCCTCCGCCAAATGTCGTGTACGTAATAGGAAGTGTCGCATTACCTAAAGAAGCAATCTTCAACTGATTTGATGCACGAAGATGATGTACTCTTACCCATCTTGCTTCTCCGTTCGCTACTGGAACATATGCTAAGAACAATGCACCAACAGCACCGTACCAAGAGAATTCAATCTTAAGCATGGTAACTTTAGTGAAGTCAAAGTTGTAAAGACTGTCTGTGAACTGTGCTACTTCGTTTGGAGATGTTCCTATCGTGTATCTCTGACCAGGTCGAGCAATGCCGTTTTCTCCAGTTGCAAGATCACTGTACACTCTATTCTTAGATGTGCCTGCGGCAGAACTCTTACCATCTAAAGTGTCATGACTGAAGCGTGATCTAGGAACACGATAATCATAAACGCCGTAGTACTCTGGCTTAACATTATTCTTAATCCAGTTGATATACTCTGGCTCAAAGTTTACAGTATCCATTTGTGTACACATTGTATTAAGATTTGCGTCTACTGATAAATCTAATGCAGTATTGATGTATCCAACTCTTAGAGAAGATGGATCTGTACTAGTGAGATGATAGTCACTTGCATACATGTATGGAAATACCATTCCTTTAGGAAATGGATCTGAATTGATATCTAAGGTAGGAGTGCCAGGCGTAAAGTTATCCCAATATCCTGCTCCTGTTGCAGGCTGATACACTTTAGGGAAGATGAACGGTACGACTGTCTCAAGATACATTGTGCCAGCATTACTTGCTTGTGTAGTAGTGAATGTTTGCGCTACGCCTGCCTCATCTTGTAATGTAAACTCATTACCCTTAGGACCATACACTTTAACAACTTTGTATACTGTACCCGGTACTAAAGTTCCGCATGTAGAAAATGATGCTACACCTGACCAAGTCTTCACTCTAACGTGTTGACCAAAGGTAACATGTCCTTTAGATAGCTTGAATGAGTTTGGTGTACCCAGATTAGCTCCTGCGTCTGATCCAATAGCAACTGTAACTATGCTTTCAGCAGTCTTAAGAAGTGTTGGGTCAAAGACAGCGGCGTGAGTTACAACTAGTCCGTCACGTAAAGCAACTAAGTTACCTGCAAATCCTTTTTCTCCTAAATCCATGCTTTGTTGATTCTCAACAGAGAAGTTAGCGATAACTCTATCTGTAAGAATTACAAGCTTTTTATATTCTGCTGTTGTTGTGCCAAAACCATATGTTACCAAATCGTCTTTAATCTTTTTCTTAAGATGCGTGTGTCTTTCGATCTCTGCTAAAGTGCCATCGAATGTCTGTGAATAGATAGACATTCCTGCACCAGCAGTTGATGTAGTAGGTCGACCATTCTTGAAGTACATAGTCATGTTGTACTTTGTCTCAGCGTCACCTCCACCAGAAATGTCATTTGCGTATCCATCGATAATATATCCAACGTCTCGCTGACACTTATATTTAATATCTTGCTGAGTCAGTGCTGAACTTAATCCAGTTGCACCTGTAGTGTATTTTATAGCTAGATTTCTATTCGCTACAGTTGCGGCTGCAGGATTAGTTGCCGAAGATACAACGTATGCCCAGTAGAAACCCTTGACGTTGAAAATAGTCTCAAGTTTATTTCTTGTTCCGTATTCGGAAGTGGTAGGTACAGAAGGTACTAGTACTCCGGATCCGTTATTACGGTTGAATGCTGTTGCGGTTATAGCAGTGAGTGCCGTGATTTTAGTATCACCTGCAGACGTAATTCCAGCATATCCATCTAGAACAACTTTAAGTTGTGCGTGAATAGCTTTTTCAAATGTAGCAATCTGTGGGAACAAACCAGTTGCATAGTTACTCACGTTTAAATTAGTGTGTGCAGTTCCACCGTATTCCATATCTAATAGATAATTTTCAATCCAGTAATCCATATCACGTTTACACTTTAGTTCAACTAGTGCGGCTGTGATGTCTGGTGTTGTGGTTGTTGTGCCATCTGAGTAAGCAATATTGCCAGTAACAGTATTAATAGCCAACGCTAAGTCTGCGTAGAAGCTTCCAGTTGCAGTATAGCTGCCGCTTGTTATAGTGACTCCGTTCACGACAGTGCCATTAGAGAACTGACTACTAACTGTTACATTGCCCGTAGTATTGTAAGCCGCTACCACAGTTGCGAGTGCAGAATCAACAATAGAAAATCTATTATCTGTGATTAGTTTTCTGTCTTTTACGAGAACTGTACTTTCTGTAACAGTTTCTTTCTGACCTTGACCGAT
>TARA_R110000744_G_scaffold75463_2_pt1 | contig 11312 bp, 8 predicted proteins | sample TARA_R110000744 | Tara Oceans TARA_R110000744 (sample SAMEA4398083) | marine metagenome | biome: Polar Biome; feature: [DCM] deep chlorophyll maximum layer (ENVO:01000326); material: water (ENVO:00002006), including particulate matter (ENVO:01000060) such as... | depth 36 m | reverse complement strand
GGCTATCGATTTACACTCCAAAGAGCATAAGAGCGCAGGCTTTAGTTTTATCCCTGACACCCCTTGGGATTGGAGCCAGGAAGGCCAATTTGCCTTTGCAATTGATATTGAAAACCCGAGCAGCGCTTCGGTCCATTTGTACGTGTCAGCCAAAGACGCCGAAGGGCAATCCCACAATCGTAGCTTTGCTGTACCTGGTAATTCCAGTGATACCTATTTTATGGCGCTGAACGACCCTGACCTGTCTATTGAAACGGGCATCCGCTCTAACCCTAATAATTGGGAAACCGAATTTACCCCGATGATTTGGCGTTATGGCACTAAACAAATTGATTTGAGCCAAGTCAAAAGTATCGAATTTGATGTCAGAGGGGTGCCAGAAGACAAACACTTGATTGTGGATAATCTGCGACTTATTAAACCGCAGAAATTAGACCAAAATTACCTTGTGGGTTTAGTCGACGAGTTTGGTCAGAACGATAAGCTGGAGTTCACCAATAAAATCGATACGGTTGAACAGCTGCAGGCACTCAATGCCAAGGAGCAAAGTGCGTTCACCCACGAGGTTCCACAAGGACGATCAAAATTTAACGGTTGGGCTAATGGGCCAAAGCTTGCGGCTACGGGGTATTTTCGAACCGAAAAATACCAAGGCAAGTGGACCTTGGTTGACCCAGAGGGGTATCTGTTTTTCTCAAACGGTATCGCCAACGTGCGCATGTCTAACACCTCTACTATTACCGGGTACGATTTTGACAGTCAGTTTATCAAGCAGCGCGCCCCGGGAGACTTCACCCCTGAAGATTCAATTGGCTTAAACAGGGCGCCAAAAGCAGCTTGGCCAAGTCGACATGTGAGCTCAGAACTGCGTGCAAACATGTTCACTTGGTTGCCAAGCGTAGATGAGCCTTTGGCGGAACACTTCGGTTACCGACGAGAAGTGCATACAGGCGTCGTGGATAAAGGTGAAACGTACAGTTTTTACAGCGCTAACTTAGCGCGAAAATACGCCAGTAACGATCCCAAGGTTTTCATGACCAAGTGGCGCGATACCACAGTAGACAGAATGCTCGATTGGGGATTTACCTCCTTTGGCAACTGGATTGACCCGAGCTTTTATCAGCTTAATCTTATTCCGTATTTCGCCAATGGCTGGATCATCGGTGATTACAAAACCGTGAGTAGCGGGAATGATTACTGGAGCCCATTACCAGACCCCTTCGATCCGGTTTTCAAACAGCGAGCAATGGTGACCGCCACCAAGATTGCCCAAGAGGTACAAAACAATCCTTGGTGTGTGGGCGTGTTTATCGACAATGAAAAAAGTTGGGGACAGGAAGGCTCGATTGAAGGCCAATATGGCATTGTTATTCACACCCTTGAGGTAGACGCCAAAGACAGCCCAACAAAGGGGCAATTCGTTGCGTATTTAAAGAACAAGTACACAGACATTGCCGAGTTAAACGGAAAATGGAATACGAAAGTTCGAACCTGGGATGATGTCGCCACAGGCATAACACTGACCAAGTTTAATGACCCTATCATCGAAGACTTATCCGCCATGCTTAGTCTGTACGCAGAAAAGTACTTTGCTGTGGTACACGATGTCGTAGAACAAACCATGCCGAATCATATGTACATGGGGGCACGTTTTGCTGATTGGGGAATGACAGATGAAATTCGTAACGCCGCGGCAAAATACGCTGACGTGGTCAGCTACAACTACTACAAAGAAGCCATAACAGAGCAAGCGTGGAGCTTTTTAGCACAAATCGACAAGCCGAGTATTATTGGCGAGTTTCACAATGGCGCACTCGACTCAGGGTTGCTCAACCCTGGCCTTATCCACGGCGCTTCTCAGGCGGATAGAGGCAAAAAGTACCAAGAATATATCAATAGCGTCATTGATAACCCATATTTTGTCGGGGCACATTGGTTTCAATATATTGACTCGCCTTTAACTGGCCGGGCATATGACGGTGAAAACTATAACGTTGGGTTTGTGAGTGTCACAGATACGCCGTACCAGCCATTAGTTGATGCCGCCAAAGCGGTTAACGCACACATTTACACGAGGCGTTTTGGCGATGCACAGCCTAAATAAACAAAAAATACAAGCGCTTGCGCTTAGGGCGATCATGGTTATGGTGCTAAGCGGATGCACTGTTTCTCATACGCTTTCGACCACGTCTGAGCAAAGTGCGGTAAGTGAGGAAGAAGCACAGAAAGCCACGTTTAATGTCCCTGTGCGTGTCGGTGAATTTGAAATATTTGACCCTAAGGTGCTAAGCATCTTGGATGTAAGTGCCAAAATACGCACCTTAGCCACAGGATTTGAATGGGTAGAAGGGCCGGTTTGGTCTATCGTAGACCAAGCACTATTATTTTCAGATATTCCCACCCATAAGGTCTATCGCTACAAAGACGGGCAGGGAGTAAGTGAATTTATTCCCCATAGTGGTTTTTCAAATGGCTTACTGATCAACGAGCAAAATGAGTTGGTTCTTATGCAATCTCGCTCGCGTCAAATAGCAAAGTGGCGTGGTTCTGTGTTCACTCACACTGATGGGCAAGCAGACTCAACAGTGCCCTTAACATCACAGAAGTCACTTGCGCCCGAACGTACGTTCTCTGCTGATAACTTCATTACACTGGCGAATAACTATCAAGGGCAAATGTTAAACAGCCCAAACGACGGTGTCTTAAGTTCGAGTGGGCACGCCAAAGGTACGCTGTATTTCACCGACCCGCCCTATGGTTTGCCTAAGCAATTGGACGATCTGGCTAAAGAGTTGGACTTTCAAGGGGTATACGCCCTTAGCCCGAAAGGTGAGTTGACTCTGCTAGACAAAACACTGGTTTACCCTAATGGCATTGCCTTGTCGCCAGATGAGAAAACCCTGTATGTGGCAGCCTCTAACCCCAATAAACCTGCATGGTACGCCTATTCAATAGACGATGAAGGCAGGGTGCATAACCGAAAAACGTTTCACCAAGCGCCGGCACAATCAGATGCCAGCCATGGTTTACCTGATGGCCTGAAAGTGCACCGCAGCGGGGTCGTTTTTGCCACTGGACCGGGTGGAATTTGGTTATTCGACCCGTCAGGGACATTGTTAGCAAAAGTACATATGCCAAGCATTTCAGCCAATTTGGCTTTCAACGCAGATCAAACTCGTGTCTTTGTCACTGCGCACCATAAATTACTTAGTTTTAGTTTAAAACCTTAGGCTCTGTTTGCGCGTGAGTAACCGCACTTACTTATGCGCAAACACCCTATTTAATACAGAAATTAACGGAAAAATATGATGAAAAATCCACAGCTTACTAAAAAGGTATCCTTTGCATTAAGTGCTATTGCGTTTGCCATTGCGCTCAATGGTTGTAGCGATGATCAGCAAGGGCTAGCCAAAACTTCTAGCACCACTAAGAATACACCGACCAAAAACAGCCAAACTGATGCATTTGCCAAAGAACAAAGAATTGCATCTTTGATTGATTTTGACGATCAGCAACAGCTTTCATGGCTGCATGAAAGTGATATATCACTCACGCAGATCACTAGCAGCGACAGCTTAGTCAACAAGCAAGTGGCGGTGGAGTTTGCGAAAACCGGTAATATCTCTACATTGCGCGTTGAACCGCCTAAACCATGGGATCTTAGCCAGTATGAAAACTACAATATTGCCTTTGACGTGGAAAATACCAGTGCTGAATCGATTCACTTGTACTTATCGCTAGAAAATCCAAATGGGGAAGTGCAAAGCCACTCAATTAGTTTGGCCAAAGGCTATAAAGGCACAGTGTATTTCCCCCTCGATGGTATCGAAGCAGAAACCGACAGCGGCATGTGGGGTGATGTGCCACCATGGACCAGCAAAGATGACTTGATGGTATGGCGTTCTTGGCGCAACGCTGAGCAAAATTACGATGTTGTTTCGGCATTAAACTTTTTCAACATTGGAATATTAGAAAACAAATCTGTGATTTTGGATGATGTGCGCCTGCGCGCGAATCCAGCTCATGACCCGAACGTAATGGTCGGATTAATCGATAAATACGGGCAAAACGCCAAACAAAGCACCCCCTTAGATGTGCATTCAGATGCTCAACTAAAACAACAAGCCGAAGAAGAACTGGCCGAGCTCGCCAAATCATCGGGTATGCCAGATCGCTCTCGTTTTGGTGGTTACATCAAAGCCCCAAAACGTGAAGCAACCGGCTTTTTTAGAACGGAAAAGGTCGATGGTAAATGGTGGATGGTTGACCCAGAGGGCTATCTGTTTTTCTCCCATGGGCCAGCTAACGTGCGTATGGCAAACATGAGTACGTTAACCGGAATAGACTACGACCAACCGAGTATTCGCGAGCGCACCAGTGATGAAATTACCCCGGAAGATTCCATGGGAATTGTGTCCGTCCCCCAAAACGCAAAAGAAAAACGCTATGTTATTTCAAAGGCCCGCAACGATATGTTTGAGTGGTTACCAAGCTATGATGATGAGCTTTCTGAGCATTATAGCTATCGCCGCTCTACCCACAAAGGGCCTATTCCTTACGGTGAGACCTACAGCTTTTACCGGGCAAATTTAGAACGCAGATACGGTGATGATGGTGTAAGCGCAGGCAGCGATCCTTCCTACGTGAAAAAATGGCATGACGTCACCGCACAGCGTATGCATGACTGGGGGTTCACCTCTTTTGGCAACTGGGTAGACCCGGCGTTTTATCAATCAGAGCAAGTGCCTTATTTCGCCAATGGTTGGATCATCGGTGACTACCAAACACTGTCGGGTCATACCAATCATTGGGGCTTGATGCCAGACCCGTTTGATCCCGTATTTGCTCAGCGAGCAAAGATCACGATCGATGCTATCGCCGAAAATATTCAAGCGTCACCTTGGTGTGCCGGTATTTTTATTGATAATGAGAAAAGCTGGGGAGAGCGTGAAGGTACAGTCTCACAACGCTACGGGGTGATTCTTGATGCGCTATCAAAAAACATTCAGCAAAGCCCAGCGAAAAAGGCGTTTACGGCTCATTTGCAGCAAAAGTACCAGACGATCGAAGGATTAAATTCAGCATGGTCGTCAGACTTCAATAACTGGCAAACCTTTGAACAGAATGCGAGTGTAAGCAATCACACCGAGACCCAGATTGCTGACCTATCAAAAATGCTCGAGATGCTCGGCGAGCAATATTTTAAAGTGGTACACAATACTTTAGAAGCAGCGCTGCCAGAGCACTTATATATGGGCGCGCGCATGGCCAACTGGGGTATGCCAGATGAAATCATCACCGCCTCATTAAAGTATTCTGACGTACTAAGCTTCAATATTTATGAAGAAGGTGTGCAAGAAGACTATTGGAAGTTCCTTGAAGACGTCGACTTACCCGTAGTGATTGGTGAGTTTCATATTGGTAGCACCACCGATTCAGGCATGTACAACCCGGGGATTGTGCACGGCGCAAACCAGCAAGACAGAGCCCAAATGTACAAAGATTACATGCAAAGCGTGTTAGACAAGCCGTATATGGTAGGGGCCCATTGGTTTCAATACATAGATGAGCCCATATCTGGGCGCGCATTTGATGGCGAAAACGCCAATATCGGCTTTGTGACGGTAACGGATATCCCATACCCGCATATGATCCAAGCGGTCAAAGATGTGACATCCACCATGTATCAAAAACGCTTGGCCGATTGAACAAGTAACTTCATGTAGCGGTAGGTATCCTTGTATAACCGCAATTAGAAAATGCCCAATAATATTGGGCATTTTGATTACCAAAGTCAAACTTCTTAATTGGTATAAAAAACCTCCCTAAAAAATTCGAACATCAATAAACGTTTAAGACATAACCCCAAAAAAACATGTCGAGAAAATAAACAGTTGAGCATCTCGCGCAATAAAATGCATTCTATCTTATTGATATATATTGTTATTTATTTCTGGTTTTAAAATTGCATTTAAGCTGATGCCTAGGCATTCTTTCTGCGCTAAATGGATTGTGGCAACTTACAAAAAATACTAAAAAAGGATGAAATGTATGCAAAATAAATCGTTTAATCGGCTCAAGCTTGCCCTTTCCGGAGCAGCTTTATTAGCCGCATCACAAATCGCCACTGCTGAGGTTATTGTTCTTGATTTCGAAGGTGTGGGTGACGGAGCTAATATCAATGATTTTTACGATGGAGGAACTGACAGTCTAGGTAACTCCGGTGTCGATTATGATATCGCATTTGGGACTAATACCTTAGGAGTCATTGATGCTGACGCCGGTGGGTCGGGGAATTTCGCTAACGAGCCGTCATCCGACACTATCATGTACTTTCTTACTGGAACTGCCATACTGAATTACTTGCCGGGTTTTGATACGGGCTTTTCGTTCTTTTACACCTCATCTACGGCAGCGTCTGTATTTGTGTATGATGGGTTAAATGCGACTGGAAACTTGTTAGCAACCTTGAATTTATCAGCTCAGCATACGGATAATTGTTCCGGAGATCCAAGCGGGACGTTCTGTAATTGGACAGCCGTTGGTGCTTCGTTTGCGGGCACCGCAATGTCAGTTGATTTTGGCGGAACCGTAAATCAAACGGGTTATGATGACATAACGTTTGGGTCAGGGACTGCCGGTGGGGAAAAGCCCGTAGACGTGCCTGCGCCAATGGGGCTAGCGTTTATGGCTCTCGGGTTAGGGCTGGGATTACGCAACCGTAAACCTAAAACCTAATTTAGTTTGCTCTGACATAGAAAAACGATGCAACTTTGCATCGTTTTTATGCATTTTTACCGAGCAGGATCCACTATTCCCCTTGCACGTTCACTACCACTCGACCGCGAATTTCACCATCGAGTAACTTAGTTGCAGCTTCTACTACTTGTTCTAAGTTGATTTCTTGAGCGATATCATCAAACACACTCGGCTCTAAAATATCGCTTAAGCGCTGCCATGCTTCTTTTCTGTCTTCAATGGAGCGCATTACGCTATCGATGCCGGCTAAGGTCACGCCGCGCAAAATAAAGGGTGCCACACTGGCGGGAAAGTCCATGCCCTGGGCTAAACCGCAAGCGGCAACAGTGCCGCCGTATTTCGTGCTGGCGCAGGCATTGGCTAATGTGTGGCTGCCCACTGAATCAATGACCCCAGCCCAGCGCTCTTTGGCCAGTGGTTTGCCTTGGCCTGATAGCGTATCACGGTGGATCACTTCATTTGCTCCTAGCGCTTTAAGATAAGAGCTTTCATCTAGTCGACCGGTTGAAGCCACCACCGTGTAGCCAAGTTTTGCCAGTATCGAAATAGCAAAACTGCCCACACCGCCGTTCGCACCGGTTACCAGAACTTCACCTTTTTCAGGGGTAACGCCGTTTTTCTCAAGCGCAAGCACACACAGCATGGCGGTGTAACCTGCGGTGCCTATAATCATGGCTTGTTTAGGGCTAAAATTAGCGGGCAAGGGGATGAGCCATTCGCTTTTCATGCGGGCTTTTTGCGCCAAGCCGCCGCTGTGCTTTTCACCCACACCAAAGCCATTGTTAATGACCACATCGCCTACTTTAAAATCCGCGCTGTCACTGTGTTCAACCACGCCGACCAGATCAATCCCCGGCACCAGAGGAAACTGGCGTACCACGGGACTTTTACCGGTAATAGCCAGTCCGTCTTTGTAATTCAATGTGCTGTACAACACGTTAATCGAGACATCGCCTTCGGGTAACATACTTTGGTCAATCTGCTGTAATGCCGCGCGATAACCTTGCTCATCTTTGTTGACTAAAATACCGCTAAAGGTGTTTTGTGCTTTCGTTTCTGTACTGCTTTGCGTAGTAGTTGCATCATTCATGTTATCTCTCCAATTTAGACCGATCGTCTATTAATATCTAAAAAAAAGCCCAAGTGCTTATTTGGGCAGAGTCTGTAAAAAATACTGCAAAAAAAGCATCAGGGGTTTATCGCTTTGTACCAACTTAGCTCGGCTGACTGCGCCCTCCCAACTGATCCAAAAATACTCAGCCAGTGCCCCGCAGTCCGCGCTCTGATTTATGTCGCCGTTGGCTTTCGCTTGAACGAGACAAGCTTCTAGCTTGCGCTGCCAATTCAAAAATACATTCGTCAGTTGCGCTCGAAAACTAACGGGTAAGGCGTCTACTTCTTGGCCCAAGTTGCCCACCAAGCAGCCCCGCTTAAACCCGTGGCGCGCCATGCCAATAGCTGCGTCATCGACAAAATTTGCGATACGCGACAAAGGGGTATGTTGTTGGTCAAGAAGGTGCATATCTAGCTTACGTGAAAAGTAGCTATCGTAATGAGCAATCAGGCTTTCACCGTAGGCTTCTTTGCTGGCGAAGTAATGATAAAACGAGCCTTTAGGCACCCCAGCTTTCTTTAAAATGGTATCAATACCTGACGAAGCGAAACCAAACTCGGTCAGGTGCTCTAAGCCAACACGCAGCAGTTCTGCTTTCGTGTCGTGATTGTCACGGGCGACTTTGGGGGGGCGGCCGCGTCTTGGTTTTGTTGTTTGCATATTCATATTATCATATTAGACCGATCGTCTAATTAATTGCAATGACTATTTTACAGGTACCAAAAATGATGGTCTAAATGCAGGTACAAGCCCGATTAAAGCGGGCCATACTAAGCTAAAGATTCACCGTTAACTTATGCAAATGTAATGGCTAATTTGCCGATAGATTTACCACTTTCAATCACGCGGTGGGCTTCTTTAAATGTATTAACATCAAAACCAGTAAAGGTTTGGGTCAACGTACTTTTAATTCTGCCTTCATCCAGCAGTTGCGCTATTTCAGCCAGAATATCTTGCTGACGGATCATGTCACTGGTATTAAACATGGAGCGGGTAAACATCAACTCCCAAACAAACCCCGCTGACTTCGTCGCCAAAGGCGCAATATCTAGTTTCGTGTCTACCTCTACAATCGAGCTGATCATGCCTTGCGGTGCTATCAACTCTACCATGGCATCCCAGTGGCCTTGGGTATCCGCCACATTGAAAATATAGTCAACGTGTTCAAAACCACTTTCACGCGTAGAGTCCAATAGGTTTCTGTGATTCACTACGTGGTCGGCGCCCATATTGCGTACCCATTTTTCGGTTTCAGGGCGAGAAGCAGTTGCAATCACTGTTAAGTTTGTTAGCTGCTTAGCAAGTTGAATAGCAATTGAGCCAACACCGCCAGCTCCGCCAATAATCAACAGCGTTTTCTGTTCGGTTCGAGACACACGCAAACGATCGAATAGGGCTTCATACGCAGTCAATGATACTAGTGGCATTACCGCAGCTTGAGCATCTGATTGGCTGGTTGGTGCATGGGCAACGATACGATAATCAACAGCTTGATATTCAGAATTGGAGCCTGCACGGGTCACATCACCGGCGTAATAAACCTTGTCGCCAATGTTAAAACCCGATACGTTTTTGCCCAAAGATTCGATAATACCTACAGCGTCATAACCTAGAATGACAGGTTGCTCGTGTGGTGTTTCAAGGGCAGAGCGGGCACGATTTTTTGCATCAGCAGGGTTAATGGATGTCGCGATAACGCGCACCAACAAATCGTTCTCGCCTACAACAGGCAGGGGCAAAGTAAACGAAAACAGACTATTTTCTGCTTCGATAGGCAATGACTCGGTAAATCCAATGGCGTTTATTTGGCTTGGTACTGACATAATGGTTTCTCCAAATTAAAGTGATTAACGCAATATTAATCATCATTTTTTTGATAATGCTGACAGGCGATAACCACCCGTCATATAACAGCTAAAGCAAGTAAATTATGCTTGTTTCTGTCTTATGGGTTCACTTTATGGCAATAAGGGAATCAGAAACACTAGGGGCTGGATGAAACATTTTCAAAATAATATTGACAATGGCCCAGCGAGCGTTGAGCCACTCCCAGCGTAAAGTGACAGGCATGCTTAAAATGACAGGGCGTAAATAATGTAGTGGTTGATAAATATTCAGTGTCAAAATAAAAGTCTCAAAGTAGGAGGTTAACAAGTGGCAGGTTTTAAAGTAGAGGACGCTGCATTAGAGAGCGCCAAAGTAGGAAGCTCGAAGGAAGAAAGCACGAAAATAGAACATTATCAGGTCATTGCAGAATGCCCTACGGTTGATGAATTTTGTGCTTTGCGTAAGCAAGTAGGGTGGGGCGAAACCGATGTAAATATGGCGGCCCTTAGCTTAAAGAATACCTTGTACTGCGTGTGTATTCGTCCATCAAAGATATTACTCGCCATGGGGCGAGTGGTAGGCGACAGCGCGATGTATTTTTATATACAAGATGTGATTGTGGCACCGGCGTATCAAGGCCAAGGGTTAGGTCATTTGATCATGCTTAATATCGAAGAATATCTGCAAGCCAGCGCGCAAAAAGGCGCGACCATTGGGTTACTTGCCGCCCAAGGAAAAAGTGCTTTTTATGAGCGTTATGATTATATGCAAAGGCCGAGTAAAACACTCGGCCCAGGTATGTGTCGTTTTGTTTAGCGTTGTTTGATTTTATTTGCCTTTTTATTACGGCGAGTCTTGGCGATGCCCATTGTTAATTCAATTTGTTATCCCCATCCTGTAAGCACGAATGAACTACTTTTTCAGGAACATTTTTATGAGCCGCCATTTTGATAAGGCCGATGGCCTATGTGAAGACAGAGACCCAACTACTCTTGGTTTTGTGTTTAACCAAACAATGCTGCGTATCGCTGATCCAAAGCGCTCGTTAGATTTTTATACCCGGGTTATGGGGATGACGTTGTTAAAACGCCTCGATTTCGCTGAAATGAAATTCAGTTTGTACTTTTTAAGTGCAGGAGATGATTTTTCCGATATCAGCCAAGACAACAATGCACGTACCACGCAAACGTTCGGTCGCCCGGCCATGCTTGAGCTTACTCATAATTGGGATGATACGCCTGAGAATACCGAATATCACAATGGCAACAGCGAGCCAAAAGGCTTTGGGCATATCGGCTTTCACGTGCCTGATCTTGAAACCTCTTGCCAGCGTTTTGAAGACTTAGGCGTGCCTTTTCAGAAGCGCCCCAATGATGGTTCGATGAAGGGGATCGCGTTTATAAAAGACCCTGATGGTTATTGGATTGAGATTTTTGATGCCAATAAAGTTAGCGGATCTGTGGCAGCACATTTGCAAAAATAAAACGTGTTATACCTTAGGGGCGTGAATATTCACGTCCTCTTTTGTTTTATGGGTTATTGTTGGCTTATACCTCGGTGTGCATTGAACGGCGAAAGCAAGTTGTATCAAAAGTCAAAGGCAGCGACTATG
>TARA_R110000744_G_scaffold40802_6_pt1 | contig 11312 bp, 8 predicted proteins | sample TARA_R110000744 | Tara Oceans TARA_R110000744 (sample SAMEA4398083) | marine metagenome | biome: Polar Biome; feature: [DCM] deep chlorophyll maximum layer (ENVO:01000326); material: water (ENVO:00002006), including particulate matter (ENVO:01000060) such as... | depth 36 m | reverse complement strand
TGGTCATAATGCATATCATCTTCTAAATCTTCTATATGTTCTTCATCACTACCATCATTTTTTAAGTCGTAAAGTTCTTTATCATCATGACCTTCGTCCCTACCATAATTCATTGCTTCATCATGACCAGAATCTTCTTTCATGTCTTTAGATGCTTTTTTCATAGATTCTTCCTTATCACCATCCTTATCAAGGTCTAAGAAATCTGGCTTATTTTCTTCTTTAGTTAACTGATAATCACCTTTCGCAATTTCTTCCAATTCTGAATCATCACTAACCATTTCTAATTCTGGGTAAGGTAACTTATCAGAAACCTCATCATAGCTCCTTGGTGCTCTTTGTGATGCACCTGAACCTACCAATTCAGCACTTATACTCATAAAATTACTTAATTTAGTTATAGAATTAGCTAGTTTCTTTCTAGTATCACTATCTTTAATCATAGCATAAGCTTTCTTTATGCCATTAATAACGTTCTCAACACCTTCCGCTGCTGCTAACCCAGGGTCTCTATTATATTGACCTTGTTCTGTTAAGGGAACAATATGGCTATACATAGTTTTATCTAAATTTAACCCCTCACTAATAATTGCTATCCTAATATGACGATAAGCCTCATTAATAGTTCTATTAACATCTAACGGTTTATCTACATTTACAGTGGATATAAGTCTATCTAATTGTTCTTCACTAAGAACAACATTTTGTTTTTTACCTTTCGTAAATACTTTTTTACCCGATTTAGGTTGGTTAAGACTTTCCCTTAATGTTTGTATATTAAATTTCATATTTTTATTTTATTATAAATACTATACATCCTCAAAAGACGCACCAGTAGGTGTTATCAAGAATTCAACGAATATATATTCTAATGCTCTTGTTGGTTTTATGTAAATTTTACCATTCATTTCATTTCTATCTATTTCTTCAGGGTCATTAGAAAGTACTACTCTAAAGTCTGTTAAACCTCTATCTCTCCTAATAGAATCTAATATAGGATTAACTAAATCTAAAAACTGTTGTCTAACTATATCATCATTTTGTTCAAATATTAACCTTACAGCTACAGCTGAAATTAATTTTCTAGTTTGTAATAACAATCTTCTAACATTAATTCTGTCCAATGCCGACTCCCTAACCTGTAAGGTTTTATTACCCCAAATTATAGGTCCAACATCACTAAATGTCGCTATTGGGTTTATTCTTGCTACATATAGTGTGTCTCTTTCATCTAAAGTTAATTTTTTTCTAGCTTTGGTTGCGTTTACAACACCTCTAGTGTAACCTGCTGACGCAAACCAAGGGAATGCGACATTATCAGTTAAAGCAATATTCCTCATCACCTCCGATGTTGGTGGTATGAATATTTGTTTGTTATTTGCAGAGTCTCTAATTTGAATCCATGGGTAGTAAGTTGCGGTATAATTAGAATCTATCAAAGAATCCTCCACATTATCTACAGCTTCATCTGGTGTAATCACATTTGCTGGATTTGTTGACTCAGAAACAAACATATTGTAATCTGGTGTTGTAACAATATATAACGAATCTGCTCTATCTGTCTCCACCATATCTATAGCTTCGTTTACTAACCCTAAATTATCTACATAATCTATACCTGGTGTTGTGAATACATTAATATCTATAGCTTCTGGATTACTAAAGGTTTTAATACCCCTTAAATAAGCGAAGTAATCGGTATTTGCTTCTGTTTGGGATAGTTTTTTGAATGTTCCAGCACCGGTTGCTGTAGGGAATTCTATTGATGCACACGCTCCGTTTAGGAACCCTGTTAACCCCATTCTATAATCATCAGAGTTAGACCTTGTCTTTCTATATATATCCCACCCGTCGAAACCACCATGTGGAGCTAATGTAAATTTACGTGCTCTTAATGGTTTATATGGGTCAGTACTTAAAGTAGGCTCTTTATCAAAAGAAGCGTCACCAACAACAAATACCGGTTTACCTGATAATGTAGTTCCAGACCATTCTAAGTATCCAGCCTGACCACCTATCACTACAGTAGCTCCTGAATCCATATGGAATCCTTGTGTTATTACTGGCCATAATTGACCAGTTGTAGTTGTACATATATTTGTTGGAGCTTGGTACCCTTTGTGTTCGAAGAAGTCTGCGTCATAACCTGCTCCTGCACTGTCAGATACCCCTAGGTAGGTTTTACTTAATTTATCACCACCACTTATAGTTCTGTTATTTGTTGTTCCAGCTCCGAAAGGTGGGTCATATATAACTTCACCAGGTGTGTAGTATTTACGTTTATATACAATTTTTGGGTTTACACTACAAGACCCGTACTTTCTAAATCTATATCCTTCAAAACCACAAGGTAATGAACTTGTATATGTGCCCTCCAAAACCCCTTCACCAGGGTATATCATAGTATATTTAGATTTTAATTCAAATTCTCCAGTAGAAGTACCTATTTTTCTACCAATAAAAGATACTTTAGTAGGGTCCATACTACATCTTGTGTATTTTTCTAAAACATTAGGGGATGCGTCTGTATCGTAGAAATCTCTAATTAAGACATCAAACTCACCTCGTTCAAAAGATAGGTTTGTTATTGAAATTTTTATTTCTCTGTTGGCTCCATTACCGTCAGATATTGATACAAATTTAAATAACCTATAAACATCTGAACCTTGTAGTTCTGAAACCACCCATGGTGTTTCAGGTGTTTCCCATTCATGCATGTTCCACGCAATTGTGTTAGTGTTAATACTAGCTCTCGCTGCTGGTAAATAATTTAAACAACATTGTAACCCTCTAACCTTACCTTTATTATACCCTTGTTTTAATAGCATTGGGTAGGATTCTTCAACAAACAAAGGAACCTCTTCTTTTTTCTTATCAAAAGGGTTTCTACCAAATACTCTAGAAACGTAATCTTGTGATGTGTTACTCATAGAAGTTTTAAAGGTATATACATTTCCAGCTGCTGTGGTTGCACTAATTCCAAATGGTGCGAAAGGATTTTCTAAAACATTAGCATAAACCCCGGTACAATCAAAACCAACGGTATTGGCTGTTAATTCGTAAACAGGGCCACCACTCGATTTAGTACTTGTACCTCTAGACCTTAAGGTCATAACTACCATACCATCATAATCACTATAAGACTTTACATTACTGTATTTCACATAATCTACCCTCATACTACCTGAATATACTAATGTACCCCCAGCTGTAGTACCAGTCGCTATACCACTACCACTTCCATACGTATTTTCTGCGTATATCTGGTAGGATACTCCGGTATATGTTGTGCCACTACAACAATTAGTGTTTTGTTCTTTAAATAGTCCATAATACCATGCATCATTTTCATAACACTGACCTGTTAAAGCACAAACACAATTTGAACCTAACTGATTGTAAACCACGGTACTCCCAGTTGCTGATAAAGATGTTTGTGTGTATGTCATCGCTGAATTAGTAAATGAAGCTGGTAGACAACCGTATTGGTATATTGTTCCGTTCGGTAAAGCTGTAGATGTTGTACCAAGTGGTAAACATGCTGTACCTGCTGAAGTGGTCTCACCAACAGTACATAAACTAGTTTCAAACCAATTTAATATATCCGCGTTAAATGTTGGTAGTGTGCCACCGTTAGTTAATGTTACTGATGAGTTAAAATATGCTTGGATTTCAGGTGGTAGTGTGGTAAAAAAGTCTGTAGTTAGTCCAACGTTTGAATAAGCTGTTGACCCTACGGTGTTACCAGCCCCCGTAAGTGGTACGTAAAACGGAAAACTTTGAGCTACAGTTACAGCTGAAGTAGCGGCAGAAAAACTAGAGGGGTCTAGTTGGCCTATAGTTTGTACTGACCATGATGGTCCCGCGTCATAACCATTTAAACCTAATACTCTCGTAACAAATAATTGGTTCGATTGACTAAGGTATGATTTAGCTATATATCCTAATTCGTATTTAGGGATTTGTGAATCTACATATCTAGTTGGTGATGTACCACCAAACCTAGTAACAAAATCATCATATGATTGTATGAATATAGGTTCAAAAGCTGGACCCTTAAGGGCTTCACCAACCATACCTAATGTTGTAACACCTACACTTTGTGCTACAAATGTTAAATCTTTCTCTGAAGTGTAAACACCTGGGGAAACAAATACTTTACCGTTTGCCATGTTATATTATTTTTATAAAAATTATTATTATTACTCTACTATAAATACAACAGGTAATCTGAAAAGTTACTACTAAAACACTGATTTTACCATACAGTATGTAAATTTTCACACTTTTTTCATACTTACAACTAATTATAATAAAAATACCCGTTATTGATGGATAAGGAGAAAATAAAAAATTTAAAAATTAGTGAAAGTGCACATTCTTTACTTAAAGCTTACTGTAAAAAGACTGGGCATAAAATGTTTAAGTTAGTTGAGCTATTGATTGAGGAGAGGTGTAAAATTAAAAAGGATATCTACCTAGAGTAACTACGGTACTATTATTTCTTGTATTGTCACTGTTGCTGGTGTCCCTAACACAGTCTTAACTATGGTTACAGTTAGAGTATCCCCAACACTAATTAAAACTGGTTCACTAAGTGTGGTTCCATTTATACTAAAAGTGACAGAATTAACATTCTTAGTACGAAGTACTGTTACATTATTATTGTAATTATATTCTCTTGTAATAGAATTTGTTATATTATTAAATTCTAGTATGGTCTTTACCTTATTGGTGTTTTCTTTGGTTAACTCCTTACCGTCCCGTCTTCTATTTTTTTCATCAAACCCAAACAACAATAAACTTCTACTAATTGCTGGTTTAACCTCAAACTCCTCCTCATCCAACAAAAACCCCTGTAGTTGGAATTTATAGTTTTGTTGGTAGTATCTTCTTTCTTCTGTATCTATTTGGCTCTCGTCACCTATTGAGTCCATAATTATGGGTATGTAATGTCCCTTAAGGAATGTGTACGCTTGTCTTGATGTGAATTTTTGTAAGACCACTTTATTAAAATTATTGAGTTCCCTCATTCTATTACACACTATCTTAACGTCGTAAGTTATGTCTACTGGTACTGGTTGTGGTATTGTATAAATGTCGTACCCCTTTCTTGTACCATCCCAGGTTGGGACCTTAGCGTAATGGAATTGTTTACGGTCTGGTATTGTATATTTTAATGCTGGGTTAGTTCCGTACTGAACATCTGGATGTCTAACAACAACTATAAAAGGTAAATCTACATTTTTATCTTCATTTGTAAATTTCCATGTCTGAGAAAATTCTGCCCATCTTTGTATGGTTAAAATCCTATCAATAACGTTAACTTTTTTTCCGTTAGTAATAGTTTTTAGATGTTCTTGTACAAAATTTAACATTCCTCTATCAAGGTCATCATGTAAAACTGATTTAGGTAAATAAGTTCCATCATCATTAATTAAGTTGGCCAACTCCTTCCTTCTATTAGGCGTTGTTATACCGTTGTACCCTGTTGGGTAGTGTCCCTGTACAGGTTCTGGAGTTATATTTAAAGTTTTTTTTATTTTTTTAGGTACTCCCATTATATTCCTTTAAATTCATTTTCACTAACCCAGGAACAAGTAATTGTCCTGTAAAAAGCTTTATACCCACCTATAGTGTGTTTTATATCGGAGGTTATCCTACCATCATTACTTACAACATAATACCTCATTTTATCTTCTTTTTCCGGATAACCAATATAATCACCATAACTTATATCAATATTTAATTCCTCTAAGTGTTTCATATAAATACTTAATGTCATATTACCTGGCTCCATTTGGTTTACTAAACCACTACCATAACTTTTATTTTGTGGTTCCTGTATACTCACATAAGCATTAAATTCTACTGGTGGCATATATCTGATTTCTTCCGGACCCGCTTCACCGTAGACATCGTCAACATCTGATGATTTTTGGTCCACCCTGAACAACACTAGGGTAAAGTGCATATCACCATGTAACCACTCCATTCCCATATTTTGTTCTAGGTTAAAATCTTCCGAACCAAAAAATCTGGATATCCTAGTAATGGGTATTTTTTTATTTGCCATATTCGTTTCTCTTTACTATAAATACAATTTGTCTTTCTTTTTTCTTTTTATTATATTGTATTATGGAAAATTTCTCTTCAGAGATTAAAGCTAAGAATTTATTAGCTGACTATATGGGGGCCAATAACTATATTATAGGCCTAAAGAATAGTATGCTTAATAGTAACTCTTTTACGTTAACAAACTCACAAATGGACTATATTAACAAAAACCATAGTGAAAAACCTAAGATTGTAAGATTATGGTTAGAGATTGAGGACTACCTATCTAAAGAGTTGATGGTTTCTAACTTTTTACAAACCTTACCAAAATCTATTTGGGTTGAGAAACTACTATCTGAAACTGAAAAAGCTCACCATATTTGGGGGAAGGTTATAGACGGTCACGAACTTAGTTCTTTTTGGGTCCCTAAAAATCAAATCGTTCCTAGAGAAAATCCTGATTTAGATGTTGATTTCACAGTTTTTTCACATCGTCCACCTTTCGAACACCAAAAAAAAGCTATAATTAAATTAGTTTCTAATAAGAAATATATACTGGCCGATGATATGGGTTTAGGTAAAACCAGTTCTGCTATTATGGCTAGTATCAGCCTTAAATTAAAAAAAGTACTGATAATATGCCCCGCGTCATTAAAAGTTAATTGGAAAAGAGAAATAGAAAATTATAGTAGTGGGGTGGTAGGTATTGTAGAAGGTAAGAAATGGGAAGACGGAGAATATGTTATTATAAATTATGATATATTAAAAAATTTTCATTCTCTACCTAAAGATTCGGATAAAAAAACTAAAGTATTAGATTCTAAATTTGATTTGGTTATAATTGATGAGGCTCATTATGTTGCCAATGGCAAAGCACAAAGAACTAAATTAGTTAACAATCTTACAAGTAAAATAGGTAGGTTGTGGCTATTGTCTGGTACCCCAATGACTTCTAGACCTATGAATTATTATAATTTATTGAAGTTGGTTGGCTCAAGGGTCGCTAATAATTGGATTAACTATGTTAGGAGGTATTGTGATGGTAAACAAATTTTTAGAGGTTACAGGAAAATCTGGTTAACTTTTGGTGCTACTAACTTGGAGGAACTTAGAGATAAAACTAATGATAGGGTATTAAGGAGGTTAAAAGAGGATGTCTTAGATTTACCAGATAAAATAATAACCCCAATATACATGGAACTTAAATCCAAATCATATGAAGATGAAATGGGCGACTACCTTGATTGGAGGAGACAGCATAGGGGTAGTGGGTTGTCTATACAGTTGGCTAAACTAATGAAGGTTAGACAGATAATTGCTTTAGAAAAAGTTAAAGAAACTATACAACTTATAGACCAGTGTCTACAACAAGATAAGAAGGTTATTGTTTTTACTAATTTTACCGAACCTTTAATGACCCTATACGAGAAATATAAAAAAGAATCTGTAATCCTTAACGGTACTATGAAAAAAGAAGACCGACAAGAAAGTGTAGACCGATTTCAAAATGACGATAAGGTAAAAGTGTTTATAGGTAATGTAAAAGCCGCTGGAGTGGGAATTACTTTAACCGCAGCTGAAGTAGTAATATTTAACGACCTATCATTTGTACCTTCCGATATGTCCCAGTGTGAAGACAGAGCATTTAGAATAGGTCAAGATAAAAAAGTATCCTGTATGTACCCTATTTATGATAATACTATAGAAAGAACCATATATGAATTGGTTAACAAAAAGAAGTCGGTAATAGATACTGTAATGGGTGATAACATTAATGAAGAAGATATTCTAGGAGAAATCCTTAGTGGGCTGTAGAAACCTACTTTTACTTATATTTATAATAAACAATTGTTATGAATAAAAAAGAACTTACAAAAAAACAACTTACAAAAAAACAACTTAAAAAACAGTTAACAACTTTAACTGAAGCTAAAGGGAGTGTTAACGATAACCTATATAATTCGATGAAAGACGCTTTTCACGCTTTAAAAAATCTTAAAAAGGCATTAGTGGGTCACACATATGGTGAAGACACAATAACATTTAGAGATTCACAAAAAATTACAGCAGCAAAAAACTTTATAGAAAAACAATGGGAAGATATGAAAGATTTTGACAGTACAGAAAAAAAGACTAAAAAAGAAAACGAAGTAATTGAAAGAAATGAAAAGTCTGAAGGTCATGGAAAAATGTATAACGCTTTATCTGGTATTAGAGAGGGAAAAGTTATAAAGATTAATGAAACTACTTTAAGAAAAATTGTTGGACGAGTAATTAAGGAACAAGTTGAGGTAGAACCAGATGGTATCTACTTAGACCCTGATGTAACTATGTCCTCCCAAATAAAACAGGTAACGAATAATATAACCGGAAATATACTTGGGGACTTGGCAATACTAATAGATGATATGGGTACCGGAGGTACTGATGGTAAAATGATGGGTACCCACGAAATTCTAGATAGACTAGCGTTAATGGTGGATAAAATAAATAAGAATGAATATCTTACCCTATAACCAAAACCACATATAAAAGATTAAACAACTATGGGTATCTTAAACGAACAAATAAAAGAAATGTATAGTTTTCTGGATGAAATAACTGGAAGAACAAGTCACTATTAATACTAAATTAAACGATAAACACAATATTTTATTAAAGGTCCTTAACGGGACCTTTTTTATTGTATAACTCCAAGTATTTATATAGAAAGGATATATTATGCCGACAACTATAGACCCAGCAAAAAGAAATAAATTATTCCTTCAAGCAAGACACTCATTAGGAGCACCAATAAGAGCTGTTGAGTTGGAAGATGAAATGTTAGACACTGCGTTAGAGTTATCTATACTTGATTACGGTCAGTATGTGCAGGACTGGTTAATAGAGAATCAGTGGTCTTCTCTATATGGACAAGATTTAGATGTAATCTCTTTAACAAGTGCTTTTTTAACTAGAGATTTAAGTTTTGAGACTTCCTTCACCTACGCCTATTCAAAGATTGTTGGTTTACAAGCGGGGGGACCCTATGAACTTAAAAAAGATTTTATATCCTTAACCGCAAACACACAGATATACGAAATACCAGCAGGTAGGGAAATAAACGAAATAATGTGGTATTCTAGAGCTGAATTAAACGAATCTTTTATCGACCCATTTTTAGGTGGTTTTGGTGGTATGGGTGGTGGTATGGGGTTAGGTGCTGGTGCTCAAATGGGTGTACAAGGCTCTTATTTTTTAATGCCTGCATTTGACATACTATTAAGAATGCAAGATAGGAATCTCAAAAATAGAATCATAGGTGGTGAAATGACTTATAGGATTACAGCTGGTGCGGGGGGCGTACATGGGCCAAAATTTTTACACTTATATAACGTACCTGGAGGTAGGTTTGATTTTGGTAATATGAATACCGCTAGACATAGAGTGTGGTATTGGTATTACGATTCTGGTCCTGAGACTAGAAATGATTGTTTATTAAATAACAAAGATATTGTGTTATTACCTAGTGATGTCACAATGGATGAAATGGAATACTCAGAATTAAACGCTCCTGCTCAGTCTTGGGTTAGGAGATATTTTTTCGCTAAAAGTAAAGAAATATTAGGTAGGGTTAGAGGTAAGTTTGGTGGTAGTTTGAAAACTCCAGATTCTGAATTAACTATGGAATATAGTGACTTATTGACTGAGGCTAAGGACGAGATGGCAAAATTAATAGAAGAATTAACCTTACGATTGGAGAGGTTGCGAAACGACAAGATGTTGGAGAGGAAAGCTTTGGAAGCGGAAAATTTAAATAAATCTTTAGGGTTTAGACCTATGAACCCAGGTATCATTTATACAATATAGTATGGCATTTTTTACAAAAGTTGATTATAGTAGACAATTAAAACAGTATTCAGATACAACCCTTCTGGTTTCTGGTTCCACCTCAATGGAACAGGACCTATCCGTTGGTTCTGGTTTGACTGTTGCTGGTAGTATCTCTGGTAATGGCGAATTTAGAATTTACCAACCTTCGTTATGGGAAAACCCAGCATACTCAGGTAGTGCGTGTAGTACTTGTAGTGCTTGTACAAAGGAACATATACTAATAGTTGGTCCTCATTCCGCTACATCAGCATCTTGCCTTGTGGCTATAAGTACCTTTTCAGCCGTTACTGGGTATACAGCTGTACTTTCCCTAGGACAAACCCCAATGTCACCATTAACTGGTGGTTCGTTGAATCCAGGAATTAGTGCTAGTACTTTACAAGTATATAAGGCTGGTTTACTTACTGTAGGTGCGTTAGGTAATTCGGCTGTTGACTTGCAAATTGATGAGGTTGGTAATGTGGTTAGGGCACTACCATCTTCTCGTAGATATAAAAAAGATTTGGTTGAGATGGATAACTCTCGATATCGTAAACTATTAGAAATTTCCCCATATTCTTTCACATATAAAGAAACTGGGGGTAGGGGTTTTGGGTTAATCGCTGAAGAACTAGATAGTTTGGGGTTAAACGAATTAGTTATTTATAATGGGGTAGGACAACCGGATAATGTCGAGTACAAACTATTGTCCGTAGCCTTACTAGGTTTGGTTAAGTCTTTACATAGTGAAAGCGGTTCTTCCAATGAGTATGATGTTAAGACTAAGGTTGTTTATAAAGATTACACCACCGACGGAGAGTACCTATTATTGGTAATGAAACAATCCACGGTGTTATTAAACTCTGTCACCAATAAAAAAATAAAGATAAAGTCCTTATCTAATGTAGAGATTTTACCAGATATAGGATTAATAGATGACAAATGGGAATCATTAAGTTTAACTGGTGATAGTTGCGTTGAATTTGTTTTTGTTGATGAACTGTCGACTTGGGTTATTGTTAGTTCTGATGGATTAAAGGAGTCCTAAATCTTCCATAAAAGAATTTTCATTTAGCCCCATTTTCTCCCAATATATTTTTTCTTCTGGTGATAATGTAAGGATTTCTTCTAAGGAGTCTTGGTCACCCTCTTTTCTAGGTATACCATGAAGTAACTCACACTGTGTTTTTGTATAATATTCTCTATCATCAGGATTTTTCTTAAGTAAAGACTCTCTAACCTCTACATTAAAACATACCAGTAGGGGTTCTACTCTTTTGTTAAATACATTTATATACCTTGGTATGTTATACTCACCTTTCATACCATTCTCTAAATCATTTTCAGATATCAAGTAAGAATTTAAAACAATTTCTTCTGTACCATCTTTTTTCTTTTTCCTT
>TARA_R110000744_G_scaffold69678_1_pt1 | contig 11317 bp, 11 predicted proteins | sample TARA_R110000744 | Tara Oceans TARA_R110000744 (sample SAMEA4398083) | marine metagenome | biome: Polar Biome; feature: [DCM] deep chlorophyll maximum layer (ENVO:01000326); material: water (ENVO:00002006), including particulate matter (ENVO:01000060) such as... | depth 36 m | reverse complement strand
AGAAGTATGTCCATTAAATAAAGCCGCCATAGCTGCTGCGTCTGCGGGGATGCTATCACCATTAGGTCCATTAAAAATAGTTATACCATTAAGTATAACTGTATCACTTACCCCTGGTTGATTTGCCGATGTTATATTAGCAGTATTTGCGATTGCACTATTTAAGTGCATAAATACCTGTTTGCCACCAGCTGTTGTAGTGACACCACCGCTACCATCTTGTTTAGTGTAATATGTCTCACCTGGAGTACCTGTTAATTCTTCTGGTTGTGCATGCTTTCTAAGTATATCATTAAATGGTTTAATAAAAATATCTTTTCCGGCTCTGTATGTGTCTACAACAACTCCAAGTTTTGTGCTTGAAGATCCGGCAGTTCCGTATTTTACTAAATTACCTGCAACATCTATAGCTACAATTTCACCTTTAGCTAAATTAGTATTGCTTGTATGTTGAAATCTTACCCTATCATCCTTTTCGTTTAAACTAAATCTTGAATTTACTTTTTGAAGAGCTTCTACTTGAAATGGAGATCCTGCAAATACAGGCTCTCCCTCAGGATTAAGACCAAATATCTTGATCTGCTGCTCATTTGACATTGAGTTCTGAGAATTAAGTCTAAATGACATCATATCAATATCTTCGCATACACAAGTAATACTACTTGATGATTTAGCAGATATTGAATTAATTCTTAAGATTGTATTACCAGAAGTGTTTGCAATAAACATACCAGCTGAAAGGTCTAGACCATTATATCTGTTTGATTGTCTGGTACTTGCATCTGAATGCACCTGCTCTTGGATATCTTTAATGACAATCTCATAAGTTAAATATTGTGATGCTAATCCTAAACCATCGGATTCACCATATAAGGCTTCCCCATTGAAAGATTGAATCGCTGCTTCTAGAGTTAATGGTGTTAATGACATATTATATCTTATTTTATTTTATATTAATATAGGGGAGGCCGAAACCTCCCCTGATTTTTATTGTTTATTAGAATTGGAATACAATGTAAACGTGAGCTTCCTTAAACTGCGGTGGGATGTTATCTCTTACGTAATCTAAGTTATCAATAGAGCAGTCAATCTTAAATGTTGACGAACTGAAACTAGAGAATAAATTAGAGCCATAGTCATTACCGGTAATGTTACTCATTGTTGGACCAGTAATTTCGTGAGCTAAGTTATCACCTGCTGTATTTAAAGCAGTAATTTTGTATTTGTCATTCTTCATATCTGCTGCATAAACGACTACACTTGAAGGAGCATATCCTTCATTTGTAAATTGGAATTCAGCAAATTTCTCACCATTGGAACCTGTTGACTGTGTGGTTATAATACCTGAAGTCGTATATGTTCCATTTGCAGCAGGATCGACCATAGTAATACTTGTAATAGCTTCGGCTGAGTTAAACTGTAGAAGCGCTAAGTACTTAGTACCACCACCAGCACCCTCGGGTCCTACAGGTCCTTCTGCACCATCAATACCTGAAGTTCCAGATGTTCCAGATGTTCCAGCTTCACCATTAACTCCAGATGTTCCTGAGGTTCCACTAGTTCCTGTAGTTCCAGATGTTCCACTTGTTCCAGTGGTTCCACTTGTTCCATTATTACCAGAAGTTCCATCAATTCCACTTGTTCCGCTTGTTCCGCTTGTTCCAGCTTCACCTTGATCACCATCAGCCCCGTCAGTCCCGCTCGTTCCAGATGTTCCACTTGTTCCGTCAATACCTGAGGTTCCACTTGTTCCACTTGTTCCTGTAGTTCCTGAAGTTCCATTATTACCAGATGTTCCATCAATCCCGCTTGTTCCTGAAGTTCCACTAGTTCCACTTGTTCCAGGCTCACCTTGTTCACCTTGTTCACCTTCAGCACCATCAGTCCCGCTTGTTCCACTGGTTCCTGAAGTTCCAGATGTTCCATCAATTCCTGAAGTTCCACTCGTTCCACTCGTTCCATTAATACCATCAATACCACTTGAACCTGAAGTTCCTGAAGTTCCACTTGTTCCATTATTACCAGATGTTCCGTCAATACCGCTAGTTCCACTTGTTCCAGCTTCACCTTGATCACCATCAGCACCATCAGTCCCGCTCGTTCCCGATGTTCCATCAATACCACTTGTTCCTGAAGTTCCAGATGTTCCTGAAGTTCCAGATGTTCCTGAAGTTCCATTATCACCAGCAGCTCCATCAGCTCCATCGGTTCCAGATGTTCCTGAAGTTCCGCTCGTTCCATTATTTCCACTTGTTCCGTCATTACCGTCAATTCCAGAAGTTCCACTTGTTCCACTTGTTCCAGCTTCACCTTGATCTCCAGCAGCTCCATCAGCTCCGTCAATTCCAGAAGTTCCACTTGTTCCAGCTTCACCTTGATCTCCAGCAGCTCCGTCAATTCCACTTGTTCCAGAAGAACCAGCAAGACCAGCTCCACCTTGAGGTCCAGCAGCTCCGTCAATTCCACTCGTTCCTGAAGTTCCATTATCACCAGCAGCGCCATCAGCTCCATCGGTTCCAGATGTTCCTGAAGTTCCGTCATTACCATCGGTTCCTGAAGTTCCAGATGTTCCATCAATACCAGATGTTCCAGATGTTCCACTTGTTCCATTAGCCCCTGCAGCTCCATTAGCCCCAGCAGCACCTGAAGCTCCAGCAGCACCTTCGGCTCCTGGTGTTCCATCAACTCCACTTGTTCCAGATGTTCCATCAACTCCATTAATAACACCTCCAGAAAAATTAGGAATTGCTACTGTAATATCATTAGGGTTATTTGTTACTGTCGCACCACCTGTAAAAATTAGTTTTTTAGTTTGGTTATCATTAACAATTATTGAATTGTTTGCATAAATATCAAGTGTTAAACCTAATTTAGAATTTGCTACAAACTTTAAATCAATAGACTCATCTCTTGAGTTACTAACAGGTATTACAGTTAATTCTATAGCGTCACCATATTCAGACATTGAATTAGGATCAAGATCTGTAACATTTACTCTAGAATAAGATACAACTTTATATGTTGCATATTCACCAGGGTTATTAACATTAGTAAGTGTAATGTCTAGATAAGTTCCTAGATCTTCAAATCTTTTTATAAGAGTTTGTTCTAATAATACATTTCTTTTTCCAAGATCATCTGTGTTATTAAATATAATTTTATTAACAAAAGACGGGACGTCGCTATTTAAAACGATTTGTCCAGGTACTGGTTTGTCTGTGTTGGCATCAAATGATCTAATTGAATAAATTACATTTGGCGTTACAAACCTACCAGGTATCGATCCATCAGGTAAAGTATCATCGGAAGATCTTACTATAGCTAATCTAAGTTTAGGGAATTGAGTAATTTTATTATAACCTACACCTTGTTGTTCTGTTAAAATTACTGATAGATCTAAATCACCAGATGCTACGTTTAAAACATCAGTACCATCGATTGTTATTTGGAACTGTCCTCTATTAGGACCAGTTCCTACTGGTATTGTGTTTAACTTAGTAGATGCTGTTTTAACTACATTTCCATTAGAATCAGTTATTGTAATCTCTAAGTTATCAATCTGGTTTAAATCAACAGGCTGCCCGATTACTCCTCGGTGTAGTGTTAACGCAAATGATTTAGATTGTCCTCTTATAACAGTTTTCAGCTCCGGAGAAACTAAAAAAAAGTCTTGTCTTTTTACAGTTGGCATATTTTAAAATGTTTTTTTCTTTTTTTATATATCAAAATCATTTAAACAAGACATCAAAATCCGAAGTCTTGTTTTAATCTATTATATATCTGATGTTGTATTACAGCCATTGAATTATTTTCTATAATTACATTGTTATCACATTTAATTTTTAATATGATTTTATCAGATTCTTTTTTTATTAACTCCTCTATGTGTTTAAAGTACTTTTCTTCTTTATATTCTTCTACTTGCAACCTTTCTATTTTAAAGTCTTTCCATGAATTTACAAAGTATTTCATAGGCTTGTGAAAATAATATGAGTGTAACATATTATCTGGAGTAATTATAAAAACAAAGCCGTCTGCTAGAAAATAAGGTTTTTTAGGAACATATGCCATTGATAGGCCTATTTCGATGTCTCTCCAGTAATCTCTAATTTTAGAGTGGAGTTCTTCATACTTATCGATTGCTAAGTCACAGAGGCTATCCATAATTTCATCCCTTTCAATATTGGGATCGTCAGAAAATTCTAAAGAAAATGTTTGCCAATCAATGCCTACTAGATCGTAGTTAGAAAGATCATCATTTGATGTTATCTTTTCTGCATCATAGCGATATAAGTAGTCTAATGTATCATCTACATTTACTAATACCTGAAAAAGACCACCATTTTTTAATTGGTGTCCTAATTCTTCTAGCTCCATGAACATCCTATATGATTTATATTCATAATCCATAGGACCTTCCAATACCCAGCTTGGCGTTTTTATAGTTTTCATGTAGTATTTATCCCATGAACGCCGGGTTAATAATCTATTTTGAAGCTCTTTTTATATTATTTTTTGGCTTACTTTTTTTAGCAGGTGCTGGAGAAGTATTATTAGTGGTTAATCCCCATTGCAGTATAAACCAGCTCATTTCTCGCGCTGCCGCAACACCATTGAGCTTAAGATCCTTTCTAATTAAATCAGTACCCCATTTAATAAACTCGCGCTCAGCCCTTTGAGTGGTCTTGTATCTCATGTACCACTCAGAATCATTTACCACATCTTCGTAGATTTTTCCATGTGGCTCTAGTTGCTTGTTTACTAATTTAATAAATACAGCCCGCTGTTTGTCTCTTTTTTGCATAATTATATTACTTTCTAGAACTTGTAACAATTTCGTCAATAATACCATACTTTAAAGCCTCTTCCGCATTCAACCAAAAATCTCTGGTTGCATCTTTCATAACCCTTTCAGGTTTTTTATCACAGTATTCTCCGAGTAAGTTAAATAATTCTTTATTTACTTTTTTCCATTCTACCCAATCAACCTCAGCATCCTGGATATTACCACTAAATCCACCGGATGATTGGTGAAGCATTGTCGTTGAATGCTTAAGTGACATTCTTTTACCCTTGGTCCCAGCTCCTAGAAGAACCGAACCCATAGATGCGGCCATTCCAGTATTGATTGTTCTAATGTCACATTTTATATATTCCATTACGTCAACCATAGAGAGACCAGACTTTACACTTCCACCTGGAGAATCAATATGCATTGTGATATCCTCAGATGAGGTGGTATCTAAAAACATTAATTGAGCTTGAACTACAGTAGACATCTGGTCATTGACCGGTCCCGCGACCCATAATAATCTATCTGCCATTAATCTTGAGAAAATATCGATTTGAGTTGCTCTCATTTCTCTCTCTTCCAGAACGTAAGGTGTCATTGAACCTTGGATATGTTTTGCATACATGTCCACTGTACTAGATCCTACGTTTAATTCGCTCTTCGCGAATCTTTCAAATTCTTTATCTTTATTATAGTAGTTCATTTATTGATAATTTTTTATAAGTGTTTTAATTAGGCTGCAAGTTTCAAATTCTTCAATTTTTAAAAAGTATTGATTTGCTTTATTTAATGATTGACAAAAACCTTCTGGTGGTAGATGCATTGAGAACTCGTTTTCACAATCATCAACTATGACTGCTAACAAATCATCTTCTGAATCTCCTTCTAGATGTTCTAATACAAACTCTACAATCCTTCTATAGAATATATCATACTTTGACATTAATAACATATCGAAGTCATCTTTTGATAAAACAGTGGGGTCTTTTATATAAATCGTTGGTGCTTTCATTTTTTAAATTGTAAAGTAATCTTTAAGAATTGATTTATAATTTACTTCTTTAGATCCCTGTGCAGCATCTAATCTTTGTAGGTATTCGATACCGGCATCTGATAAAAATACTGAACCATCTTTATAGTCAATTAAAGGTTTCTTTAAAACAAAAGAACTATCTTCGTTTGGTTCTAATGCTATAATATTTTCTGCTAATTCAAAATGCTTTTCATAAAAATGCAAATTATCAGCGTAATGAAAATAGGCGCCAAGTTTTAGATCTGGCATATCTTTAAGTAGAATCTGATAAATGGATTGCATTAAGAATGAGAAGAATGGTGCATCAAATGTAAGACCATAAAATATATCATTAGATCTCATTTGAAGTTTCATCATAAGTGTATTATTTCTAATAAAGAAGTTCGCGTACATTGTACATACAAAATCTTTATTGCCTTCAAACTGAAATTTAGGTTGATTAAAGAACATGATAGCCTGTCTGCTATTAACATCTTTCTTTAAAGATTCAATAACCCATGAAAATTGCTCATCATTAATAACAAGAGCTCCATAATTAGAATTAACTTCATTAGTACCTGGGTTAGTTAGAGTTGACCACATTCCAGAATACTGACCTATATAATCTACATCTGAATCTCTATGTAAGTACCATGCTAATTCACCTGCTAAATATTTCCAATTAAATTTACGAGCTGGAAAATCTGCTATAGGGTATTTTGGATCTATATCAAAATCAGCTAGAGAAACCTCTCTTACTTTTAAATCTCTTGGTTGTGACTCTACGCCTTCTGAATTAATATGCTTTATTATATCAATAAATGTTTTTGAAAAACTCATTCTTTTGTTTTTAGTATAAAGGTTATATGGTTATCTTAAAGTTAGTTTACTATTAGTCTTAACTTTATTTATAGTATAGGTTTTACCTTGTTTTAGTTTTTCGTCAAGTATTGCATCTGCAATTAAATCTTCAACATATTTTGAAATTGCTCTTTTAACTGGACGTGCTCCGTAAGCTGGGTCGTAACCTTCTACTGCTAAAAATTCTTTAGCAGTTTTTGTAAACTTAAAAGTATAGCCTTCCTCTTCCATTCTCTCATTAAATTTATTTAATTCAATATCTACAATCTTTAAAATATTATCATGTGACAATTGATTAAATAGAATAATTTGATCTAATCTATTTAAGAACTCAGGACTAAATTTATTTTTTAATTCTTTCTTAATAATAGAATCCATCTTTTTACTTTCTTCTGCAATTGTGGATTTACTAGAGAATCCAATACCAGATCCAAAGTCTTGTACTTTACGAGCTCCAACATTTGAAGTCATTACAATAATTGTATTTGTAAAATCAATTTCTCTTCCTAAAGAGTCAGTTAACCTACCCTCGTCAAGCACTTGTAGAAGTGTGTTGAATGTATCTGGGTGAGCTTTCTCAATCTCGTCAAATAGAACTACAGAATAAGGCTTGCGTCTAACAGCCTCTGTTAATTGGCCACCATCTTCGTGTCCAACATATCCCGGAGGAGATCCAATTAATCTAGAAACATTAAATTTCTCTTGGTATTCTGACATATCAATTCTAATCATAGACTCAGGTTCGCCAAACATATATTCAGCTAAAGCCTTTACTGTTTCAGTTTTACCAACTCCAGTTGGCCCTAAGAACATAAATGATCCAATTGGTTTATTATGACTAGCAACATTAGTTCTAGATCTTTTAATAACTTGCGATAAGGCATCTACTGCACTGTCTTGTCCAATAATGTTTTCCTTAAGTACCTTAGGCATATCCTTAATCATCTTAAGATCATCGGCACCTAATTTATTAACTGGAATTCCAGTCTGCATAGAGATTGTTTCAAGTATATCTGTAAGAGTAACCTTTCTGCGTTTTAATTTAAGTGACTTTTCCCAAGCTTCAGTTTCTGTTATAACTTTAGACTCTATCTTTAATTGTTCGTCTCTTAATCTAGCTGCTAACTCATAATCTTGTTTTTCAACTGCTAGCTTTTTTTCTAATCTAATTTTTTCTGAATCTCTTTCTAGGTCTTTAATTTTAACAGGCATTTTAACTTCCATTAAATGTGTTCTAGCACCGGACTCATCTAATAAGTCAATTGCTTTATCTGGAAGTTCGCGTTGTTTAATATAACGTTCACTTAATTTAACACAAGCTTCTAGAGCCTCTTGTGAATATTCTACTGAGTGGTGTTCTTCATAGTTATCTTTAATTCTATTTAGAATCTCAATGGTATCTTTAATTGAAGGAGGATCTATAAATACTTCTTGGAACCTACGGGTTAGCGCCCCATCATCTTCAATGTTTTCTCTATATTCATCTAAAGTTGTAGCACCAATACATTGTACTTGTCCACGTGCTAATGCCGGCTTAAGAATATTTGAAGCATCTAATGCTCCACTAACTCCACCTGCTCCGACAATTGTGTGAATCTCATCAATGAATACGATAACATTATCTGCATTCTTTAATTCGTCAACAATGTTTTTCATTCTCTCTTCAAACTCTCCACGATATTTTGTACCAGCAACAATGGTAGTCATATTAATAGATATAACTCTTTTGTTAAGAAGCACCCTAGCAACTTTTTTGCTTACAATCCTCTGTGCAATAGCTTCCACGATTGCAGTTTTACCAACTCCAGGATCTCCTAGAATGATCGGGTTGTTCTTTTTTCTACGTGCTAGGATTTGACATATTCTATAGATCTCTTTATCTCTTCCGATAATTGGATCTAATTTGCCTTCTGCGGCTTGTGCCGTCAGATCTTCTCCAAACTCATCTAAGAATGGAGTTGCTTTTTTCTTGCCAGAACCTTTTCTACCTTTTTCGTTCTCGTAACCGTCTGCTGCTAGTGACATATATTTTGTATATTTATTTTATGTATGTTATATGTATAAATCTTATTTAGTTTAATATGCTATCTGCAGTTAAATTTCGAAATTTTATTTATACTTAATATGGATTATTTATAGAGTATATTTTTTCAGGTGTTAAAGCCTCTAAAAACTTAACAAATAATTTAATACAGTTTTTCACATCTTTTTTATGTGCCATTTCTACAGTGGTATGCATGTATTTTAGTGGAGTTGCTAGAATAGCAGTTGGTGTATTCTCCATGAAGAAAGCCATTGTGTCATTTCCATAAGAACCAACAGTTAATTGTACTGGAATTTTATTATCTTCAGCAACATCTCTTAGCATCTTATTAATATCTCTGTGATTTTGTGCTGTATATTCTAGACAAGGTCCTTCGCCGCCTTTATTATCACCATCTTTAGCTTTATTAATCTTTGGTGTATTAGTATTATGACAAACATCATGAACCAGTGCTAAATCTGCTTGTAAATGTTTAGCAATTTTTTTAGCTCCATGTAGGCCAACCTCTTCTTGAACTGAATTTACTACATATAAGTCATAAGGTAAGTTAATACCCTTTTCGTGTAATTTTCTTAAAGCCTCAGCTATAATATATCCACCAATTTTATTATCTAAAGATCTTCCTACGTAATAATCTCCAATCTCTTCTAGTTGAGTATCGAATGTTACAAGATTACCTATTTCGATTCCAGATGCTAAAACTTCTTTTTTATCTTTAAGCCCAGTATCAATCCAGAGCTCTTCTTGCTCATATCCTTTTTCAACATAAGATTTTCTAGTGTGAATTGCTGGCCAACCAAAGAGACCTCTTACTTTAGTTCCAGTATGTGTATGGATCATTACAGTTTTAGAAGGTGCAATCATATTATCAGAACCACCATGTCTTTTAACTCTAATCATTCCACTGTCTTCAATATATGTAATAATCCAGGCTATCTCATCACAGTGTGCTTCAATAACTACTTTTGGAATATTAGTAGTGTATTCATTACCATCTTCATAGCTATGATTTTTAACTCCATAAGAAGTTCCATATGCGTCAGTATATAAAAAGTTACAATAAGGCTTAATATAATTAGTCCATATTTTTTGGCCTTCTGTTTCTTGTGCTACTGGAGCATATGCATTTAAGTAATCGTATAAAAATTGTTTATTCTTTTTCATATTAAAAGTTTGTAGCTGTTTTATTGTCTTTATATTTGTTATGATAATCTGTAATTTTTTCTACAGCTTCTTCTGCAGTATCTACAACTCTAAATAGGTCAAAATCTCTTTCGCTAATTGCACCATGTTCCCATAAAGTAGTTTGCATCCAAGTTACAAGTCCCTTCCAATAAGATTTACCTACAAGAACTATTGGATATTTTACGTTATGTCCACATTGCGCCAGCGTAATAGCTTCAAACAATTCATCAAGAGTACCAACTCCACCTGGAAATATTACAAAGGCTTGAGAATACTTTAAGAACATCACCTTTCTAGTAAAGAAATATCTATTCTCTACGCCGAGGTCTACGTAATCATTCATGCTAGCCTCGAATGGTAATTCAATTCCAACTCCAATACTTTTTCCACCTGCATTATGTGCTCCCTTATTGGCAGCTTCCATAATACCAGGACCTCCTCCAGTAATTACTCCAAATCCAGCTTCAACTAATAGCTTACCTATCTTTTCGGCTTCTTTATAATATGGGTTGGTTGATAAAGTTCTTGCGCTTCCAAATACAGATACACAGGATCCAAGTTCATTAAAGGTATCAAACCCTTTTGTAAACTCCCCCTGTATTCTTAAAATTTGCCATGCGTCATTTGCTTTGTTCTGCTCCTTCTTGCTCATACAATTCTTTTAATAAAGTAATAAATGCTGTTTTCGTATCCTTCTCGTTTCTAACATCTACCTTTAAATGTGAAGTATTATATTTTTCATATATTAATTCACTAAAAGTAAGTTCGCTAATATTTACATCCGCGCCATATGACATGGCCCAAACTAAATATTCATGTTGAAGAGTTTCTAATGTAATGTTTCCGTGCATACCTTTTATATGTTATATTTACTGTTTTGTTTATATCTTAATATTATTAGAATAACATGGTAAGATAATAAGCTAACTTATACCCTATGAATGCTCCGAGTGCAGTTGGAACTGGAAAGATAATAAACTTTCCTAAGCTCGTTATGTATTTAGGTCTATTAACTACTCTTCCTAAAAAGAAATAATAAATCATATAACCTAATAGTACTAAAATATCTACGCGCTCCGCAATAAAGACTACTAAGACTGCTCCAAGTAAACCAAATATAAAATTATCTAGTACTGCAGATGTTAGCTCTGTTTTTGGGGTGTCTAGAAACTCTTTCTGTATCTTTTTTAAACTCATGTTAATTGCTTAAAGGTGCTTTAATTGATGGATGGTATTTATAGTCATGGACTTCATAATCAAACTCGCCATCTAATATATTTATATTCTTAAATGAAATTGTTGGTAAATCATACATTTCTCTAGAGAGTTGTTCAGTAGCTTGTTTTACATGATTTGAATATAAGTGAACATCGCCTAGGTTTCCAATTAATTGATCTGGGATCATATTAACTTCCTCTGCAAT
>TARA_R110000744_G_scaffold221454_5_pt1 | contig 11328 bp, 10 predicted proteins | sample TARA_R110000744 | Tara Oceans TARA_R110000744 (sample SAMEA4398083) | marine metagenome | biome: Polar Biome; feature: [DCM] deep chlorophyll maximum layer (ENVO:01000326); material: water (ENVO:00002006), including particulate matter (ENVO:01000060) such as... | depth 36 m | reverse complement strand
TGGGTTTTTTTGCCCTAAATTAATAATCAATCAAATTGAAGTATTGTTATTTAACTGCCGTTCTGTATTTCCAGTAGTACTTTTCCATTATTCTCATTTTTATCCATCAATTGAAACTCCGACTTGTTTGTTATTTTCAAACTGAATATTGAAAAAGTAGTTTTGCCCTTCCTTTTCTTGAAGCACCATTTCAAATCCATCATCACGAACAGATATTCCTTTCAGTTTAAAATGCTTATCAATAGATACAAATTCCATTTCTGCATTCTCAAATTGTTCTTTAAGTGCTTTTTGCACTTCAGATATTATTTCCGTTTCGTTATTCAGCGCATTGAGTAAAATCTGCTTCTGATTTTCATTAATACTGTTTTGGGTTCCTTCAATTAATATTTCGATACTTGAGTTCAAAAACTTACGGTTAATTTGCCATCCAATTCGATTTCCATTTGTGCTGAAACTTTCAATTTCGCCAAAATCTTTGTCGGTCGTCCTTAACTTTTTACTTTTAAATAATTTTCCAAATATTCCCATTCAGTTCGGTTTCTATGTACTACTAACAATGTGGGCTCACGGTAAAATCCCTTTTATTTACTTGCTAATTTAAACAATTTCGATTCTAACGATGACATAGGAAATTAACTCTTATAAAAAGTCCAAATAAACCTGGGATTTAACACTTTTCTATTTCAGGAATGTGGTATGAAGCCCATCGGTGCGAACACATACGCCAAGGATGAAAATGCAGCACAAAATCGGATATATCTTTATGGAGTCAAGGATGGAATATGATACAGGCCGATAATTACCCTTCAAACGGGCGCGATTGAAATCTTCCCCTTCAGGATTCCCATGAACCCCAAACCGTATGTTTTTGGGAAATCGAGATCACAAGATACACATGGTCTTCCCCTACGTTCGGTTCCGACACCTCGCAGGACTTGCGTTCGCAGGTCATGGGTATATCTCGACAAGTGCCTTGAGGGCACCCTTCAATATGATAGCCACTCTTGTATATTTTAGGGTCTGGTTTCCTATATTTACCCATCGCGCAAATAAAGACCACGGCCAAAAGGACATGACCGCCTCCGGGAGAAATGGTTATCAAGAGGCAATAAATCATACCGATTATCGTAAAGGCTTGGGCGGAGGTCTAAAACAATTATACCCATGACAGCAAAAGAAGAGATTTTACAGGTGGCCAAGGAAAGATTTTTGATGTTTGGCAGCAAGCACATAAGTATGGACGAGCTTGCTGTTTTATTGGGCATCTCCAAAAAAACCATTTACGGGCATTTCCCTTCCAAAGAGGATTTGGTAAACGAAAGTATCAAGCTATTGATCACTGAATTCAACAAGGACGCAAGTGCGTTCCTAAATGGTAATAATGGGCATTTAGAAAAAATCGCATCCATTTACGATGTGGTGTTCGATTACCTTGTGCGTTTCAAGCCGTCCTTTGTTGTCGGGTTAAGAAAATATTATCCGAAGGCATATGGCACGTACAGGGAATTCACCAAGGAATTTGTTTTTACCATAATATTCGATCTTTTGGTCAAAGCCAAGTACCAGGGGAAGATCCGGCAAGAAACAAATCTGAAACTTTTCTGCAAGCTATACTTTTTTAAGCTGGAAAACCGCTTGTTTACCGAAGATAATCTACTCGATGACCACTCTAAAGAGCAACTCTTCGAGGCCATGATTCTTGTTCCCCTTAGAGGAATTCGGATGGTGCCGGCATAGGGAAGAGGACTAAACTTTTTTGAAAGGCAAAAAAATGTCAATTCCTCTATTAAGGGCTCTTGGCCGGATTAGACTTTTGGGGGCTCAATAGGCGTATAGGGCTAAAGATAAATGGATTTTTGGAAGAGCGGCCTAAAGGGTTTCTCATCTGAAGAAATCCGTCAGTCATGCACTTGCCTCCTCGCACTCCTATAGCAAAGTTCAGATAAAAGTGGGATTAATCGCGGTGTGATGAATTTAGCTAGGTCCCAAAAAAAGGTCCCTTTTTGGGGATTTTGCAACTTTTATGATGTTAAAATTGGTTTATATGGGTCAAGCCCTCCAATAACGAAATATTCTAAAAAGGACAAGGGTAAAACTAGGCCCGGTTGATCTGAAACCATGAAACTATCAAGGGATATAAATCCGCTATCGTCTGATTTTCGGCCCGATTCTTATAAATCTCGAGTAGGAACTGGTTGAACCTTGCAAACTTTTTAAAGCCCCTATGCTCGACCATCATTTTCTCGATTTCCCGTCGTAATCCGTCCAGTTCGCTTTCGGGAACGGTATCGTAATATCTTAAGCTCACCAGCCCCCAGTTGAGATACTCGTTGAAACAGGCAAACGGGTTTTGATAATTGCCGGCCGGCATGTCCGTATCGATCCATACGGACATATCGTCAAAGATCTCGCGAAAGATCAATCCATAACTTTTTCTTGTGGTCTCGGGATTGACGAAACCATGGTTCAGTTCGGTAAATAAGATATCGCCTCTTACCACGTCCCTTATTTCAGGGCCAAGTTTAAAATAGTAGGGTGTTAGATAAGGATAGTTTACGTGCGCCTGAAGTTCCTTAAAACCATTGTCCTCCCAATGCCAAGAGGATTGATTGCTGTCCACCAGCGGGGAGTATACGATCTTGTACGAATTATACTCGGTCTGGGGAAAGTTGCGTTTCAACCATGTTATCATCCTGTCCACCTGCAATGTGTCCATGAACGTTGAATATTGGTCATTGTAATATTGCTGCCGGTCAACATAAAACTTTAAAAAGCCAGACTTGGCCGCAAAGTCGTTCATTGGGGCCAAGAACGGAAGTATCGAATTTGTGTCCTGCCAGCTCAAGATATGATAGATAGGGGATTCCACTATTTTTCCGTCAACATTGAACTCAAAGGCGTACGCATCCATTTTCGTGTCAAGGTACTTTCCGTTGGTCAAAAGGGAATCGAAAATACCTACCGCCGGATGATCCGAATATCTGCCGAAGCGGGACTGTACCGAATCGAAATAATCGGTATTCTTCCGTACGGTCCCCGGCTTGTTGCGGCCCCCTTTCGCAAGACTGAAAAGTATATTGACCAGTTCGTACACTTTTGGGACCTCCACGTTCATCTTCCCGTCATGCTCCCTTTTGAATCCATTCGTAAACGAGGCATAACGGATCTCCTCGCGGAAAGTGAACCGACAGCGCAGGGTATCGCCCATGTTCAACCTGACAACGTTGAAGTCGATGGTATCCTGGGGACCGACCACAAAGGCGATGGAATCCATTTCGCTTATCAGGCCCACGGTGTCGACGGCCGGGATTCTGATGTCCGCCGTGAAGTGATCGCTCAGCCCGGCAATCGGAAACCTATCCTTTTTACCTCCTAAATAGATGTGTACCACATCATCGTAGGTCTTGATTTCCGGGAAGGTGCTCTGTCCGTACACGAAGATGTGCAAAGCAAGGAACACGAATATTGTTACATTCTTCATTTTGGTACAACTTTCAAAGCTACTGGTCCCACTGATCTGAATCATTTCGCTCTTTTATACTGTTTCCTTGGCGGCCATCGGGATCGGCAAAAACTTCAACAAATGAACAGGTGTTTATAGACTTATCTACCGTACCAATTTAAGGTTTTTTTCAATTTCCATATAGTCTTGTGATAAAGATAATGAGCAAGAAGGTTTGTTACAGGCAAGTAATGATTTTTATGAATTTCTGACGTTCACTGAACTATTATCGTTTCGGAAAACGGCCATATTTCAGGACACGTTTACAAAGCAGGGAATCTTGGACCGGATTGTCCCATTTCTGGTGTTTTATTATTCTCATTAATTACCTTTTTACAGGTTACTTTGAGTTCATTTAAACGACCCTTTATTTGAACTTTCATGCCTCAGTTCTTTATTACCTACTGGCTATTTCCATTATTTCACCATCTTCCGGAATTAAAACTTTATTTATCAATTGTTTATCTGTCAATATCTTTTTTAATTCCTTTCGAGTTAATGGACAATGATTTATAGATTCCATATGATTAGCAATGACTTTACCTGGTGTGTTTTTAACAAACTTTAGAATATCGTCAATATTCATAATAAGTTGTTTAAATATATCGAATTGAGCAGTTCCGCAAGCCAAAACACTGATATCAGGTTTGTAACTCTTAAGAACCCTATCGACCGAATCTGTGTAAATAGTATCAGAACTAAGATAAATAGATTTTTGTTCGGGTAATTTTATATAAAACCCAATTACGTTTCCCATTGGTCTGGACACAAATCCATAACCGTGTTTTGCTGGAATACCTTCAATAGTTCCTCCTAAAAATTCTTGTTGTTCCCAATATTTAAGTGTTTGAATAACATTTAAACCTCTTTTTGAGAAATTTTTTTCATCTTTAAAACTACAGGTTACAGGGATTTTATTTTTTATTAAAAATTGAACTCCTGTGCTATCAATATGGTCCGGATGTTGATGTGTAATTAGGCAATGTGTAACTTTATCTAATATCAGTTCTACATTTTTAGGCAAGGGAACTGTTGGATTTTTTCTTGCTTTGTGTCTGAATAATGTGAAAGAAGGCATAACACCTATATCTCCTAACATTGGGTCAACTAAAATTACATCTTTTTCTGTTTCCAGAATCATAGTTGCATTTCTTATATGATGAATCTTTAGCATTTTGTTTGATTTTAATGTTTATACAAAAGTCCAATTATGATTAACCATTTTCATTGATTCAAATCAAGAAGTACGTTTTCTAATACGACTTAATGTTTCGGGAGTTATATTTAAATAAGAAGCAATATGGTATTGTGGAATAGACTGAAGCCATTCAAGTTTATAAATGAATAGTTCGTTATATAATTCCTCTGGAGTTTTGGTAATTCGATTAAACTCCAGCATTTCTTTTTGTTTCAATAATTTTTGAAACGATAATTCTACAAAAGATTTTCCGCACTGATATTTTTCCAGTAAATCAAAAAAAGGTTTTCTTTCGATACTCAAAACTTCCACTGAAGAAAGACATTCTTGATTTTTATTAGTTTTAGAGTTTTGACTAAAGGTTAATAAATCAGAAATAAACTGTGGTTTTACGTAAAAATTAATATTAATTTCTTTTTCTTGATTCGAATAGTATTCTCTCACTATACCTTTATTTAAAAATCGAAGCTGTTTTTCTTTAGTTTGGGCCTCAATCAATAAACTTCCTTTCTTGTGCTTTCTAACTCTAAATAATGAGAATAGTTCCTCTAATCCATCTCGATCTAATGAATATTCAGATTTAAAAAACTTAGATATTTCAGAGAAATTTGTCATTTTTGAGCTGTCACATCCTAAAATACGGCTAAATGTTAAAATAAGTTTTAAGCGGCATATCGATGCACGTGATTGGCTGATTTATAATCTAAAGATAAATGCAATCTTTTGGTTTTGTATTAACTGATTGCATTTTTGGCTGTTTTTTAGCATGGACCACTCTGGTAAATGTTTGGCCAAGATAGAATTCATTCTTTATTTGACCTTACGAATTACGACAAGGTGCCCAGTCATACTCCTAATTCGAACTATACAAACTTTTAAATTTATAATTACTATACTTCAATAATTCCGATAACCTGTTTAAAATTGACTATGAGCAAAGTTCCAATATCAAAAACTGAAGGGATACTGCAAAATATTGATCTTTTATAAAAAGTTAGAAACATTGCATTCACTGATTACGATAAAACACGTAGAGAATATGACCGAGTTTGTTGATACTGTTAAATTCTTATTTGAGATTTCGTTTATAACAAATTAAAATTTATCTTATTTAGGCAAAGAAAAACGTAGTATTGACACGTTTCACCAAATTAACACAGAAGTTTAATTAGGTAGTCTTTACCATTAATATGTTATCCTCTGGTATAAATTTACTATAAATATAATTTAAAACTAAATAGTTTGAGAGTTAAAATTTTGATTATAGATGATGATCTAGTTTCGCAGTTTGCTACAAGGTATGCGGTTGAACAGGCAATATCCAATACAGAGATAATGGTTTCCGATAATTCAATAGGAGCTCTGGCATTACTGTCCGATATGGTAACATCTGGAAAAGGTTTCCCCGATATCATTTTTGTCGACCTAATCATGCCAAAGATGAGCGGCTGGGAGTTTATAGATATTACTCAAAAAACGTTTGCTAATATGGGACAGACAAGAATTTACATTTTGTCTGCTTTTAACAACTCCCTTGATAGAAAAAGGGCAATGGACCACGTGGCAATTGAAGGATATTTTAATAAGCCAATAACAAAGACGAACATAGATTCGATATTTACTTGAGGCTACAACAAATTTTCATTGGTTTTTTGTTTATACCATTTCCATACGATAAACTCTGTTTCTTTTACAATAACTCTCATCAAGGTTACCGGAATTTGTGTGTTTAACGGATACATTTTGGATATAATCCCATCCAAAGGTTAAATAATCCGTTACCGTTCAAAATTCGAAAATTCATTGGGCTATTCTTTAAACTTCTTGGTAAATTGAATTACCGTGGCTTTAATATCAAATTTTTAACTCTTTGATATTATTTACAGGTTCTATTAAAACAAATCTAGTTTTTTGATAAAAGATTCCTCCTAAGTAAAAAAAAACCTTTGTAAAGTCGCTAACCATTATTTAAAATGAACTCACCCCACTTAAAATAAAATAGCACATATTTTTTTCTTTATTTCTTATAAAATTTCCCTAATATTGTTCAAACATAGCCCCCCGTAAATCTTTTTTATCGACTATATTATCAAGAGGACCATTTGGGTCCTTTTGATTTTATTTTTGTTGAACTATTCTGCTCTGCCCAAAGCTCTTGGTAATTGTCAGGGAACAACCTACAGTAGTTCAACAGTTACCTTAATAATCGATACCTTTCCATGTATTATTTTTATTTGTCCCTGAATCTGTTCATGGGTTTCGAAAATAGCATTGGATATTTGAGTTTTTTTTATGTGTTGGAATTGTTAGAAAAATGATATCAAGATTTTATTTATGATAATGAGTAAAGTGTAAAGATCGAATTATACTTCGAATCATTAAGATCGTCGTCCCCCTGGTAAGAATCGCTTCTTTTTTTACTTAGACCGTTTAAAAGGAAATTGAAGATAACAGTAGTTAACAATATTAAACCATAAATAAGCCGGACGAATCAACTCTTTTTAAACTTTAAAATTAACGTGCTCTTTGATCTTAGCCCCGTTCGATCATAATGAACCTTAATAATTACTTTACAACAAAAAAATCACTAACTTGACTATATGGCATGGAATAAATAAAATGCCATTTAATCCGTTAGCCTTTAAAAACTTCCTTCAAATTTTCAGGCAATCGTCGGATTGGTCGACTTGTGGTAAAAGCAAAGCTCCCCGCGATAATTCGATTTATCTCCACAGTATTTAATGGGCCTTATTGTTTTTCGTTGTATCCTTTCCTTTAATCGGCAACGAAATAATGAACTTACTTCCGCTTCCCAGTTTGCTACTGACTTCGATTCCACCGCAATGAAGATCGATGAAATCCTTACAGAGCCTAAGGCCCAGTCCCGATCCGGGTTCCCCGTTTGTACCGTATCGCGATACGGCATTGGTGTCAATAAATAGATTGGCGCACATTTCATCGTCCATACCGATTCCATTGTCCTTGATACTGATTCGGCAAGAACCATCCGCTATCCATATCCTAATTGTTATGAGCCCCCCAGAATATGTGAATTTTATACTGTTGGAGAGTAGGTTATAAAGTATAACCTTAAGCATCGATTCATCCGCCATTAATCTGGCACTATTGGTTTGGTCAACCTGGATAACGATTTTCTTTAAAAGTGCGGTCGCCGATACTATTTCCACACTTTCATATATTAAAGGAATGATCTCGATTTCTTTAGGGGAAAAGATTATTTTTCCACCTTGAAGTCTGGCCCAATTCAAAAGATTGTCAAGCAGATGCTTCATCGAATATGCGGACCTTGACAACAGTTCGATAGGTCTGGACATTTTAGAATAACCGTTATTTTCAATACTTTCTCCAAGTGTATCGACAATACATACGATATTATTGGCTGGACCCCTCAGATCATGGGCGATGATTGAAAAAAGTCTATCCCTATTTTCCAAAATTTTCTTAAAGTCAGACAAGGTTCGTTCGGCTAGCGCCAATTCTTCCCTTAACGCCAGATTTTCAATTAGAACGGATTTCATCTGACCAGTTTGAACGCAACTGGCAAAACCTGAACCCACACCTCGCTTTAAATCCCCTAATTCATGATTGATATTTTCAGTAATATCTTCGGTCAATCTATCCTTCGTTAACAGTAGAGCGAAAAGGTCATTGATCAATGATTGGTTATCCTCTATTCGATCTGTTATCTTTCTGTCGTTGTTTTTATCCATAGAATTCATGATTGTTGTTATTTTTTAAAACTGAAACCAGGTTTTTGGCCAAACGATGTAAACTCATACTTAATCTAGACTTTAAGTTTGATAAATAATAACGAGTGTAACAACCATAGAACATTTGTTGCATAAAGTTACAATTTAATTGTAAATCTCTGACATCATGACAATTGATCCTTTTTTTATAGACCAATATGTCATAAATCCTTCTATTACTTCTTTTTATAGTAAGAGAATATATCTATATTCAAAAGTCAGTAGATCAAAAATTACAGTATTCATGGATTGCGGGCACTTTTTAATAAAGTTTCCAAACAACTTTACCGTTATCTTAGCGGATTATATCCAATACGTAAAATTTGCTTCGCCAATATGTTCAAATAACAACAAAAAATTTGTAATAAATTTTTAATAGAAAGTATGGTTCTCAATATGTTGACGGCTCAGACAGGAGTTCGATAGTACTGATAAGATTCAAACTAGTAGAGGCGCTGACCAAAGCGGAACTATCTCGAATTTCTTCATTGTTGGAGTTATGTTATGGAAAACCTTTAAGAAAATTTAGGGGTGAAGATAGAAATGCGTTCATTTGGGAATAGCCTCAAGAAACGGGATAACTACTCTTCGGAAATTTGGTACATAGTATGTTTCCAACTTAAGCACAGGGCAAGCCAACCACATTTTCAAATCATATGGTAACCTGAGCGAAATTGCCCGTCATTCGGTGTACGAGTTTAGCCCATTTTTCTTTGTTGTTTGATATTTTGCATAGGACCGAGCGGATACCGAAAATCAAGCAAACCGGATTATGGGGAGAAATAATGTTATGCGGATTTCGTCTGTAACATGAATTTTCAATTGTAATAACCAAGTGAAAGCTTCCTTCCATGATTTGCTTAAAAAGCTTCGATTGTGGTCTTAAAAACTTTATCATACTCTACATATTATACCTGACAAAAATCCAGACTGGTGTGTAATGGCGAAATTATATAAAATAGATACAATCATTTCAATAAGGTAAATGTGGATAATTCGAAGGTACAGGACTTTTTTTTAATTAATTAGGTTAACATTATGAAAAATTCGACCCACTAAAAAGAAATTATTTGTAATTATTAAATTTAAATTTAACTTTAACTAAAATTTTGCTGTTCACTGTTCGTCTACGTTCTATGAATGGAAGATCTGATTGGGAATTAGTTCTTTAGATAGGCTAATCCAGTCTCGGCTTCGATTGTTTTAAATACGAATTTATCCAATGCGATTATTTATAATTAAGAATGGGCCGTGAAACATTTTCACGATACAAAATTGAAATTTAGGAATACTAACATATTTAAACAATTTATAGTATGGTTTCAGCAAAACTAATTATTGCCTTGACGGATGACGACCAAGACGATTGTGAGTTTTTTATAGATGCACTCGGTAGCCTGGATACCTCCTTACAAGTCCTACAATTTGAAAATGGTGCAGATTTAATTGAACATCTGGATAGCTGCGAGAAGGAATCACCGGATCTTATTTTCCTGGATTTGAACATGCCGGTTATGAACGGTAAAGAATGCTTACGAAAACTTAGGTTATCCTATACGGCTAATAAGCTTCCTGTAATTATCCTTTCCACCTCTGATAGCGAGCGCGATGTTATTGATACTTATAACTTAGGTGCTAATCTCTATTTAAAAAAACCAAATGATATGAAGACTCTTAGACAAAGTCTATCAGAAATTTTGTGTAAGCCTTGGAGAAGCGATATTACCAAAACCGATAGGAATGAATTTATATTTAAGCCGGATCGTAGAAAAATCTCTCGTTCTTAGTGACGACTCTTTTGGAATTTAAAAATTGACGTTCAACTACTAACAGGCTATAATAAAGCCCTTTTAAGAGGCTTATATCGATCGTATTTGTTGCTGATCAATGGCTTGTGCAACGCTTACCAGTGTTGTACATAGTTTTTTATATTTCCCCTTTTATCTCTTCAAATAATTCAGGTTCCTTTTTGGCTTCCTCAAGCAAAATAAACTCAGCTTCTTCAATAACATTTTTTTCAGCAGTTGAATAATTTCCAGATTTGTAAATCGGTTTAGGGTCATATTCAATAAAGAGCTGAATAGCCTTGGTCTTGGCTTCGCCAACAATTTTATTACATAAATACAAAGCCATATCAATACCCGCTGAAACTCCTGCGGCTGTAATATACTTGTCTTGTTCTACAAATCTTTCCGCTTTTGGAACAGCCCCAAACTTTTTCAATAATTCCATAGGTTTCCAATGTGAAGTAGCTTCTAATCCGTTCAATAGTCCAGTTGAAGCAAGAATTATTGAGCCTGAACATACAGAAGTTGTCCAAAGTGTAGTTTGGTTAATTTTTTTTATCCACTCCATCACTTTTACATTGTTGATTTCTCTTAAAAAGGTTATGGCTGAACCTGGAATAACTAAAATATCTGCCTCATTAATCTCGTCTATTCCAAATTTTGCATTGAGATGAACAAATTTAGAATCAGCTGTAATTTCACCTTTTTTTTCAGCAACAAATAGTACCTCGGCATTTGAAATATTCCTTAAAACTTCATAAGGTCCAATTGCATCTAGCATCGTTAAACCATCCTTTATTTATACTTTACGAATTACGACATGGTGTCCTAACCCATCCTTTATTTGAACTTTATATATATTTCCCACAACAGGAGCATAAATCACCATATCTAAATTTACCATCAGTTCTACTGACGGGTTTTTTTTCTCGACAATAATTCCTAGGGTCATTTTTAGGATTATCGAAAAGTAGTTTGGGATTAATTTTCTTAAACGCCATTCATCCTTTATTTAAACTTTATGCCAAGATACCGTGTTCAATTCTTCCTAAAGCATACATAACCTTT
>TARA_R110000744_G_scaffold88406_1_pt1 | contig 11332 bp, 15 predicted proteins | sample TARA_R110000744 | Tara Oceans TARA_R110000744 (sample SAMEA4398083) | marine metagenome | biome: Polar Biome; feature: [DCM] deep chlorophyll maximum layer (ENVO:01000326); material: water (ENVO:00002006), including particulate matter (ENVO:01000060) such as... | depth 36 m | reverse complement strand
AGACATAGCGCCGAAAGGATTAAGATATATACTAAGGAAGGATTTAATTATAAAGTATATCCTATCGACCTAAAACCTATATTATCAAAGGATACTGATACAAATGAGTACTTCGATTAGACATTTAAAGTTAGTTACTGGTGAAGAAGTTATATGTGATGTTCTTGAAGAGACTGGAGATACTATTGTAGTTAACAATGCAATGAGTCTTATGCAGAATACTTTAAAGAATGGTGATAAGTTTTTTACTTTTAAAACTTACATGGTGTATCAAGACACTCCTATGAATGTCATAGTCATTTTTACTGATAAGATTATGTCTCTAGCAATACCTGTCAAAGAGATGTTAGATCAGTACTCTATGGCAATTAAAGAGATGGCTAAATATATCGAAGAGACTTACAAAGATAGTTCTAATGAAGAAATGTCTTTAGATGAATTTTTAGATGATATGGATAAAGAAACTAGACTGTTAGACTCTGATGTAACAGGAATGTTATCCAACTAATTTAGTATATACCCCTCTGGGACTACAAGCTAGATTATACACTATAAAACACCATCTGTCAAGATAAAAAGAAATTATATTTAAGCATTGACACATCGTGGTAAATGTAGTATAATAGGGGTTAAATTAATCGAGTGATATATCATGAAACCAAAAGAAAAACCGCATTACGTAAGCAATAGAGATTTCTCTAACGCCGTAGTAGAATACTGCACCACCGTTAAGGAAGCAGAAGTTGAAGGTAATTCACGTCCTGTAGTTACTAACTATATCGCTTCTTGTTTCTTAAAGATTGCAGAAGGTCTTTCCCATAAAGGCAATTTCGTTCGTTACACCTATCGTGAAGAGATGGTGATGGACGCAGTAGAAAACTGTCTTAAAGCAATTGAAAACTATGATATTGAAGCTGCAACTCGATCAGGTAAGCCAAATGCATTCGCATATTTCACCCAGATATCATGGTATGCCTTCCTCCGAAGAATTCAAAAAGAAAAGAAACAACAAGACATCAAGATGAAGTATATTGCTGAAGCAGATATCAGCGCATTCATGGATGGTGACGGTGAAGGTTTCTTTCAACAATCTTCTCCTTTTGTAGATACTTTGCGTCAACGTATTGATGTTGTTAAGAATGCAGATGACGACTTCAAACAGTATGCGAAAGATGAGAAGAAAAGAAAGAGACGAGCAGTAAACGTTGACTCTGATTTAGCAGGATGGATTGAAGAATAAAAGACTTGACACAACCCCCATATTGTAGTATAATAGCTGTCATACGAATTGAGTTGAGTCTTTTATGAAAATCGCCATACTAAATGATACCCACTGTGGGTGTCGAAACTCCTCTGATATCTTCATGGATTATCAAGAGAGGTTTTACACAGAAGAGTTTTTTCCTTATCTCCTAGAGAACGGTATTACCCAGATTCTACATTTGGGTGACTACTATGATAATCGAAAAACCATCAACCTCAAAGCGTTGAACCATAATCGTCGTATCTTCTTAGATAGGCTGCGAGAGTATAATATCCATATGGATATAATTCCCGGCAACCATGACGTATACTTCAAGAATACTATCGAACTAAACTCCTTGAAAGAGTTAATGGGTCACTACATCAATGAGGTAGACATCCTAATGGATCCTATCGTCCGTGATTATGGTGGTGTTAAGTTTGGTCTTGTACCTTGGATTTGCCCAGAGAACGAGAAAGAGATTCTAACTTTCTTAGAGAACTGTGGTGCCGATGTCATTGGTGGCCACTTCGAACTCGCAGGATTTGAGATGGATAAAGGTATTGTCTGTCACACTGGTATGGATCCAAAACCTCTAGAACGTTTTGAAACCGTGTTGTCCGGACACTTCCACACTAAATCTAGCAAGGGTAATATCACTTACCTTGGTGCGCAGATGGAGTTCTTCTGGAACGATGCTCATGACCCCAAGTACTTCCACATCTACGATACAGAAACTCGTGAGATGACCCCAGTACAGAATATGGTCACACTATTTCATAAAATATATTATGATGAAGACACTATTAATTACTTCGAAGATCTATCTTATCTGAATGGTAAGTTTGTCAAGTTGATTGTTTCTAATCGATCTGATATGCAGAAGTTTGAGAGATATGTTGACAAGATTCAGTCGCAAAAGATCCACGAGCTGAAGATTGCCGAAGACTTCAAAGAATTCCGAGGAGAAAATGTCTCGGATGCTGATATAACTATTGACGACACCGAAACTTTAGTGTATAATTATATCCAAGAAGTAGAAACAGACTTAGACAAAGAACGTATTAAGGCTGTAGTATCCGAACTAATGATTGAAGCACAGAGTGTCGAAATTGCATGATTAAATTTGAAACGTTACGTTGGAAGAATTTTCTATCCACAGGCAACTATTTTAATGAAATAAACTTTCTGGACAGTTCTACTAACTTAATTGTTGGTGAGAACGGTGCAGGAAAGTCTACAATGCTCGATGCATTGTCGTTTGCTCTGTTTGGTAAGGCTCATCGTAAGATTACTAAAAATCAGTTGGTCAATACGATCAACAATAAAGATTGTGTATCTGAGGTAACCTTCAGTGTAAACACCGTAAAATATCGTGTGGTGCGGGGTATTAAACCTGCTAAGTTTGAAATCTGGAAAGATGGTAGTATGATCAACCAGAGTTCACATGCGAGAGAGTATCAAGATATTCTTGAGAAGAACGTCTTTCAGATGTCTCACAAGAGTTTCCACCAGATTGTTGTTCTAGGCTCGTCGTCTTTTGTTCCGTTTATGCAACTCAACTCCACCTCTCGGCGTGACGTGATCGAAGACCTTCTTGACATTAACATTTTCTCCAAGATGAATATGTTACTCAAGGAGAAAACTTCCATACTTAAAGGCGAGCTTGAGAACAACACCCATTCTATTGAAGTGGTTAAGACTAAGATCAATGCACAGAAGAAGTATATCCGTGATCTAACTGCTATCAATACTCAACAGCGTAAGGATAAAGAGAGTGATATCTCTGAACTCCAGTCTGAGATCGAAGAACTCAATGCGACAAACGGTACGTTATCTGAGACGGTCAGTACACTGTTACCTGTCATTACCGATAGTTTGTCTACTGTCCGTGCAAACAAACAGAAATTAGATCAGTACTATGCACAATTTAAGAATCAGGTAAAGACTGTAGTCAAGGAAGCAAAGTTCTTTGATGATAATGAACATTGTCCTACGTGTGACCAAGATATCGCAGAAGAGTTGCGTCAAGAGAAAAAGAACTCTGCGACTACTAAAGCGAAAGAACTCAAGACCACTATGGATGAGGCAGAAGTTCAACGCAAAGTATATGAAGATGAGATAGTATCTCTAGAGTCTCGGATGTCAGAATGTCTTGCTGACCAGAATACTCTGCATAATAATAACCAGACCATCATTCGACTTCAGAGGTCTGTTGATAAACTTCGTTCTGATCTAGATGGTATGGCTGCTAGTTCTGGTGATATGGGTCAAGCGAATACTGATTTGACTACTTTAGATACCGAACTTCACGAGAAGACCGACGAGAAGTATGTCCTCAATGAGAAGGCATCTTATAATCGTATCGCAGCCGAGTTACTCCGTGATACTGGTATCAAGACCAAGATTATTCGTCAGTATATTCCGGTCATTAATGAGTTGACCAACAAATACTTGCAGATTCTGGACTTCTTTGTACACTTTGAACTGGATGATAGTTTTAATGAAACCATCCGGTCAAGATACCGCGACACGTTCTCTTATGACTCGTTCTCTGAGGGTGAGAAACAACGTATCGATTTGTCCCTATTATTTACTTGGCGTCAGATTGCCAAGATGAAGAATTCGGTGTCAACTAACTTGTTGATACTTGATGAAACGTTCGACTCTTCGTTGGACGGTGAGGGTGTAGATAATCTTATGAAGATCATCGACACACTGAAAGAAGATACGAACGTGTTTGTAATCTCTCACAAGACTGAATTGGAGGATGCTCACTTTGAACGTAAGCTAACCTTCGTTAAAGATAAAAACTTCAGTCGAATGAAAGAAAGTACTTGACATACGGGTCGTATTGTTATATAATGGTCACCTACTAATAAGGAATAACACAATGGAATTATCTAGTCGCACGGTCGAGATTCTGCGTAACTTCTCGACAATCAATCCAAACATTGTAGTCAATGGCGGTAACGTCCTAAAGACTATGTCGATAGCAAAGAATATCGTCTCTCGTGCAGAGATCGAAGAAACCTTCCCGAATACTTTCGGTATATATGATCTCTCAGAATTCCTATCTGTGCTATCATTGGTGGATCGTCCATCAATCACTTTCGGTGATAACTTCTGTACCGTATCAGACGGTAGTGGATTATCATCCGTGAAATACTTCTACTCTGATCCAGAGATGCTTTCTGCACCTAAGAAAGATATCGTTATGCCAGAGTGTGAAGTAAAGTTCTTGCTTACTAACGAAACCCTAAGTAAGATCAAACGCGCATCTTCTGCACTTGGTTACGATAATATCTCTATCAAACCAAACGGAAATGCTATTGAGATTAGCGTAATTGACTCAAATGACTCGACTTCTAACTCCTACTCTGTATTGGCTGAAGGTAATTTCCCTGAAGGGACTGACTTCAACTTCATTATGGGTGTGTCTAACATGAAGTTGCTTGGTGAAGACTATGAAGTTTCGGTCTCTACTAAATTAATCTCGCACTTTAAATCAATAAATTCAGAGACGCAATACTTTATTGCTCTTGAAAAATCATCTACTTATGGAGTCTAACATGACTGAAGAACAAAAGAACTTAAATGACCTAGCAAACCGCGTTGCACGATCCTGTGTAGCTGTTGTAGACACCGTTGTAACTCGTGGTGGTTTTAAAGGTGAAGAGCTGACTACTATTGGTCAACTGCGTGATCAAGCAATCCAAATGGTTGCTCTCTATGAAGGTGTCGCAAAGGCACATGCAGAAGAAGCAGAAAAGACTGCTAAGAAGAAGTAACCCCCTTTGGTCTCTTGAATCATAATGTCTTTGCCCAAGATATGATTTGAATTGAACTTATATATAGTATGCCTTATTTGATTCAAGAGACCACCCTAATTGTTAAAGTTAAACCCCAATATTGCTAAAGAGTCCGCAGTACATGTATTGACTGGGGCATTGATCAATTACCCTCTCAACATATTTTTTCTGTGGTTAATTATAGAAAGGTGGGGGATAACAGATCCGTTCTGGATTACTAACATAATCACTTTTTGGTTCTCAATTACTGCTTTCACTCGCATATATATAATAAGGTCATATGCAGAAAAACGTAGGTTAAATAAACGCTCGGATAGCTCAGTTGGTAGAGCAGCTGACTTGTAATCAGCAGGTCGCAGGTTCGACTCCTGTTCCGAGCTCCATTTCTTTTATTGAAAATAAATACCCTTTACTCTTTACATGAGAGGACAAATGTAGTATAATGTCCTCATTGATTAATTATTATATTATGGAGTTCCAACATGAGCAATGAGTTTCTGTGGGTTGAGAAGTATCGTCCTAAAATGGTGTCCGAGACTATCCTTCCGGATGAGTTAAAGACCACCTTTCAAAACATCGTAGACGGCGGAGAAATCCTAAACATGATGTTTACTGGCAGTGCCGGTACTGGTAAGACAACAGTCGCTAAGGCGATCTGTCAAGAATTAGACCTAGATTACATCGTGATCAACGGTTCGGAAGAAGGTAACATCGACACTCTGCGCGGCAAGATCCGTCAGTTTGCATCATCGGTCTCTCTGTCCGGTGGTTACAAAGTGGTCATCCTAGATGAGGCTGACTATCTAAATCCCCAATCAACGCAACCTGCTCTCCGTGGGTTTATCGAAGAGTTCTCTAACAACTGTCGTTTCATTATGACTTGTAACTTCGAGAATAAGATCATCGAACCTCTTCACTCAAGATGTTCTAAGTACGCCTTTAACTTTGATAAGAAGACCATGCACTCCTTATGTGGTGGGTTCATGGATAGACTTCAAGGAATCCTTGATAAGGAAGGTGTTGCGTACGACAAGAAAGTTGTCGCAAATATCATCATGAAACATGCTCCGGATTGGAGAAGAGTCCTCAACGAATGTCAGAAGGGTTCTGTCTCTGGTACACTAAATGTTGCGGGTAACCTCAGTGTAGATATCTCTGATGCCTACACCCAGTTGTTCACTGCACTCCGAGAGAAGAACTTCAAGAAGATGAGATCGTGGGTAGTTAACAATATTGATGTTGAACCCGCCACAATCTTTCGTGGGATCTATGACAAGATGTATGATCATGTCGCCCCAAATAGTATCCCTCAGTTAGTTCTTATCCTTGCAGACTACCAGTATAAGAACGCATTTGTCGCAGATCATGAATTAAATCTGGTCGCATGTATGACCGAAGTGATGGCTAACGTAGAGATCAAACCTTAATGTCTGGCGCAAAGTCTAAGAGATTAAGTCCGTTTGACTTTCTAAAGACTATTAATGACACTAAGATCAACCTTATTGATATGGATGAGAGTAACGCTAAAGCCTATAATGGGTTCATGGTTAACAGATCTCTCTCTTATTTTTCAGATACTGTAATTATTTCTAATGAAATGAACAGATTACATCACATTGATAGTAAGATGCAATACGATTTTCTTATAAATATTATAAGGAAAAGGAAGCGATTCTCTAAATGGGACAAACCTGATCTAAGAGTTGACATGGAATGTATCAAGGAATATTTTGGGTACAGTGAACAGAAGGCTAAGCAAGTCATCGGACTCTTAACGGAATCACAAATACAAACTATCAAACATAAGGTTGGCAAAGGTGGAAGAGAATAATCTCGTTCAATGGAACTCTGATATGATGCTAGAAATTAGTCTATCAGAACCAGATGATTTCCTGAAAGTCAGAGAAACATTAACACGTATAGGTGTAGCGTCTAGGAGAGACAATACTCTATATCAATCGTGCCACATCTTGCATAAGCAAGGTAGGTACTTTATCGTACATTTCAAGGAACTATTCTTGTTGGACGGTAAGAAGTCAAATCTAGAAACGTCAGATATGGAAAGACGCAACACTATCGCCACTCTGCTTGCAGACTGGGGACTAGTTGGAATCGTTAACAAAGAAGTAGCTCGTGATTGCGCTCCAATGAGACAAATCAAAATTATTTCATTCCGTGACAAGTCCGAATGGACATTACAACCGAAGTATAATATTGGAAATAGTTGAAAAGTATGTCAGTGAATTATGGTATATTTGAAGGTAAAGAAGATAATATAAGAACGAAGACCCCATTTGTAGGTCGACTTCCATTTGATATGGGGTCGACCTACAACTGGAACCAATTCATGCATATGATGGATTCTCATCCCAAAGATCTGTATGATCGAAATTCGGATAAAATGCGTATCGGATTAAACTCTTTCCACAGTCGCGGTAGTGCACCGGACTTTGCCAGAGGGATTTATGAAGAGATGCAAGACGTATTCACCCTACACGCCAACAAGATCACTAACATTGCGTTCAGTGGTTTTGGACGTGACAGTGGATCTTACCCTTGGCATAAAGACGGAATGGATGTCTTCTTAGTTCAGGTCATCAGTACCGTAGGACTAAAGGTTGAGGGTATTGACAATAATGAAATGTTTGACTTTGAGCCAGGCATGTATGCTTACCTACCGCGTGGTACGCATCATCAAGTATTTCCACGCGAATCTAGAGTATCCTTCTCATTCGGAGTAGAGGGTACTCCAGACCCATCAATTTATTACTAAACCATATCGAATATAATACAATAAAGTGTTAATACTTCACTTTACATTTTTATACTTTGTATAAATAGTACCGGATGTGCCGATGGTCGGGCATCCATTTTAAAACTTGCTAACTAATTTAGGAGTTAACAGCATGACAATAACAGCAAAACAACTGTTTCCACGTTCAGCATTTGTCGGTTTTGATACCATGATCGACGAATTAGACCGTATCTCAAGGCGCTCGGGTGACATATTCCCTCCGCACAATATATTGAAGACGGGTGAGGATCAATACCTAATCGAACTCGCGATCGCTGGTTTCAGCGAGGATGAATTAGAAATCGAAGTAAAGAACCGAACACTGACCATTCGAGGACAGCACAAAGATAACGGAAGAGAGTATATCCATAAAGGGATATCTACAAAACAGTTCGAGCGGCAATTTAGGCTGTCGGAGTATGTTGAAGTAATAGGAGCTGATTTCAGTCAAGGACTACTTGCCATTAATTTGGAAGTCATAATACCTGATAATCATCGGCCTCGTAAAGTTGAAATTAACGGGTCTCAAACATTGAGTCCTCAACTATTAAACGAGGAGATCGTAAATGAATCAAAAAAGAGTTCTACATCATCTAAAAAGTCATCATAGACACTTTAGATTCGAAGATGTAAGCTTGACTTTGGCGATAGTAGGAGTATGTTATACCATGTTCCTATGTTTATTACCATTGATCTAGATAGATAAATAAGGGGGAGTCAAATCCCCCTTTTTTTGTGAGCGATATGAAAGCAATACAAATTGTAATGAAAGGAGACGAACGGTCGGAAGAGTACGCACATCTTTCTAGACGTTCTTTCCAACGTGCCATCGACGATGGTTACATCGACTCCATCGAAACCTTCGATGCGATCACCCCCCAATCAGAAAACTTCCAAGACCATGTAGATAAGTACACGTGGGATAAGAGTCTGATGACCCTAGACCTAAACTCCCCTAATACAAAAGACGATCACTCACCTTCCGAGAAGGCTGGGATGTGTTCTCATTGGGAACTTATGCGTCAACAAGGAGAGTCTGACGAGAAGTTCTGGATTATGGAACACGACACTTGGTTGATAGAAGAACGTTATGAAGCGTTTAAACTTCTCTCTGAGTACTCTGAGAACACTCTCTATGCAAACATCGGACTATTCATGGGTATGTACTCTATGGATAGGGGTTTCGCCCACTGGAGTCACCACATGATGACTACCAGACAATTCCCTATCAACTGTGGCCCATACTGCGTTCTACAACGTCTTTTCAGAACATACACAACTGACCACCTTACTCGTCCAGAAATTAATTATTACGGAATCCGCAATACCGCCTTGCATCCTTGGTCTGGATGTGATACAATAGGCGTAGGTCGTGACATTGGAATTTACTTCAATGAGCAGGACAGACATAAGACTGGCATCCCAACACCAACGACTCAGTTGATTTCAAAACGTCTGAGTGTGACTCAAGACCATCATGGTTATAATGACAGTCTCCAACAAGAGCCTTGGACTAGACATAAATTCTTTAAAGTTGTAGATTAGGGGTTGACACATAAGGCTATATACTGTATAATGTCTATTAAACAGTAAAAGGTGTATTATGAGTTATCAACCATATAATCTACAAGATGTCTACGATGCGGCATCACAGAAGAAATTTCAAGTCATCTCGACCTTTGCGGGTGGTGGTGGATCGTCCACAGGTTACCGTCTTGCTGGTGCAGATATTCTAGCAATTAACGAGTTTGTCGAAGAAGCACGGATAACCTATAAAGAAAACTATCCAGATACTCCTATTCTCCCTGACGATATCAAACAGCTGTCCGGTCAAGACTTTCTAGATCTCACTGGTCTCAAGAAAGGTGAACTTGATATCCTCGATGGCTCTCCTCCTTGCTCTGCCTTTTCTGTTTCGGGCAAACTCTCTCATGCATCTGATGGTAAACACTCGGATGGTTGGGGACAAACCAAATCTTATTCTGACGGCAAGATCGTAGAAAATATCGAAGACTTGTTCTTTGAGTTCTTACGCGTAGCCAAAGAAATCTCCCCCAAGGTAATCATCGCAGAGAATGTTAAAGGTCTGACCATTGGTGAGGCAAAAGAATATTACAACCGCATCCTGAATGAATTCGAGAACATCGGATATGAAGTTGTCTCTGAAGTATTAGATTCCCGTTACTATGGGGTGTCTCAAACTCGCAATCGAGTAATCTTTATTGCAGTACGACAAGATGTTGCTGATGAAGTTGGTCTAAACTTCTTGACTATGAATCACTTGTTTCCAGAACCTTCTCGTACTGCTATCCCATTGAAAGATGCGTTGGTAGGACTAGAGTACGACGACGAAGAAGTCAAATATTTAACGGAGAAGTTTGAGAATACCGCATACTGGAAACAGACTGGATCCATGATGGAGAAGTTTCCTAAGAAGGTATTGTCCGGTACGGATTACCATCCCAAGGGTCACCACTTCAACCTCAAGCGAGTTTCTCTTGAAGTCCCTGCACCAACCCTCACTGCTATGGGTAACGGGGATACGACAGCTGGTGCGTTCCATTGGAGTGAATCAAGAAAGTTGACACTAGGGGAATTAAAGCGTATAATGTCACTTCCGGATGACTTTAAACTAACGGGTAAGTGGAACCAGAAAGCAGAACGCATTGGTCGTATGGTTCCTCCATTGATGATGAAGAAGATCGCAGAGTCGGTCTATGATAACGTATTGAAGGTATACAATGAAAGATAGAGAGCAGTATAAAGACTTTACATTTGGTCACCGCAAAGAAGGTTTCGATAATCATATCGATGCTTCTATTCGACACTATTCCACACTACATGATGACGTGGTAAATCTATCTCGTTACTTTGTAGAGAACGATACCAAGGTTGTAGATATCGGTTGTAGTACTGGTAAGACCGTCGAAGCCATGATCGAACAGAATCATGCGACTGCTCCTAATGCACATTACTGTGGTGTTGAGTATGCTCCTGTATTCCAAGAAGAGATGGATACCCGACAGAAGAGACTTAATGAAGAAGGTCATCACGTCTGTTTCCAAAACAAGAACATCATCCACCACTCATTCACTAACTGTTCTCTGGTAACATCTATCTTTACGTTGCAGTTCATGCAGCCATTGTGGAGACAAAGAGTTCTAGAGAACATCTATGAGGGTCTGAACGAAGGTGGTGCATTTATCTTTGCCGAGAAGACTTATGCGGAGAACTCACGTATCCAAGATATGATGACCTCGACTTTCTATGAGTATAAGGCACAGCACTTTACCTATGAAGATATTATGGAGAAAGAGAAGACTCTCCGAACTATGTTGAAACCAATGACTTGGAACGAGCTTGTCGCTCTACTAACCTCAGTTGGTTTTGATTCAACAAAGATTCAACCGTTCTGGATGAATCATTTGTTCGTCGGTGCTATTGCAATAAAGTAAATTAAGCCCTTGACACTGGGTACCAATC
>TARA_R110000744_G_scaffold166446_2_pt1 | contig 11351 bp, 9 predicted proteins | sample TARA_R110000744 | Tara Oceans TARA_R110000744 (sample SAMEA4398083) | marine metagenome | biome: Polar Biome; feature: [DCM] deep chlorophyll maximum layer (ENVO:01000326); material: water (ENVO:00002006), including particulate matter (ENVO:01000060) such as... | depth 36 m | reverse complement strand
CCCGCTAGCTCTTTGTTGCCTTGCGTTGAAGCAATATCAGCCGCAAGCGTTGCATCTTGCCTGCTTAACTCCCCTGACTCTAGGGCCCCCATCATATCTACGCCAGTCATTCGATCTAGCGTATCAACAGCAGTCTTGCGACCTGTGGCGTATTTGTCGTGCTTTAAACCCAGGCTCTGGACAGCATCATAATACGACTCACCTGGTAAATCGGTACCTGCTAGGTCCCTGTAGAACGAGCGGATGCGCCGATTGTATGCTTGCGTCTCGCTCTGGCCGGCGTCTTTGTGACCCTCTTCGTGCGTAGCAAAGTTATTGCCGTGCGTGTACTTTAAGGCAAGGCTTTTGCCGTACTTCTTGATGCCACGCCTTACGTTTGTGGCCCCGGCGTTATAGGATGAAATAGCGTGGTCGAAATCACCATCAAACTGTTTGAGCTTTTTCTTGAAGTACTTGACGCCCGCCCTGATCCCTACCTTGGGGTCTTTCAGTTTATCTGGGTCAATACCCATTTCCCTGGCTGTGTCAGGCATAACCTGCAGCAAGCCAACAGCCCCCACCGGGGAAACAGCGCCGGATGAGCCTGCGCTTTCCTGCATCATCATTGCTTTGATTAGTTGCCAGGGAATCCTTACCTCTTCCCCGTCAACTATAACAGGGCGCTTGTTTGCCTCTTTGACAAACTTTTTTATAAGGTTGTCGTAACCAGAAGCTTTAGCCATTAGAGTTGATTGTATCCTGAGTAGGCCTCTAAGAGAGCGTTGCTACGATTATTTTCAGCCATGCGGAACATCTCGCGATCTTCCTCGCTTAGCTTACTTTGAAAATCAGGGTCGCGAAGCTCGGCCTGGCTCCCCAACCCGTAGCGCTGCCGCAGGCTTTCAAGCATGGCATTAGACTGAGCCATCCTTTGAGAGGGGCTTGCGCTTTGGTCCATGCCCAGCGAGCTAAGCCCAGATATAGCGCCCTTGCCAAGGCCCCCGCCTAGCTGAGCGCCAAACTGCCCACCAGCCTGCTGTCCAAAAGCCGTAAGCGCTGGCTCCATGACCATGCGAAGCGGGTCTTTGTCATAAGCCGTGGCGATCCTTGGGCGGTTAGCCCCGCCAACTTGCCGGCCCGCTTTGTTTCTAACCGCTCGCTCCCGAATAATAGCCATTACCCTAACTCCCTCTGAAACGCCTGGTTCCAGTTTTCGTTGCCCGCATACTTCTCCCTAGAAAGATAGTCGGACTGAATAAGATCCCGAGCCGCTTGCATGTAAGCCACCCGTGCCCGGCTGCCTGGCGGAAGGCTAGCAGCGCGCCGCATTAGCGCTTCAACATATTTGACATCCATATAGTTAGCGTCACGGAGGCCCTCCATGTCCGCTTGAACGGAAGCGTCTACCGAAGACATGGCCTCAGCCTCAAGCCCGCTCTTCGCTGATTCAACGTCAGTTAGCTGCGTATCGTAGCCCCGCTCAGCCTCGGCGTTTTGCATCTCCATCTGAGCAATCCGGTCAGCATACGTTGCGCCTAGCTGAGAAGCGCGAGTAGCTCCCTGCATTGAGGCTTGCGACGCAGCTTGCGTTTGGCCACCGCTGTAAGCCCCGGCCAGCCCTGACTGAGCCTGCATTGAGTAAACAGGCATCATAGCGCTGGTTCTGGCCCCCTGCATCCCTACATCCCGAGCGCCGGTTATCCCCGTCATTGCCGAGCCATAAGCGGCTTGGTTGCGGGTACGGGCTGCGTTTATGTCGGTTCGCCTACGGTCAACATCTGCAAAGCGCTGCTCAAACACCGCTTGCTCGTCCGCTGCCATTCCGTCGAATTGTCTAAAATCATTTGCCATGATTACTCCGTAAGTGCTGACTTGCCATAAATATGCACGAAAATGCCCCCCCTTGGGAAGGCGCTGTAAGTTCCTAGGGCGCTCGATGTAAGCAAAGCCCCGTCTAAAGCCTTTAACACGGCCCGTATTTCAATAAACTGCTCAGCCCCGTTGGTTGGAGGGTTGATTAAAGCCCCCCCATTGGAAGCATCAGGAGTTTGCGCCCTTTGAAGCGCCCCTGTTCTATTTTGATTCCCTAGTTCCCGGCCCGCAAAAATCGGGCGTCCTTGAGCGTGCCACCCCGTTCCGTCAGGTGTGCCAGGATACGAAAGAGGGACTGACCACAACCCTGTATTAGAAATTCTGTTTACTGTGTTGCTAAGAGCAAAAGAGGCGGGAGTCCTTGCTATTTGAGTATACACTCTAGGCCCCCAGTCTGTAATCTGAAAACTTGATGCAACCCCTACGTCAAGCCCCCTGTTTGACAACGCAAAGTCCCCCACCGTCAAAGCATTGGTGTCGAAAGACAGTTGGACATGATGAACGACCATCGGGAAAACAATTGGGACAAGCGCTCTGTCCCATATCGTGTATTTGTCTGTTCGCGACCGAGGCGGGATTGCCTTTAGGTAACCCGTTATGTTTGCGCTCGTTACCCCGTCTTCAAAGTTAAACAATGGAACGACCATGGAAAAATAGCTCTGGTCTTCTAGAATGTGCTCCTTGTGTAACACGCGACTGTAACGATCAAGACCGCCCTTGAGTCGGGAGCCGAGCGCAGTGTCTAATGACTCAATTTGAGTCTGAACGCCTTTAGTACCGCTGGCATCAATTGAGTCCCCAGTTGAAGGAGCGACGAAAGCGCTATGCGAAGCAACGCGCGCATTATTATGCAAAGGAACGTTTCGAGGGACCGTTGGTGTTACATCAAAATTCTTTAGGGATGCATGATCGCGCTCAACCAACTCGTGAGAAAACTCGGCCTTCACCAATACATTGTAAATAGGGTGAGCAGTAAAGGGCGACTGAACTTCAATTACATACGGCCTGTAAGGGTCGATCGTGACGTTAAGAAGCTTAAACTTAGGAAGAACATCAATAAAGTCTGACTCGTCAGCAGCCAAAGAATACTCTTCTTTACTGATTTGGACTTCAGCAACAACCCGCTCGTCAATAGATCCCGTTTGGTAAATACGGACGTAAGCAATTTCGTCGGGCGTCTCGCCGAGTTTGTATTTGTAATTCTGGAGCAGAGCGGGCGCTGTTCCGGTGCCCTTAATGACTCGCGCTGCTTGTTGCCCGCCTCGGTCCCATGACAAACACAGCGACGACAAACGGATTGTCGGAGTATTTACTGTTGGCTCGTGAGAAGCTAGGAACCATTCCTGCAGCGGCGGTGTGTTAAAGTAATTACGGACCTTGCCTACTACTGTGCCCATGTTCCAAGTCATGGCAAAGCGGCCTTTAGTAAACTTCTTGTTTTCGTTGCCAAGGTACGATGTAGCGCCTGAGCGCAATCCGTGTATTGTACTGTTTACCGTTTCAAGGCTGTCGTAAACCTGGGTGTGCGTAAGGACCGTTCCCCTTGCCAGGTTTTTGGGAGTTAGTTTAGTCAATGATCTGCTCCCTGTAAGTAATAGTATACGTTACCGACGGAACTGCAGACGGGAAACAAAACGGCAGCGTCGGGTGCCCCCACGCCAGCCTAAAGTTAACCGCCTGAGCAGCAGGAAGCGCAATATTCAAATCTTCGTTGTGGTAATATAAAGCTCTAGCGCCATAGTAGTAACCACCCCACGGTATCCCGCCCGGATACATGTCTACTGTTGCCGCTGACTGGTCATTCAAACGCGGGTAGGCATACATGCTTTCTGGGAAATTACTACGATCGAATGACTTAGCGTTTAAGCGGCGATCTGTTGAATACTGCAGATAAGGGCAATCTATTAATACACTCATCACCTGAGCGTCTTCCGGGGCAGAAACGGCAGAGGCTGTAAGAATGGCGGTGGCGTCTTTGTTCGTAGTCGTTAAGGGGTTGGCCGCATCAAATCCCAACCCCGGAGAAGCGCCGTAAATACTAAGGCCTGAGCTTGAGTACCAAATAATCTTGGCCGCTGTGCTGCTGATAACCTTAACAACTCGGAAAACTTGGTCTACAGCGCCGGCTGGGGTCCCGCCCCCGCCCCCGCCTAAAACCCATGCGTTGTTCGTTAGCGTTTTGATCTTATCTCCAACCGCTAGCCCGTGGGCACCCGTGTAGGTTATTTCGTAAGTGCTGAAAGCAAACGGCGTGTGGTGGTCGCCGTCTATATGGGCTGTAACACTTTCGATCGTAACGGGCCTTAGAAACTTCGTTGCCGCCGTCCAAACAAAAGACTGGCCAGCGGCGGCTTCTTGCACGCCCTTAGCCCGAAACGCTGCGGGTGTTGATGCCAAGTCAACATCGAACATAGCATGATCAACAAAAGGAGCGAGGGGCCGGTCGCTGCCAGTCAGAGCCCCAGACGGGAACGACGCTAAGTTTTGAGCGGATAAACCACTGCACTTTAGAACCATCGTCTGAAGCGAATGCTTCTTGCTCAGGTCTTCCAACTCAAGATTGTTAAACCTTTGGTAAATGTCATCAACAGCAGCCTGGATGCGGGTACCATCAATAGCATGATTCTGGCTAAACTGGATGTCTGTAATCCGCCGGGTGCTCATGTTATTTCCCCTGTGACCGTAACGCCTGCGCCGTGTGACCGGCCTGTTGTATTAATAGTGCCCGTAACCGCCGAGGACCCGCCTGCTGTGCTTACAACGCTGCCTCCCCCTGGGGAGCCGGTAAACATACACCCGTTTGCCTGAAGCTTGCCCGCAGCGCTTACACTAATATAAGACCCCGAACTAAGCCCCTCTTTGGTTACCAAGCAGTTCTGCAGTAGCAACTGCCCGCTACCGCTTATTGTAACCAAAGGGTCATTCCCCGATCCGGTGAGGATCGCTCCTGAAATAATAGCACTTCCGCTGATCAAAATAGGCTTAGTAAACACAGTCCCAGGCGAGCACACAATAATATACTCGGCTTTCTTAACCTCTAAACCCTGCCGCTTCCCTGCCCCTATTTTAACGCCAAGCTGTTTTGCTTTATCGTTTTTCAAGTACTGGTCAGCAAGCAAGTGCCTTTCGCCCAAAAGAAGCTGGTGTCGCGTCAACATGGCAACAAAGCGGTCCTGGGTAAAAGGGTCTATGTAAGTCATTTGTGGGTTGTCCTTCGTCTGCCGCCGCCCCAAGCAACAGCACTTAGGTATAACTTATGGACCCTTAAGCGTTGAGCCTTGTCGCTAACAAACCCGAAGATCATAGCAGCTAACGATGAACCTCTTGCTGAAGCGCTGGTCGCAATAACGTCCCGCTCTGGCGAGTCAATAAAATACGCGTCAATAACGCTGGCGCTTCTATACTTAGCGCCGCCGCCGAATGTTCTTTTGCCGGCGTTTAAGCGATTCCTGATTGTCGCTGCTTTAGGAACCATAACCTCACCTTTGCTTGTGCCCCCGGCTTGCCCAACGTAATCCAGATATTGAGCCGACATTAGCCTGCGGTCAGAAGCCATAATAGTGTTATAAAGACCAAAGACAGGCTTTACGGCGCGATTGGTATCAGACTCGCCAGACGACTCAAGCAGCGCATAAATACCGCGAGCCCTAAGGCTCTTTTCTTGGTCAATGCCAATCATCCCGCTTTTGTAGGCATACTGAACTGTGCCGGCTTCTTGGTTGGCTGTTTGCCTGAAAGCGCCTGAAGTCAAACCAGTAGCTGCGGCCCAGGCATAAGCAGGGACCTGGTTACCGGCCGCATTATAGGTAATCAAAGTTTGGTTTGGTGACGACAGCCAGTTTGCAGTGGGGGTTATAATCAGGCTCGTGTCCGAGGCTACTAGCGGAAGATTTTTAAACAGCCTGAACTTTCCAACTTTAACCGTCTTTGCATATGAGTCCATAGGCTGACCCGCTGTACCTGTTGCGTCGTTAAACTTTACGCTTAAGGTTTTGTTGCCGCTTGGCGACGCCCCCGATGCTGATACGGTGACATTAGCTGCCCCGCCAGCCCCCTGAACAGGAGTCTTGCTTACGTAAGGGTCTGTATAAAATGAATCTAGCGTCCATGAGCCATTAAACTCAACGGGGATAACAACGCCTGAGTTAGACGCTTTGTTGTACGCAGCGTAAAGCAGCGAAGTCACCTCAAGATCAAACTCAACATAGGCTCGCGCTGGGGACGTTAGATCTGACTCATAATAGTTAGGAGCTTTGATATGCACCACAAAGCTTGGGTCGTTATTCGCTATTGTCCCGGTGTCTGCAATATAAGGCCGCATTTGATACTGACCGAAAAGGCGCTTGTCGTCAGAAGGCGCAGCCGATCTATCCAAGCCCCCGCCCCGGCCAAGTTCCAACACGTAATACGAGTTGCCTGGAACATAGGCTCCGCTTGTTGTTTTGTTGGGATCGGTTAGACCTCCAACAATATAAGTTCCGTCTGCATCGGCTAGGATGTTCAAACAGTTAACTGGATTGTACTCCTCAACTGTCTGAGTACCCCCCGAGTAATCTAACTTTTGCAGCGACTTCAAAGGCCAGATACACCACATTTTAGTCGTCGTATTATACGACAAGGCGTGATCGGTATAAGCAATCAACAACGAATCATCTGATTTGTTAAACGCCAGAGTAGGCTGCCCGTAATGGGAATACACAGCCGATGGCTGGTTAGTGCTGCCAGGCACTGCGTTAATATGAAAATTCGTTACTGGGTCTTCAAGCCCGTTTTTCCAGTACCTAAAGATTGGGTCTGAAATCGTAACAATGCTGCGCTCGCCGCCAAGTGCGTGGACGCCAGAACTAGAAACCCAACACAACCCAACGGGTGTTGCTTTAACCGACCGAGGCCCAACACAGCCAATCGATTCTGAAATGCGTATCGCTGAGGCGGTTATCTTAGCTGGTTCATCGACGTTTACGTTGCTGTAGCTGACGGTAACAATCCATGTTTCGTTGCTGGTAAAAGCGTAAAGGTTTCCGCCAAACGTTTCCAGCGCCACAATAGGCGTATCGAAGTTAGCAACGACATAGTTGCCGCCAAGAATCGATCCCGCATGGCCTGGGTCACTAAAGAAAATAGCGCTGTCTGATGCGTAACACATCACATTACCGAGTATCGCCGCAGCGTTAATCTTTGGAAACTCTGAGTCGTCGAAGTAGGTAAACTGTTCAGCCCGGCCCCTGACTCCTACAACCGGAACTAAAGCTGCTGACTCAGACCGTCCGGAGCCGAAAAAGTTACACGCCTCAACCACTGCGCCAGGAGCAGCTTTTGACAAGTAAGCAAGCAACTGGCGGTCGGGGTTTGCGGCTTCGACTCGCGGGTTGTTCGATTTTACAGGGTCAATGCCAAAGTATTGCCAGACCCCAAAATCAGAGCTTGAAATAATAACCGAGTCCATCATCTGCTCGAAGCTTACTGGGGAGGCTTCTTCGCCGGAATGAACACCCCGAAAGTCCCCGCTGGCCCCAGTAGCTGTGCTAACTGTTCCGAAGCCAGCGCCAGAGGTATAAGACTCAAAATTACCATGTGCTGTCTTGATCATTACATTTGTGCGGGTGCTTTGCGCCGTATGGACAGCGAAGATTTCTTCATGGTGCTCATCGGTCGTTAGGTCGTAAACACTAAATATAATACCATTACGGAACCCGTGAAGGGTGCGAATCCCTGAAAACCCAACTGCGGTACTGGGTATGTAGCCGATCCCCCCCTGGGTGGGGTCTAAAGTATCCGTTGACGACAATGTGGCCGAGAAAACGCTTAGGATCTGGCGGTGCCCATAAAGGGTATTGTAAAGATAACTCCCAAGGTGCTTTTCGTACCCGTTAGCCCCCACCGTAAAAGTTGACCCATCAATAACTAGCGGCGTGCTTGCCAGCGAGCTGAACTGGGCGCGCTGCCCGAAGCCGGGCCGCACTTCCATATAGCCGACGCCGTTAGGTTGCCAAAGGTTAGAAATCCACTCCGGGGTTTCTACGCCCCGGATGTCAATCCCGCCTTTAGGGTATATGTCTAACTCTGGATACTTTGCTGCCATTAGAACACCGTCGTTACATCAACGGACCTTCCGGTACCTTTGATTTGAGCATCTTGAAGGAAAGGAATGAACCGTGATTCATTTCTGCGAGTCATCTCATCAATAGTGCGATTCTTTGCATCGTCCCGCACAAAGTACCTGCGACAAGCAAGAAGAACAATTAGCTCCTGAAACTCGCTTAGCTTACCGCCAAACACCTCAATGTTATCAGCCGCTGTGGTAAAATTAGTTACCCGATTTGGTATGTAATCAATCGCAATCGTCGTCGGCGGCTGGAATGGGAAATACAACACGTTGTTCTGGATTGCGACGCCGTGCATTTCGGGCTGCCAATGGAGAGCGGCTCGCGAAGGGACGATTACCATTGGCACCATCCGAAGCTCGTTAGCCTCATTGTAGTCGTAAACGTTAAGCAGCATATCAGTAATCCCGCTAGCCCCCATCAACGGGGCAGCCCCTTCGCCTACAGCCACCAACAGTGCGCTTGATAAATCCAAACCATACAAGTGAGGTTTAGCTCCAGCTACCTGGGCGCTAAAATTATAGCGCTTAGAGTCAGCAATAACCTGTGGGCCATACTGGCGAATGGTGCCAATCCACTCACTTAGCGACATGTTAAGGTAGGTGTTTACGTCTGCGTCAGTAAGCCAGACATTGTCCGGTTCATCAACGTAGCTTCGGAACAACGATCTAGCTTCTCCGCAGTTCATTATACCCCCGTATTAGCTCTTGGATCAAAGTTTTCATATGTCGCTGACGCTGCTTGGTTCTCCGCTCGCTGAGCGGCTCCCTCTACCGTGCCCCCGCCGCCCATATCAGGAGGCCCTGGAGTGACCCCTAGTGGGCTTTCCGGGTTAGGCGGTTGCTGGGGCTGCTGCATGGGGAACACTGGCGTCTGTAGCTGCTGTGCAGCTTGCGGGTTACCCTGGGAAATAATAGCGACAAAGATGCTCGTAACGTACTCGCGTGCGCCCTCGGTCAAGTCTTGGAACTCATCACTGTGCATGAAATCCTCAAAGACTTCGCGCATCTGATCAACTGGGTCGGTAGGTAAGATCGTAATCTGATCCCCGGCTACTGCGGCCTCAAGCGTTTCTAGCGCCATGTTGTAGTTCCGGATCGTCCTGAACATCTCATCTTCAACACCATTAAAGTTAATGGCAGCCCTTGCTTCGGCTGGCTCAAGCAGGCCAAGCTGCAGCATTTCAGCAGCGCGCCTCTCGCGATCCTTAATCTTAGAAGCGAATAGCGATCCCGCCTCAATAAAGATGTCGGGCTCGTCGCTTAGGTCCGTGTTCTTAATCATGCGGTAAAACATGCCGCCGTCTTGCTTGAAAATCCTGACCATGCGGCTTTCGCTGAAATGGGTTTTAGCCAGGTTCAAGATATGCTTCGCTGTTTCAACGGCCGCTCGCTCGATACCGTCTAGTACATTCTGAAGTTGAGCCACATCCTGATCCACTAATGCGTTGACTGCCGCCCCTGACTCAATACCCGCTACACGCTTGCCAAGCGAAGCCCCATGCACTCCTGCCATGTCGAGCATCTCGCTATGGGTTCTATTTACATTGTCCATAACGTAGTTTGGTAAAGGCGATAAACCTGCCTGCTTAGGTGCTGGCGCTGCTGGGTTATAGCGAATAACTCCGCCGGGCCTGTTTGTAATCTTGTCCACGCCGGCATTGACCGGGACTAACCACTGAAGGTTGCCCATGAGCCGAATGTTGGAAATAATAGCGCTACGCTGCGCATTGTATTCGCGCTGGGGACTAATAAGGGGCTCCAAGGCCCCCATGCCGAGAAAGCGCCCTGGAAGCTTGTGGAAACGAATAGCCCTAATCGGGTAGCCCCGTTGTGGGTTATATTCTTTCTTGTCGCCTTTGCCGTCAAACAGGATTTCGGTCCCGCTGTAAATCCGGTGACGCCCGTCTTTATCCCAATACTCTAATACCTCTACGCGCTCGTTGTTCCGTGGCGGGTTGGTAATTGCTAGGTTGTACTGGCTAACGCTGCTTTGGATATTCCGAAGCTCAACGATGTTAACCTTTTCCATGTCCACATCTGGGTATGCTCGACGCAAGGCGTGCGGAGCAATGTAGGTGCGCCTAAACATAAACTCGGATTCATCAACGTCATTAATATTAGGCTCTACAAACAAATCATACGGTGAAACAGCTTCAACCGTAATGTCCTTTGTTTCCGGGTCAAAGAACGTGTGTATTCCAACAGTTCCGCAAGTAATAAGCCACTCAAACGCTAGCCGATAAACGTCGGGGACCTTGGCTTTTTCCCAAATGTACTGGGCTAAAGCTGCGTCGGTCTTTGCTTTGACTAGATCAGCCTTGACCGTAGATGCCGGCCTAGCTGCAATCGAAGGCGTTACGACTGATAAGTTGGCTGAGATTCGGTTGTAAATAGGAAGAAGCAGGTTAATCGTCAGGCGAATCATGCCCGGCCCCATGCCCTGGTTCCTATTGGTGTCCTCACGAAGGTAATGCATGCCAGACAAAAATCGCCGGCATAAATCCCAAGTCTGGGCCTCTAAAATCATATTGCTTTTAGACATCCGCAAGCGGTCGTCAATAAGGGTTTTCAACCTTGTTTCGTCTTCATCACCGAAATAATATTTACTCATTCAAGACCGTCCCCAAAGAACATGTGCTCTGTTTCTTTTTCAATCTTGCGCTCTTTTTTGTAGCGACGGAACTTTTCCCAAACATCAAAAGCAGAAGAAGCGATGTACACTAACATCGCTAACCAAGCTATAATGTAGGTGGCGTTTTCCATGCCCTCTCCTCCCCACCAAAGGCCGGGGGCCCTAAAGCCCCCGACCCCTAGGAAGTTAGAAAGCTTAAGCCTTCTTGTACCTAATACCAGCCATAACGCCGATGGCTCGTGGGCACTCAGAGACAAGCTGGAAGTATTGCTTCCAGAAGCCTTCTTTAGCATCCACGAAATCACCGCCGCCGTTGCGAACCTGAGTAATCACTTCACCGCCGTGGAACGTTTCAAACGAACCGCTCTTCAGCGTGTAGGTGTTAATCGAGTCACGGTTGATCAGGTAGATGCAGCCCAATGGCACATCTTTGGATACCTTGATCGGAATACCGTGGTAATTAAGCTCGCCAGGCTGATGAGCCATATCAGTCCCAGGCTCATAGACATAACCCGGAGCGTTCTGATTCGTAGCGCCTGGGTTGTTAATGCCCATGACATCACGAGACGCCTGAATGATCCGCAAGAACTCAGCACGCGTAAAGCGATGCATAATCATGCAGTCCGTTGGGTAGCCTTCGACAAGCTCAGTAAGGCCATCCATGACCAACTGAACATCTTCAAGGTCAAGCTGGTTGCCGACCGAGAACCCGCCGCTACCAGCAGCCGCTGCAGCAATAGCGTCAGTCTTGAAACCCTGCCC
>TARA_R110000744_G_scaffold125730_1_pt1 | contig 11358 bp, 11 predicted proteins | sample TARA_R110000744 | Tara Oceans TARA_R110000744 (sample SAMEA4398083) | marine metagenome | biome: Polar Biome; feature: [DCM] deep chlorophyll maximum layer (ENVO:01000326); material: water (ENVO:00002006), including particulate matter (ENVO:01000060) such as... | depth 36 m | reverse complement strand
CAAGCCGCCATCGCCCCGCCGGTCCTAGTCCTCATCGGCCGGTTTGAGCTCATCAGTCCTGGACAATTCCGGAAACAGCTTGAACCAGCTCGCAGCCGTGACCAGCGCCAGAATTCCGCCCATCAGGACAGCGCCAATCGGGCCGAGAAAGCGCGCCGCTACGCCGGACTCAAATTCGCCCAGCTCGTTCGAAGCCGAAATGAACATGAACTCGACCGAGGAGACCCGGCCGCGCATGCTCTGCGGCGTCGAGAGCTGGATGATGGACTGGCGGATATAGACCGAGATCATGTCGGCGGCACCGGTAATCGCCAGCATGGCCATTGACAGGATGATCAGAGTGGAAAGCGCAAACCCGATCATCGCGACGCCATACACGGCAATCGCGCCCAGCATCCAGCCGCCGACATGCCGCGTCAGCGGCCGGGTCGCCAGCATGAAGGCGACGATGGCCGCACCGATGGCCGGCGCGGTCCGCAACAGGCCCAGCCCGACGGTATCGGTGTGAAGAATATCGCGCGCGAAGACCGGCAATAGCGCCGTCACGCCGCCAAACAGAACCACGATCAGATCCAGCGAGATCGCACCCAGCACGATGCGGTTATTGCGCACATAGCGCAGGCCCTCGACGATCAGGGCGCGGCCATTGACGCCGCGGACATGTTCGTGCTGCGGCGTGCGCGCCGTCGCGATGGCATAAATCGAGATCACGGTCAGGACGAAACCGGTGACATAGACCGTGGCCGGACCGGCAATATAGAGCAGGCCGGCGATCGCCGGGCCGAGGATCGCCGCACCCTGGAAGCCCAGTGAATTCCAGGCGATGGCCTGGCGCAATTCATCCCGCGGAATCAGGCGCGCAAACAGCGCACTGGCGGCCGCTGGCGAAAACGCGTGCATCACCCCCATGGCCAGCGAAGTCAGATAGATCATCCACAATGCCGTCGGGCCCGCAAAAAACGGACTCGCCGCAAGCACCAGCATGCACAGGCCGCGGCCGATATTGCTGACCACCAGGATCATCTTGCGGTCGAGCCTGTCGGCGGCCTGCCCGCCAACCAGCGAAAGCAGCAGGACCGGGGCAAATTGCGCCAGCCCGACCAGACCCAGCATCAGGGCCGATTCCTCGACCGAACGGGTCTCGCGCGCAATGTCATAAACCTGCCAGCCGATTGCCACCGCCATCATCTGGCGGGCGGCGGAATTGGCCTGCCGCATGATCCAGTAACGCAGGAAGGCATCATGCCGGAAGACGGCAATGGATGGCAGCAACACGATACAATCCCCCCGGAAATCGAGGCCGCGACGCGTCGCGCGACAGCCGATATGGTGAGCCATACACACAGCCGCCGCGAAGCGAAAACCGAAACTGGCCCTTCGCTGCAATGCCTGACAGACCGCGCCACGCATCACAATCACGCCAGCGACGCATCTGCGCATTCGCGCGCCCTCGCGCTTCGCGCTAGACTGCGACCACACGCCGCTTCGCCAAGTGGCGATTTTTGATGTTTATCAAGCCGGCAAGTTTGCCGCGACAGGGGTTTTTGTGGACGGTTCGATTTCAAACGCTGCCAGCACCGCCGCAGGCCAGCGCCCGCTGATCGATCATTTCGGGCGGCACATCACCTATCTGCGCCTGTCAGTGACGGACCGGTGTGATCTGCGCTGCGTCTATTGCATGAAGGCGCGGCCGGATTTTCTGCCAAAATCGGAATTGCTCACCCTGGAGGAATTGACCCAGCTGAGCGATGCCTTCATCCGCCGCGGCGTAACGAAGATCCGCGTCACGGGCGGTGAGCCGCTGGTGCGGCGCGATGTGATGACATTGATCGAAAACCTGGGCGCCCGCCTCGGAACGGCCGAACCGGGCGCGACCGGACTGGAAGAGATCTGTCTGACCACCAACGCGACCCAGCTGCCGCGCTTCGCCAGGGATCTCGTCGCGGCCGGCGTCAAGCGGATCAATGTCTCGCTCGACACGCTCGACGAAGCGACATTCGCGCGCCTGACCCGCGGTGGCCGGATTGCCGATACACTGGCCGGGATTGATGCGGCCGATGCCGCCGGGCTCAAGATCAAGATCAACACCGTCGCCCTGAAGGACGACAACGAACATTCCCTGCGCGAGCTGATCGCCTGGGCCCATGGCCGCGGCTTTGATCTGACCCTGATCGAGATCATGCCGCTGGGCGAGGTCGATGCGGCGCGCTCGGATCAATTCCTGTCCCTGGCCCAGGTCAAGGCCGATCTGGAACAGGGCTGGACCCTGACCCCGCTGACCGACAATACCGGCGGCCCGGCGCGCTATCACCGCGTCGAGGAGACCGGCGGCCGGCTTGGCCTGATCACGCCGCTGACGGAGAATTTCTGCGCCGGCTGCAACCGGGTCCGCCTGACCTGTACCGGCCAGCTCTATATGTGCCTGGGGCGCAATGGCCGGCTCGATCTGCGCGCGGCCCTGCGCGAGGGCGGGCTCGACGCGGTTGACGCCCTGCTCGACGAGGCGATGGCGCTGAAACCGCAGGCGCATGATTTTGACGTTTCCGCCGGGGCCGAGGCCGCAGTTGGCCGCACCATGGCCCATACCGGAGGCTGATCCATGGCCCTGACAATCCGCTATTTCGCCGCCCTGCGTGACGCGATGGGCACCGCCGAACAGGTTGTCGACCATATGCCGGGCATTCATGGCGGCGGCCTCGCCGAATGGCTGATCGCCCGCGATCCGGCGGCCGAGGCGCTCGCCCATCCATCGGTGCGCCTGATCATCAATGACGAGATCGCGCCGCGCAGCCAGCCGCTCCAGGATGGCGACACCATCGCCTTCTGCCCGCCCTTTTCAGGGGGCTAGACGGTGGCGGTGGTGGTCAAGGTGCAGTCGGACAGCTTCGATGCCGGCGATCTGCTCAATGCGCTGACCGGCCAGGATTCCAGCTGCGGCGCTGTCGCCAGCTTTACCGGCCAGGTGCGCGGCGGCGATGATCTGGTCGCGCTGGAACTGGAACATTATCCCGGCGTCACCGAGCAGGCGCTCGGCCGCATCGCCGATGAGGCCGAGCGGCGCTGGTCGCTGGGCGAGGCTGTGATCATTCACCGGGTCGGCAGGATGGCGGTCGGCGAGCCGATTGTCTTCGTCGGTGCCTCTGCACCACACCGCCGCGCCGCCCTTGAGGCAACCGGTTTCATGATCGATATTCTCAAGACCCAGGCGCCGTTCTGGAAACGCGAACACACCATCAGCGGCTCGCACTGGGTCGAACCACGCCCCGGCGATGATGAAGCCGCATCGGCCTGGCTGACCGGCGAGAAGGAAAGCACAGCATGAGCGCCATTCCAGACATGATCGGCTTTGCCGTGATGACCGTTTCCGACAGCCGCGACGCCAAGACCGACAAGACCGGCCCCTGGCTGCGCGAGCAGATCGCCGCCGAAGGCCATGCCGTCATTGACCATGCCATCGTTACCGATGATATCGGCGCCATTCAGAACCGGCTGCAGGCCTGGATCGCCGACCCCGCCATCCATGCCGTCATCGCCACGGGCGGCACCGGCCTGACCGGCCGCGATGTCACGCCTGAGGCCTTCAAACCGCTCTATGACAAGGAGATGGACGGGTTTTCCGCCGTCTATCACCAGGTCAGCTTCCGCTCGGTCGGCGTCTCCACCATCCAGTCGCGCGCCACGGCCGGGATTGCCGGCGGCACCTATCTCTTCGCCATTCCCGGCTCGATGGGCGGCTGCAAGGATGTCTGGAACCATATTCTCAAGGACGAATTCGACCGCACCCACCGGCCGTGCAATCTGGTCGACCTCCTGCCTCGCCTGACGGAGCGCTGACAATGAGCGCCAAACTCACGCACCAGGATGATGATGGCCGCATCCGCATGGTCGATGTCGGCGGCAAGGACGAAACCACCCGCCGCGCCGTCGCGACCGGCCGCATCACCATGAGCCAGACCGCCTATCAGGCGATCCGCGACGGCCAGGGCCCCAAGGGCGATGCGCTGAAGACGGCGGAACTGGCCGGCATCATGGCGGCCAAGAAAACCTCCGACCTGATCCCGCTCTGCCACCCGCTGCCGATCACCCAGGCCAAGATCGCGATCAGCGCCAGTGACGAGATATCGGGCTTCATGATCCGCGCCGAGGTCTCGACGCGCGGCCGGACCGGGGTCGAGATGGAGGCGCTGACGGCAGTGTCTGTCACGGCGCTGACGATTTACGACATGGCCAAGGCGCTCGATAAGTCGATGCGGATTTCCGACATCGTGCTGGAAGAGAAGACGGGCGGAAAGTCAGGGGATTATCGCCGCGATGACTGACATCATGATTTCCGTCGAGGCCGCCCGCGCCCGTATCACAGCGGCGCTGCTGCCGCTGAAGGCCGAGCCCTGCACGCTGATCGAGGCCCCCGGCCGCACCCTCGCCGAACCTGTCATCGCGACACTGACCCAACCGCCCTTCGCGGCTTCGGCAATGGATGGCTATGCGGTGCATTCTCGCGATCTTGGCGACACCCCCGAACGTCTGGCGCTGCAGGGCGAGTCAGCCGCGGGGCATGGCTTCGGCCTGGCATTGAAGCCCGGCCATGCCATCCGCATCTCGACCGGCGCACCGATGCCGCAGGGGGCCGACCAGGTGGTGATGCAGGAGCGCGCCGTCCGCGATGGCAATCATATCACCCTCGATGACACGCCGCGCCCGGCCTCGAATGTTCGTGGCGCCGGGATTGATTTCAATGCCGGTGATATCCTGCTGCCGTCCGGCAGTTTGCTTAGCCCCGACGCAGTCGCCCTCGCCGCCGGTGCCGGCCTGAAAGAGCTCTGCGTCCATCGCCGTCCGCGTGTCGGCATTCTCTCCACCGGCGACGAGCTGGTCGAGCCGGGCCAGACGCCGGGGCCACACCAGATCATCAATTCCATCGCCTGGGGGCTGGACGCCCTGGTGCGCCAATGGGGCGGCGAGCCGGTCTATCTGGGCATTGCGCGTGACAGCAAGGCCGATGTCCGCGCCAAGCTGGAGGCGACGCAGGGGCTCGATCTGGTCGTGACGATAGGCGGCGCCTCGGTCGGTGATCATGATCATCTGCGCCAGGTCTTCAACGCCCTGGGCGGGCAGCTGGAATTCGGCAAAATCGCCGTCAAGCCGGGCAAGCCGAGCTGGTTCGGACGGCTGGGCGAGACCGCTTTTCTGGGCCTGCCGGGCAATCCGGTCTCATCGCTGGTGATGGCACGGCTGCTATTGCAGCCGGCGCTGGCCATCCTGTGCGGCCGCCCGGAATCGCTGGAATTTGTCACCGTCATTCTCGGCGAGGATCTGCCGGCCAATGGCATGCGTGAGAATTTCATCCGCGCCCGCATTGACCGCCAGACCGGCCGCGTTCACCCGCATGGCAACCAGGATTCCTCGGCCCTCTCGGCGCTGGTGCATTCGAACGCACTGATCCGGCGCGAAGTCGAAGCGCCGGCCGCCCGGGCCGGCGAGATGACGCAAATCCTGCCGCTCTGACCAGCCCGGCTCAGACCAGAGAAATCCCCGGCTTGCCGGCCTCGATCCGTCCGATCACAGCCGCGGCCTGATGGCCGTGGCGGGCAAACAGCGCCAGCACTTCATCGGCACGCTCCGGCGTGCAGGAGACCAGAAGACCGCCACTGGTCTGCGGATCGCAGAGCAGATCGCGCTCGGCATCGGGCCAGCCCTCCGGCGCCGTCACGAAATCGCCGACCGAGGCCCAGACCCGCACCGATGCGCCCGTGCGCACACCTTCCTGCGCCAACCGCCGCGCCCCGGCAAAGACCGGCACCGCCTCGCGGGTCAGCACGGCAGCGACCTCGCTGCCCTCGCACATCTCGCGCAAATGCCCGAGCAGGCCGAAACCGGTGACATCGGTGACGGCATGCACACCGTCGACATTGGCCAGCTCTGTGCCGGGCCTGTTGAGCAATGTGGTCGAGGCGATCATCTCGGCCTGGTCTTCCGGCGTGATGATTCCGCGCTTCATCGCGGCGCTATAGATGCCGATCCCCAATGGCTTGCCGAGGATCAGCACATCGCCCGGCCTGGCACCGGCATTGGTGAGCATGCGGTCGGGATGCACAATCCCCAGCGCCACCAGACCATAGAAGGGTTCGGCCGCATCGATCGAATGCCCGCCGGCAATCGGCGCGCCTGCGGCTTCGGCGACCGAGCGGCCGCCATTGAGAATGGTGCGGATCGTTTCCAGCGGCAGTTTGCCAACCGGCATGCCGACAATGGCCAGGCAGAAGATCGGCCGCGCGCCCATGGCGTATATATCCGACAGCGCATTGGTCGCGGCGATGCGGCCGAAATCAAACGGGTCGTCGACGATCGGCGTGAAGAAATCCGTCGTCGCGACAATCGCCAGATCATCGCCCAGGCGGTAGACCGCGGCATCGTCGCGCGTCGAGGCATCGACGATCAGTTCGGCCGGCATGGCCAGGCCCGGCGTGCGCTCGATAATCTGGTTGAGAACCGATGGATCGAGCTTGCAGCCGCAACCGCCGCCGTGCGCCAGACTTGTCAGCAGGGGCGGCGTCGTGAGATCGGTCATGGGAATTCCTGGCAAATGGCATGACATGTCGCCATGTCCGGTGGGATTGATCGAGTGGAGTATACTGCCCCCATGCCCGATTATGCGATGCTCGATGACACGGATACCGCCAGCCTGGCCGGCTACGACCTGATCGTCGATGTCCGCTCGCCGGGGGAATATGCCGAGGACCACCTGCCCGGCGCCATCAATCTGCCGGTGCTGAACGATGATGAGCGCGTCCGCGTCGGCACTGTTTACAAACAGGTCTCCACATTCGATGCCCGCCGCGAGGGCGCGGCGCTGGTGACCCGCAATATCGGCCATCACCTCGAAACGGCGCTGGCCGGCCTGCCGCGCAAGTCGAAAATCCTGCTCTATTGCTGGCGCGGCGGTATGCGCTCGCGCTCGATGGCGCTGGTCCTGTCGGCGGTGGGCTGGAAGATTTCCCTGCTGCGCGGCGGCTATCGCACCTGGCGGCGTGATGTCGTGGCACAGCTGGAGCACTCAGAGGCGCCCCTGCCCTTCATCCTGGTCGACGGCCAGACGGGCACCGCCAAGACTGCCATATTGCTCGAACTGGCCGCCCGCGGCGCCCAGATCCTCGATCTGGAGGGCCTGGCCGTGCATCGCGGCTCGGCGTTTGGCGATTTTGCTGCCACACCGCAACCAAGCCAGAAACGGTTCGAGACCCTGATCTGGCAGGAATTGCGGGCGATGGACCTGTCACGGCCGGTCTATGTCGAGGCCGAATCCAACATGGTCGGCCGGCGGCAATTGCCCGCCCGGATCTGGGCTGCGATGAAGGCCGCACCGCGCATCGCCATCTCGGCACCGGTGCCGGCGCGCGCGCAATACCTGGTCGAGGCCTATCCCGACCTGGTCTCGGACACCATCAAGCTCAACGCCGCCCTCGACCAGCTCGCCAGCCGCCACGCCAAAACGCGGATCGCGCAATGGCGTGCGCTGCATGCCGCCGGCGATTTCCGCGAGCTCGCCGGCCAGCTGATCACCGCCCATTACGACGCCGCCTATAATCGCGCCCGCGCGCATCACGGCGAGGATCCGGTTCTCACCCTGCGTAGCGAGACACTCGAAGCGGCCGCGATTGGCGAACTGGCCGGCGCCATCCTCGCGGCAAAGGTGAAGCCCTGATCCAGCCGGTCAGTCCTGGGCAGCCTCGTGCAGCGCCGCCGCCAGCATCCAGCGATAGAGCCGGTTCTGAAGGGATGAGGGCCGCGCCAGCCCCATCCGCTCCAGCGCCGCCTGATCGACTGTGCCCTGCGCCGCCAGCCAGGCACCGGTCCAAGCGAGAGACAGGACAGAACCCAGCGAGGCCGATGCATTCTTCAGCCGCTCCAGCGCTGGCAGGAGACGCTGTTCGACTGCCGTGAAATCCGTGCCGAAGGGAAAATCGGGCAGATGCCCGGCCGCACGCGCCGGGGCAAGCGTGGCGCGGATCCGTTCCGGCGTATTGTTGCGATAGCCGGCGGGGATTTCATAATCATCGGCGATCTTGCCCGCCTGTTTCGCGGCCGCCAGCAATTCACCCTGAAACCGGCTATCGGCGATATTGATCAGCTCGGCGACGACATCGGCATCGGATTTCCCGCGCAGATCGGCAATCCCGTATTCGGTGATGACGATATCGCGGCGATGGCGCGGGATTGTGTTGTGCGGATAGGACCAGACGATATTCGACACCGTCTTGCCGCGCGAGGTCCGCACCGCATTGATGGTGATGATGAAACGCGCGCCGTCCAGGGCAAAGGCCTGTTCGGCAAAGTCGAACTGACCGCCAACGCCGCTCACCACCTGGCCGTCACCGGTCGCATCGGAGACGACGGCGCCAAGCAGTGTGACCATCATGGCGCTATTGATGAAACGCGCATCAATGCGCGCCCGCCGCCGCTCATCGACACCGCCATAGAGCGTATTGGTGAAGCTGACCGGCCGCATCTCGAAGCGTTTTCGCCGGTCTTCCGGCATGGTGCGCAACGCAGTGTAGAAATCGCGGCATTCCAGGAAGAAGGCGGCGTGCAGCACGGCGCCATCGACCTCGCGCTTCAACACATCCGCCTTTTCCAGCTGCAGGAAACCATCGGTCAGCATTTCGCTGGCACCATAGAGACCGGACTCGAAGGGTTTGTCCTCGCAGGCCAGGGATTCGCAATCGCCGGCATGCAGGGCCGCAGAGAGCGGCGCGAAAACGTCATTCTGCTTCTGGCGCAGGATCAGCCCCTGGGCGACGGCATCGCCGACCGCACCGATGCCGATCTGCAGCGTGCCGCCATCGGGCACCAGCCGTGCCGCCTGCAGGCCGATCGCCTGGTCGGCCAGGCTGACCGGGCGTTTCGGGGCCGAGAACAGCTCGAAATCCGTCGCTTCGCTATCGAGCATATGCGCGAATTCATGCGCGCCCACCAACGCCGATTGGCCGCCCATGAAGGGCATTTGCGAATTCACCTGGCCGACCAGCATGAAGTCGGCCCGGCCCTCGGCCCGCGCCTGGAGCAAATCGGGCGTGATGTCGGGATTGCTGCCCAGGCTGTAGAGCGCCCCGGCATCGCCTGCCTGTTTTGCCACCAGCTGGCCAACGACATTGACGCCGCGATCGAGAATATAGCGCTGGGCATCGGTATAATTGGCGCAAATATAATTTTGCTGCGCCCGCCCGACGCCGCGCCAGCGCCCGGCAAGGAAGAAGAATTCATCGACCCGGATATTGTCCGGCAGCGAACCCTCGCGCAGCGCCGCCGCATAGGTCAAAGGCGGATAGGCACCAAACAGCCGCTCCATCGCCGGTTCGAGAAAGCGCCGCTCCAGCCCGCTGCCGAGCGCCGGCCTTTCCAGGGTGAGCGCCGTGAAAATCGTCAGATTCAGGGCGGGATCGGCCATTGCCCGCGCCACCAGGGCATTGACGATATGATTGGGTTTGCCCAGCCCGAGCGGCAGGGCCAGCACGATCCGTCGTCCGACCGCATCAATGATCGCATCGGCAACCGAATCCGCACCGTCATGATGCTGTGGTGTGGCTGGCATGGCATGTCCTCAAACAAAACCGCGTGACGCGGCGAGTCTAGCCCAGCGGGCCGGGGCAGGCCATGCGGCCAATGCTGCGCGTGATGGTCAGGCTCGCCGATTTTCGCTGGCCGGTCTGCGCAACTGGAAGTAGCCTTGCCGGCATGACACGCTCTGCCATCCGATTGATCCCGCTCCTCGGCGCCGCCCTGATCAGCGCCTGTGACCTGGCCGAAAACCGCGCACCGGAGGCCTGGGCCCACCTGCCCGAGCCGGTAACCAATAACGCCGTCGCGGGTCTGGAACTGGATGGCCGCCTGATAGCCTATTCCTTCGCCGGCCTGCATGAAGGCAAGACCTGGCGCGACGTCACGGCGGATGCCTATGCCTGCGATCTCGACGCCCGGGAATGCCGTGAAATCGACGGCCTGCCCGACGGCATTGGCCGCCTCGCCTCGGTCGCCGTCACGCTAGGCGGCCAGATCTACATCTTCGGCGGCTATACCGTCGCCGAGGACGGCAGTGAGGCCTCAACGCCGGAAGTCTGGCGCTTCGATCCGGCCAGTGAGACCTATACCCACATCACCGACATGCCCGTCCCGGTCGACGACAGCATCGCGCTGCCATTTCAGGATCGTTACATCTATCTGGTCAGCGGCTGGCACGACACGGACAATACCGATCTCGTCCAAGTCTATGATGTGGAGGCGGATAGCTGGTTCGAGGCAACGCCCTTTCCCGGCGCGCCGGTGTTCGGGCATGCCGGGGCGATGGACGAGAATGGCCGCTTGATGTTGTGCGGCGGCACGGCGGTGATCCCGCCAGCGCGGGAGAGCGGACGGCGCAGCTTCGAGGCCCAGAGGCAGTGTTGGGTCGGACAGGTGATGGCCAGCCCGGCGGAGATCGCATGGCAAGCTATGGGCGATTTCCCCTCGGGGCCATTCTATCGCGGCGTCGCGATCGCCCACCCGGCGCCGCTCAGCGGCTACAGTTTCTTCGGTGGTTCCGGGAACGCCTATAATTACAACGGGATTGGCTATGATGGCGATGCCGTCGAGCCCAGGGGAGACTATGTCCTGTCGGTCTTCATTCCGCGTAGCCGCGGCCGTGACTGGTGCACGGTTCCCCATGGTATCGAGAACACCAATTTCCTGTCGATCCGTGACCCGTGGCCAGAAGGCGTATTCATGGATGTCCGCGGCGCCGTGCTGGAAGGCGAGAACATCGCCTACACGCTCGGCGGCATGGGCCCCGGCCAGACCGTGAGCGATCATGTGCGGCGCTGGGCGCTACCGATGGAGGCTGTCGATCTGCCGGTATGTGGCGGTGGCGAGTAGGGGGCGGATCGGCACCCGTTTCGGGACACACACTCACTTCCCCCGGAGGAGCGCAGCAAATTCCGGGGCCTACCGCCGGCTGGAAGCCTGGCAGGATTCCCCTCCGGCAGGCCCCGGCACAAGGCCGGGGGAATATGGGATTGTAGGTTGGGAGTAATTGGCTCTGCCGGGCCACAACCCGCCCTGAAAACCATGCCTGCATCAGGCCAGAGAGGAGTTGAGCGGTCAAGGGGGAACCCGCGAAGCGGCGCGACGCGCCCTTGACCGCTCAACTCCTCTCTGGCGCCCTGCTTGGCAAGGGTTTCAGGGATCGCTTTGCCCGGGGCGGGCACTCCCTCACACACAACCAAACCAGCTCGTGTCATCCCGGACGGATACCCGGACGCGAAGCGATCCGGGTGGAGATCCGGCAACTGTGTTATTCGGCGAAGGCTTTGCCGTCTCGAAGCATAG
>TARA_R110000744_G_scaffold67329_2_pt1 | contig 11360 bp, 4 predicted proteins | sample TARA_R110000744 | Tara Oceans TARA_R110000744 (sample SAMEA4398083) | marine metagenome | biome: Polar Biome; feature: [DCM] deep chlorophyll maximum layer (ENVO:01000326); material: water (ENVO:00002006), including particulate matter (ENVO:01000060) such as... | depth 36 m | reverse complement strand
AGCTATTGGTTTCCAATCAATGACTGCTGGTTTAGTAATTGGTGCAGATAACGTTGCAATTGGTTCAAACGCATTAGACAACTTAACTTCTGGAACTGATAACATTGCTATTGGTTCAAATGCAGGTGATGGTACAACATCAGCTGCTGATACAATAGCAATTGGGCATGATGCTATGAGTGCAGCTGTAACAACTGGTGGTAGTAATATTGCTATTGGTAAACTATCCTTAAAGAGTATGAAAGGTGGGACTAACAATATAGGTATAGGTTACCGAGCTCTACGAGATACAAGTGATACAGCAGCAAGAAATATTGCAATAGGTGATCAAGTTGCTTTTGATGGCGCGCTTACTGGATTAGACAACATAATAATGGGTACTGAAACTGCAACTGCAGCAACTTCACTAGCTCAAAATGTAATTATAGGCCATAAAGCAGTATTAACTGGTGAGATGACTGGTGATGATAATGTTATTTTAGGCACACAAGCAGCAAATTTTGCAACATCACTTGCATCAAACGTAATTATAGGTCATAATGCAGCACAGGAAGCAGTAGGAGGAGCTAATAGAAATATAATAATGGGTTATTCATCTTCTGCTAAAATAACAACAGGAGCTAATAATATTATTCTAGGTACAAGTGCTGGTTCAACACTAGGGTCTGCAGTTACCACAAATACACATAATGTACTAATAGGAACAAGAGCATCTGCATCATCAGGGCTTGATAATGCGTACGCAATAGGTCAAGGAGCATCAGTAACACAAGGTGATTCAATGGTGTTAGGAAGTCAAACAGGAAAACGATTCACAATCGGTATGGGTGGTATAACAGCACCAAATGCAACTCTGGAAGTGTCCGGAACAATGAATATTACAGGATCATTAACTGTATCAGGTTCTTCAACATTTAAAAATATCGGTCACGCTATAATGCTTTCACAAGAAAAGTATGATACTGTAGATGTAGCTGATTTACCTGAAGATAGTGCATTACATGTATCAGGTAATGTAAGTATTGTAGGTCACACATACATAACTGGAAACTTATACGTTTCAGATATTGTTGTAGCACAAGAATTTCACACTGAATACGTTTCTGCATCTATCACATTTACATCTGGATCCAATAAAATGGGTGATTCACATGATGACCAACAGATGATGACAGGTTCATTACGAGTATCTGGTTCCGGTCCACACTATTATATGGGAAGTCAGCTACTAGGAGTATCTGATCATGCTAGCCCTGCTTTTTTAGGTATTAATACTATGACACCAGACTATGAACTTCATGTAAGTGGGAACGCAGGATTTACCCATAAACTTATTCATAATGATGATGCAGATACATACATAGAATTTACCGATGAGACTGATGAAATAAAGTTTACCGCTGGTAATGAAGCTTTATTAACTCTTACTCAAGGTGCAACAGATGTGGTAACTGTAGGTGACGGAGGAGATGTAGATTTTAACGTAAAAACATTAGGTGATGATAACACAATATATGTTCTAGGAGATACTGATAAAGTTGGTATAGGGATGAATAATCCAACTAAAAAACTACACGTAACTGGTGACGGACATTTTACTACTAATTTAACAATAGATGGAGATACAGTTACAGCTGGTGATACTACCTTCGGAAACGCAATTTCAGATATACATACATTCGATGGTCATATAACATCTTCAGGTAATCTAAATGTTAAAGGTAATATAAGTTCAAGTGGATTTGTAAGTGCAAGCTCATTAAAGATATCACAGCATATTACAGCCTCAGGAAATATAAGTGCAAGCGGGTATATATCTTCAAGTCATGTTATAGCAACATCAGCAAGCTTCTTAAACTTAACAGTCACAAGTTCAGCTGCACATGGGGGTACAGGATCATTTGGTCGAATAAATGTTGATAGAATAGTAATTCACAATCACGAGATAGTAGGAGGGCAAGGATTATCAGTAATAGGAGCTACAACTATACTAGGTACTGCAGGTCAAAATAATCAACCAGTTACAGTTTATGGAAATATAACTGGTTCTAATTTATGGATGAGTGGATCTAGTAATGAAGATGGAGGAGGTAATATATCTGCATCTAGCATGACACTTACAAATAATTTAACTATACAAGGTGATATATCTGGTAGCTTTATAAGTGCAAGTAAAGGATTATGGACTTCAGGTTCATTAGAAGTTGGTGGTCATGCAAATGTTGTAGGTCATATAACTGCATCTGGAGAAATCAGCGCAAGTGGTACAGGTTCATTTGCATACTTAAAAGTATCAGCAAATCCAGTACCAGCAGCAGCTAATAATGTAGTAATAGCTGAGTTTGTAGGTGATTCAGATTCACTTGTAATTAAGAACACACGACAAGGTGACTATTCAATTGGTAATAGTCAGCAAGAAAATAAAATCATGTTCAAAGATGGAGCTGGTGGAATAGATTTCTATTATAATAATGTAAATACATTAAATATCACTCAGCACGGAGTAGGTATTGGTGGAAACTTTGCCTCAGATGTAAACTTAATAAACGCAGCTGGGCAGATGCTTCAAGTTCAAGGTAATATATCAGGATCAGGAGCATTAACGGTTGTGGGATCAGGATCATTTGGAGGTCACGTAACAGCCTCAGGTAATATAAGTTCAAGCGGAACTGGTTCATTTAATCACGTTTTCGTTGGTCAACAGGGTACTGATGCATATCTTACTATATCATCATCACATGATGCGGGTGTATTTTTATATGCAGATTGTGATAACGTAACCGAAGATCATAATGCATTTGTTAGATTTTCTCAAGATAAAGGGCTAGTCACAGGTTATATAGGACTTGCCGGTGCTGTTGCAAAAGATCCTCTAGGAGCTGCAGCTTTGGGAGGGTATATAAACTCTATGCAAATCGGTACTGATTCTGCTCATGGTGTGCAGATAATGCAAAATAATAATCCTGTAATTGGAATAGATTCAGCAGGTAAGACACACATATCCAGTAGCTTAACAGTAGGTGGAAATATTAGCTCAAGTCTTAATTATGATATTATATCTTCAAGAGATGTAAAAGCAAGAGGTACAATTGCATCAACAAATTACAGATCATTCTATATAGCAGCAGCTGGAATGACTCCATCAATAACAAACGGTCCAAATGCGGCAACTGAAGAACGTCCAGGAAATGCATCTGGTGGTAACACATATACAACAATCGATTATCTTGCTTTTGATGGATCATCCAATGAAGGAGCTAATTTTCAAATACCAATGCCAGGTGAGTGGGACCTACAAGAAATAAAAGCTAAGTTCTACTTTATGACTGACACAGCTACAACTAGTACTGTTAAATGGATATTATATGGTACGACAGTAGCTACTAATTTAACTATGAATACCACTTGGAATGCAAGTAATAGTAGCAATGTAACAACAACACCTGCTACTAGTGATGATGAATTCCTATTCATCTCTGCAGCAACAGGTGATATTGATATCCAAGGAACAGCTGGCGTAGGCAGTCTTGTTAATTTCCGAGTAGAAAGAGGTTCGGGTTCTGATACATATACTGGTGATGCACACCTACTTGGTGTATCTATACAATATCAGGAGCGTGTGGTACCAGAAGCTGCATGGTAATAGGAGATAAATATGGCTTATAGATCATTCACACCTCTAGCAACCAGAAAATCACCTGCATTTCGTGGTAGAGCATTATACCTTGATGGTGTAAGTGATTTTATTGATCTTCAAGGTGAGACCTCACCTTGCTTTTGGAGAGATTCTAGGACGCGTGCCTCTAGCAACGTACTCTTTAGACCTGCATCATGGGCTTGTTGGGTAAAATTTCCACAAGCTACCATTGATCAAGTTTTAGCAGATGATGCTGCTGATTTAGACATGAATACCTTTATAATTTCAGAAGGATCCTCGGATCAGACTGATGGTGCACATGCATGGAGCCATTGCTTTGCAGGATTAATAGGCACTGCTACATCAGTAAAATTTGCAGTTGGTTGGGGTGTGTATAATTCTGGTGGTGTAACACCAGCTAATAGAGTGATTCGATATACTAGTACGGCAATAGTAGCTGACACATGGTATCATATAGCATGGTCACATGATGGTGTAACAGGAGCAGTTGATGGTACACCAGCTCCAAACGGGAATTCTTGGGACACTGGATTATCTGTATGGATTAACGGAAATATCCACAAATATTCACATGGAAACCTTTTACCATATTATCCAGGGCAAGGATTAACTGAATTAGCACCAGGAACCATTTGCAGCAATGCAGGTGCAGATACTTTGCAAACCGGATTCCAAAAAGCTTATATCGGTAGAAGAGGTAATCAATATACTGAGATGACTATTTCAGAATGTGCATTCTGGGAAGGAGTCAGTTTAGATACTGAAGATATCGATGTATTGTATGATCAGGGATCTCCACGACCAGATTTATTTTCCAATGGTGACCCAGGAGATGTGTATGGTTATCCGTATGATAAAGGTAGCATATCTGGTGTAAAGTTGATTTTCAATTTTACATCATATCAAAATGATCCATTCCAATTTAAAATAGCAGATTTCAACAACAAGGTGATTGTGTATGAATCTATTACAAATGCTAATAGTAATCTTGCAACTGGTGACACTTTTGGTAATACTAATAATAGTAAAACCGCAGTAAATATATCAAGTAATTCAAACCTAGACAATATGGCTACTCAATTTGCAGCAGCAGTTAACACTATACACGGTCATGGACAGAACGGTTTTGGAACAACTGCACCAGTGTCAGCTCAGAGCAGTCAATATTCTGATGGTGGAGATCTTTATGGTGCTGGATTTAATTTTTCTCCTTATGTAACTACTAATTATGTAGATTATAACAGCTCCTATGTAAAAGCCAATGCGTTTAATGATACATCAAATACAGCTTGGATTGCCACCCCTAGACCGGATGGCTTCATTAAGTTTACCAGTGGTACAGGTGTACCTGAACGAATATTTAAAATGAATTTGAATAGTAGTCAGTGGAATCAATTTAAGATAACAGGGTTTGACTGGGAATCATCACAAGATGATACTACATGGACACTAGAACAAACCCTTACTTTTACCGGTAGTACTAATGCTCAGGATCACCTGTTCGATAGCACAAACAGCGCTGCACTTTATTGGAGAATGGTAAATATAACTCATGGTGGTCAGACTAATACCTCAGGCCTGAGAATCAATAACCTACGAATACACAAAGCAAACTATATTGCAGGTACAGCTGGGACACTAGGTGATCTACCTACTAAAGGATTTAACCATATTTATGCAACCTCTGATGGGGCCGAAGTAACATTGGAGTTAGGTCAAGGAGGGGATGATATAAATGCAGGAAACGGTGTTAAAGGAACTGGTTATGCATTTATTGAAGATGTACAAAAGGTTGATAATGTCACCAATATCAATTTTAGTAATAATATCGCATATTTTGGATTCGACCAAGCGGAGCTTGCAGACACAGCATTAGCAACTTCAATAGCAACTTCAGCAACTATAAACAGTTCAAACAAAATAACATTTACAGCTGATGCAGGAACGGATCGTGTTTACCCTATTACACCGACTTTGATTGTTGGGAAACAATATGTTATTTCAGCTACAATAACTGGTTATTCTGATTCATCAGGAGCAGATGTATGTGGATTTGATTCCGTAGGAGGAATACCTAATACCGCAAGGAGAGCTAGCAATGGTACCATAGGCCCTACAGTATTTACTGCAGATGGGGGAGATGTAAGAGCATTTGCTCATACTGGTGTTGCATGTGTTATTGATGATATATCAGTAAAACGATACTATCCAGGAGCAGGTAGCGGTAATGCAGTAAACTCAGGTATTATGGGATGGTGGAGATTCTTGGGAGCTGGTGTAGATACATCTGTATCTGTATTACAATCAACTTCAAATCGAGTAAGCACTGCAGCTGGGTTTGATGCAAACGGAACGGATGCATCTATTAACCCTCCTGCTCAAACACTATACACAGGTCAATTATGTCTAGCACAACCAGCAATAAACAATGGTGGTACATATGTAGCAGATCACCCTACTTATAGTTAAGTTAACGGAATATAATATGAAAGCAATAGAATATATAATACTGACTCCTAGCAATTACACTGAATCGCAGCTTGAAACGATTAGCAGTAGGTGTGTTTCACCTTTAATAACTGCAAGGTATAATTCTGATAGTACCAAATGTATAATAAAGGTGTATACAGAAAATTTACCTCAGTATTGTGAATCAATACCTAGCTACAGCAAGCTTGAAATATTAGCTATAATTAAAGATGGTAATTGGTAAATAGTAAGCAATAAACAAAGAACAAACATTATATTAAGAGTGTTTGAGCATTATTCTAGATATTTATTTAAGACTACATCAGTAGGGTAGTACAGTTAATTTACAAATAAAAATAGGAGTTAAGTTATGTCAGAAGCAATTAAGTTTACCGAAGGTGAAATGAGTAAGATACAAGAAGTACAAAAAGAGTATCAGCAAAAAACAGCAGTATTTGGGCAATTAAGTTTTCAGAAGTTTCAAATAGAACGACAACTAGAAACTGCATCAAACGCTGAGATCGCATTAAAAAAAGAAATTATAGATCTAGAGCAGCAAGAGCGAGCGCTAGTTAAAGAATTAAACGACAAGTATGGTGCCGGCACATTAGACCCAGTAACAGGTGAATTTAAGCCAGCCCAATAATAAAACGTAGGAGATACGAATCATGGCAGAAAAAATAGTTAGTCCAGGTGTATTTACAAGAGAAAGAGACTTATCTTTCTTACCAGCAGCTATTGGAGAAATAGGTGCAGCAATAATAGGCCCAACAGTAAAAGGACCAGCCTTTCAACCAACAATTATTGAATCATTTAAAGAGTTTGAACAAGTATTCGGACCTAAATCGCTAGAAAGCTATGTACCATATACTGTTGAACAGTATTTGAAAAGTGCAGGTAAGGTGACAATTGTTAGAATATTAGGACTTAGTGGATACACAGCACCGGGAATATTTACAATTGAAGCTTCTGTTGGTGCAACAGCTACTCAAGTAACTAAAACTATTTCAGCATTTCATCCATCCCAAGTACATCCAGACTCTAAATTTACAGTAGTATCAGGATCAGTTAATGATGTAACAGGTTCAGGCTGGTTAATGTATTTATCAGCTTCATCTACAGATTATGTTTCTACTTTAAACTTTGAAGCAGGTGTTTCTCATAAAGTAGACTCCTCAATAGATAAAGGAATTGAGCATGTAACAGGAGCTAAAATTGGTGACACAGCTTATTCAATGTCATTAGATCCAGCATCTACATTTTACACACCTAAAGTATTTGGTAAAACACCGAAAGACAGAGTAAAACCAGCGTACTTATATGTACATTTTGGAACTGAATCTTCAAGATCTCAAGCAGCATCTACAACTGATGCAATCACTAAAGCATATGCTAAACACCATAAAACATTAACTTTTACAAGTACTTATAACACTAATAAAAATGAACTTGAAGCAAGAACACCTTGGATTCATTCACAAAAGATTGGTGGTAAGACTACTGAATTATTTAAGATTCATAGAAGATCACATGGTGCAGCTACTAATTTTGAATTCAAAATTGTAATTGATAATATTAGAGCAGCAGGAGCAGTAGCAGGATCAGATTACGGATCTTTCTCGATGAGGTTAAGACGAGTTGATGTAGATTCAACTATTAACGCACAACTATCACCATTCGCAACATCAGGTGATCAAGATAGACGACCAGATATTATAGAGCAGTGGAATAATTTAACACTAGATCCAAACTCACCTAACTTTGTTGCTAGAGTGATTGGGGATAAATATCAAGCAACTGATGCAAATGGTAAAGTAACAATTTACGGTGATTATGCTAATCTATCAAGACATGTCTGGGTAGAAGTACCAGAATCAGTTAAAGATCAAGGTATATCATCCGATTTAGTACCATTCGGTTATGCAGCTGTATATGATCCATTAAATACAGACTTTACTGATTGCCCAGCAGCAACTGTAATTGGTCAAACAAACATAACTTCCAATAAAAAAACACAAATCTTAGATAATGTTTACAATAGAAATGTTTATTATGGATTTGATTATACAGAACCTGATAATCATAACTACCTTAAATCATTAGATAGCTCTGCAAAACTAGAAGTTGGAGCTAACCTTGCATTTAACTTAAGTAATGAATATCAACATCCATCAGCATCGTTAAACGGAGCTGGAGCTGGAGTTTTAATTACACCAGGTAGTTCATTTGTTAATCTTGCAACTAAGAAATTTGCAGTACCATTTCAAGGAGGTTGTGACGGCTTTAACCCTGCAAGATTTGTAGGTGTAGGTGATGATATTACTGCAACCAATTTATTTGGATTTGATTGTTCAACAGCAGAAGCAGGAGGAGCAAAAGCTTACAAACAAGCAATTAACGCAGTATCTAATCCAGATGAGTATGACATTAATTTAATGGCAACTCCAGGTGCAAATCACAGAGAACATTCAGTGATTACAACACACGCTAAAAACACTTGTGAAGATAGAGGAGATGCATTCTATATAATGGATACAGCAGCTTATGGTGATAGTATTAATACAGTAATAAACACTGTTAAAGCTTTCGATTCAAATTATGCAGCTACATACTACCCATGGGTTAAAATACTAGATACAGACAAAAATAAACCAGTATGGGTTCCACCATCTGTGGTAGTTCCAGGAGCAATTGCTTATAATGATCAAGTAGCATTCGAATGGTTCGCACCTGCTGGATTAAACAGAGGGTCTTTAACTGAAGTTATTGAGACTGCAGATAGAGTAAATCATGAAGAGCGAGATGATTTATATGAAGGTAGAATTAACCCAATTGCAACATTCCCAGGACAAGGGGTATGTATATGGGGTCAGAAAACACTTCAAGCTAAACCATCAGCATTAGATAGAGTAAATGTTCGAAGATTGTTAATCGCAGTTAAGAAATTTATAGCATCAGCAACTAGATATCTAGTATTTGAAAACAATACTTCAGCAACTAGAAACAGATTCTTAAATATTGCTAATCCGTATTTAGAATCAGTACAACAAAGACAGGGTTTATATGCATTCAAGGTAGTAATGGACGCAAGTAATAACACACCAGATGTAATTGATAGAAATCAAATGGTAGGTGAATTATTCTTGCAACCAGCTAAAGCAGCTGAATTTATCATATTAGACTTTAATATATTACCAACAGGTGCAGCATTTCCTGAATAAAAAACAACATAAACTCTAGGAGTAATAAAAATGGCAGAAAAAATAGTTAGCCCAGGTGTATTTACAAGAGAAAGAGACTTATCTTTCCTACCAGCAGGCATATCACAAATTGGAGCAGCAATAATAGGCCCAACAGTAAAAGGTCCAGCGTTTGAACCTGTAATTATCGAATCATTTAAAGAATTTGAACTAGTATTTGGTCCTAAAACTTTAGATAGTTACGTACCTTATACAGTAGAAGCATATTTGAAAAGTGCAGGTAGAGTGACTATCGTTAGAACCTTAGGGTTAACAGGGTATACACCAAAAATGATTGCAATTAATGCTGTGGAATCTGCAGCAGGAGCATTATCAACAGCTGGAGGAACAGGTGATACATTTGCCGTTTTACATCCAACTCAAGTTGATTCTGATGCAAAATTCGGTGTTATGTTTAATGATGGTACACCAGAAGTTAATGTTCTATGGTTATCATCCTCTGCTGCTAGAGCATCAGGATCATATAATACATCACAGTTTACTATATCATCCCCAGATCCATCAGGTGGAACGAACGAGCTTAAATACGGATTCTACTTTACAGGGTCTGTAAGAGCACTTGAAAATGAAGATGCAGCTCAACATACAGGTGTAGAAGGTAATGTAGGTGGTGCAGCTCCTGCGGGAATGCCGACTACAGAATTTAATTCTATTATAACAGTACCTTCTGGTTCATATGTTGCAGCTAACCTTGGTATTGATGGAGTAACAAATAACCAAACTGCATCTATGGCAACTAGAATTGCTACTAAAATTAATGCAATTACCTCATCTAAACATTCAGGACTACACTTATTTTCTGCACGACTAATTCAATCCGGTACTGCTGGATTATTAGGTAATGCAGATACAGCATACACATATGTATCCGGTACTATAGCTACACCATCTCCATTAGCTTTTGCAGTTGAGATTACCAATAAAATTACAGGTAATGTTACAGACGGAACTACAAACACACAAAGTTCAGTACAACCAACTATGTCATTTACAAATACTGCAACTTATAATGCAGATACAAACGGGTCAATTGATGGTGAAGCATTTACCTTATATCTATCTGATGATTTTGCAGGTGATGGAGTAACTACTTACAATCCAACAGCAGACGGATTCACAGGTGATACAGATACTGGTAACATACTCACATCTAATACTACATACTCTAGTTCAATAGATACAACATCAGAAAATTGGATGGGTAAAGTATTTGGTATGACACCTAAATCTAGAACTGCTCCAGTATACAATTATATGTTGTTTAAAAATTATGCATCTAAATCATTTGCAGCAGATAGTGCAGTAACAGTAGCATCTTCTAATGCGGACAATGCAATAGCAACTGTATACGCACAGAAAGACGCTTATGAAGCAAGAACACCTTGGATTGTATCTCAAAATCTAGGTTCTTATGTAAGTCCAAAAACGACTAGATTATTCAAATTCCATACAAGATCACACGGACCATCAACTAACTATCAATATAAAGTTGCAATATCAAATATTAAAGATTCAAGTGCAGTAGCAGGGTCAGATTACGGTACATTCTCTATACAGATTCGTAGAGTAGATCTTGATGGTACAATTCATTCAGCAAATAGTCCATACGCAAGATCAGGTGATAGAGATATGCGACCACATATTTCTGAGCAGTGGAACAATTTGACATTAGATCCAAACTCACCTAACTTTATCTCTAGAGTAATTGGTGATAGATATCAGAAAATTGACGCGAATGGTAAAGTAACAGTATTTGGTGATTATCCAAACTTATCAAGACATGTTTGGGTAGAGGTAGAGCAGAGTGTTAAAGATCAAGGTATCTCACCTGGGTTAGTACCATTCGGATTTGAATCTCTACTACAGCCAGTAGTTGTCGGTGTAGGTACATTACCAACAGCTTCATTTGTTGGACATACAAATGCTACTGCGCAATTAGATGATGCAGGTCACTTCATTAAAAAAACACAGGT
>TARA_R110000744_G_scaffold135942_6_pt1 | contig 11384 bp, 8 predicted proteins | sample TARA_R110000744 | Tara Oceans TARA_R110000744 (sample SAMEA4398083) | marine metagenome | biome: Polar Biome; feature: [DCM] deep chlorophyll maximum layer (ENVO:01000326); material: water (ENVO:00002006), including particulate matter (ENVO:01000060) such as... | depth 36 m | reverse complement strand
CAAGTACTGTGAATTGGCCTGGATGGAATGAAAGACGCTGGCCGTAACCTTGTGCAAGATCGCCTGCTGCTTTAAGAAGCTTGCACAATTTTTCATAACCTGGCAAATCTTTAAATTCATATTCAGACATCCAAGGGTATATTTCACTTGACATACGAAATACTTTTATTCCATTGTCTTCATTCCATTGAATTATCTTGATAAGATCTTTAGTGTTTGCTATACACAGTTCTGATACGTAGTCTAAGCCTTTAGCATCGAATGTACGTCTGATCATAGATCTGCCTGTATATATACCTTGTTTTCTTAAGTGCATGTTTATACATGCGTATCCTAGTTGTTTTGCCATATTCTATAATATAATAAATTTAATTGACATACTATGCTGATTTCCAAAAAAGTTGCACACAAATTATTCCTGCTGATAGTATTAATGATGTTAGAGTTTTTAGAGTTATGCCTTCACCCATGAAGTACCAAGTAAGTACAGCATAAGAACTTATGCCTAATGCGAAGCCCATAAATCTGCCTGGCCATAAAAGACCATCAAAATGACCTACCATAAGCCTAGTGCCTACAATAAACATATAAGAAATTATACTTCCTAGTCCTACTGATAATAAAATTGGGTGTTTGTCAAACCATTTCCAGATAAATTGGCCGTTAGTTTGGAACCAGATTAGAGACTGGCCTGTAAAGAATAGCAGTATAGCTAATGTCAATTTGCTCATTTGTTATTTGTCTTTGTTATTAAGTAATTTTTAATTATATATAAATATAACAAAACTTTACGATATATGGAAATTTTTAAGGGTTTTTTTTAAAAAGTTATTAACAATTTATATTTATATCACGCTTATAGGCTTAGCATGAATACTGCTATCATTAATATGATATACAGAAAAGGGCTTATATCTACTTTGTGGGCTTTCATTTATAGCTATCGCTTTACTTTAATGTAAATAACTTCCTTCACTGTGGTGTCTATTCTTCGCAAGCCTTCGTCACTTGTTACTAATATAGAATTTCTGTAGTTATCCCACTCTAACTGAAAATGGTTATCTAGTACTCCGTTGTTACACAATTTAATACATTCATTTAATGCGTTGATAGTATACAAAGTGTTTGTTTGTTTTTTCCTATGCAGTGATATGGTGTCTGATATAATTTCTACTCGCTGCGATGAGTCTATATTATATGTACACATTAACTCTGACTTGTTTTGTTCATTGTTTAATATAAATAATTTGTTATATAGAATATCGTATGTATCGATGATCTTATCTACAGTTTTTGTAAGGAACTTTGTCTTTGTAAATGTGCACAGTAGTTGTGTTCTCATTATACTACAACCTTTTTATTTTTTAACATCCAAGGCCAAGTTCTAGTTGTTGTACCTTGAACACTAAATGTAAGTTTGTTATCTCCACTTGAACGATACCCTACTTGCGTATAAGTTGGACCATCTTGTTTAAAATCAGATAATACATATACACTATTATTTGTATAGCCACCTTTTTCTTTAAGTTGATTTGATTCAATTACAAGTCCTGGGATGTTTTTTGATTTGAACTCATCTATTATACTTGCTTTTTTCTCTCTAAATTCTGCTCCTGAAAATAAATAGCTATATGCACCTTGTCCATCATTACTCATATACACCTTATATATTGGAAGATTTGTTGAACCAAAATGCATTTCTTTTTCAAGTTCTACAAAGTCTTCTAAAATCTTAGATGCAGCCTGTATTTTTCCAGATTGACCAGACATCATTGTCTTCATAGTGTTATAAGCTAAGTAATTTACCATAAATTTTATTACAGTATTAGCTCCAGGATTACCTTTTGGTAAAGCGCCTGCAATTGGAGGTTTTGAACTAGGTGTTTTTGTTATACCATTGCTAGGATTCGTCTTTATATCATTATAAGCTTTTATTGCGTGGCCTACAACTTCTTTATATTTTTTTTGATTTCCTTTATGATATTCACTTGTTACAGCTTTGGAGAATCTCCAAGCATTTAATTTAGGTTGCTTTGCTTCTTCTAACGTTAATCCTTTACTCAATTTTTTTATTAAACTGTCTGCAGGGGCAGTGCTTGTATTGTTAAGTGAAGATACTATTGATGAACCTATACTTTTTAATTTACCACTTACTGCAGATATTGTTGATTGGAATTTATCTTTTAGATATTTTAGACCTTTTTGAAAATAATCTTTTAGATCTTCATTCAATAAAAATTCTTTGTTTTCATATATATCAATTTCTTCAAACATAAATGCAACGGCTGAACTCCACTTTGGCAATCCATATCTTGCTTTAACCAGCCCCGTGATTCTACCTAGCTGTGCACCAGCTGCTGATTTTTTATTACTTACTTGCCAGAATACATCTCCAGAAGTTGTTGTACATTTTCCATCACTTGTATATTTTACCTCGTCATTTTCCATATTTGTTATTAACGAATCTGGTGAGTTTGTAATTACACAATCTGGTGTAGGTACTTTACCTCCAGGCTTTGCGTCACCTAATTTTGGATTTTTATTGTGAGCCTTATAATAAGAGTCAATTCTCTTATGAATAAACTTCCAGCCTATACAGTTTTTGTCACTAGCAAATTTATACATTCCGTTTGCTAATTCTAGTGCCATGATTAAGTCTGGGATACTTTTTTCTATGCCACTAGCTACAGCTGACCCTGCCCTCATTTCTCCATTTGACAATGCAGATTTCATAGCGGCTACTGCACCTTTCTGTGCTTTTGCAGCTACAACTTCATTTCCGCTTAGCATTGAATTGATAAATGGTTGAGGATTGAAGGATAAACCTGCTAATGCTGCAGATTCTAATGTTGTATCTTTCCACGACACACCAGCCTCTTCGTCTTTGTAGTGATTAAATTTACTACCAATAGAAGTAATAGTTCCAATTATTTTATATATAATCCCACCAGTTGACAAACATACTTCTTCTGTCCCACTACCTATTCTTACAATTCTTTCTTCTGGTACATTTTGTAGTTTTACTTTAGTCAACTCTTTTGGTGTTCCTGATTTTGGAAAAGCTTTTTTCCACCACTCAACAGCGTTAACTTTTTCAGAATCTTTAAGTGTCACTTTACTTCCAACTGCATACTGAGATTTAGATATTGAAGCTTCAGTTATTAACTCTTCTTCGCTTAAAGCCTTTCCAACTTCTACACAGAACTTTTGAAATTCTTCGATTTTAGAACCATATTTGATTTGTGAAATATATTTATCGATAAATTCGTCAGAGTACTTGTTGTCTCTAAGTACATCTTCTAATAATTCAAGATGGTTTCTGTCTTTTGGATCAGGCATCCCATTGTTAACTCTGTATGCCCAATCTGTAATTAAATAGTTTATGTCCATAGTATTCCTTTTATCTATATAAATATCAAATTAAAGGTCCAAAGACCTCATATTGTGATAGTCTCTGCCTATCTTAAGCTTAGTAGGGTAAACCATTAGTTTCTTTATCTCCTTAAGAATTTCTTTCCCATCATCAGAACTAATGTCAAATACAAACGCATCATATACATAGAGAACCATCTTGCTAAATTTATTTTCTAGCATAGCTAAAATATTTTTTAGACTTTCAGAATTCTTTTCTGTTTCGAAAGCTTGTATAAAGTAGTTAAATAATTTTTGAGGATTCATATCCTTAAAGTTTCTTTTATAAAACCTACGCTTTAAAATTGGTGTTTCTATATAACCTTTACTATTATAAATATCCCACAACTTAAAAATATATTCGTTAGTCTTTTTAAAATAATCTATGTGTAAAAACTCTTTTGGTATACCTCCATAAAGTATCTGAAAGCTTAATTTTTTAGAATCATTATACTGCTCATCTGTTAGACTGTCAGTATCAAAGTAAAGTGCACCTAGATATCTATGAAAGCTACCTTCAGGCTGCTTTACTCCAATCAATTCTGCTATAAGCCTTAAATGATACGCATCATAATCAAATTCTGCAAGTATTCCGCCTTGATGTCTGCTTATATATTTTGATCTTGTGCCGTCTTCTTTGTTTAATGCTGCGTAGTTAGTACCTTTATTGGAGTTAGATGGTCTGCCAGTTGATGTGAAAAGATTATATCTAGTATACTCAGGGCCCTTTTCAGTCCAAAAGCCGCTTTCTTCAATTTTTCTAAAAGTACTAACAACATTATCATTATATGATTGAATCATGATTTCAGACACATCAGGAATCGCATGCGATATAGCGTCTAGATGATCGATTTCTTCTCTAATCTTATTTTTAGGTATTATATCGTATATGTTGTATCTGTTACTATATAGCCTTTTATAGAATGTATTTATAGGTGTATCTATAGACGTCTCGTCAATAGATTTGTTGTAATGCAGATAGTGTTTTATCTGTAGTTTATTTCGAAGTTCAGTTAACATGTATCTAATATAACAAAATTATCTGATGTATGGAAATTAAGGGAGTTTTATTTCTGGCTTGTAATATGGATCTATAGCTCCATCATATATGTATTTAGCGCACCAGTATTCATCTCTTACCTTAGCATCCCATAATCCACAATGGCCTTCGTGTAAATGTCTGCAGCCTCCGCAGTTCTGTCTAGGAGGTATTATCTTGTTTGTCTGTTCTGTTTCTGAATTTCCTAATTGATATGTCATAGGAAGAGTGCCTGGTACAAACTCTTCTTCACCTGGCGGTTTTGGTTCTTTTCCTGCAGGGTACATTCTTCTGCTGTCAGGGCCTATTTCTATTCCTTTTAGTATGCCAGGCCATTTCATGTGGTCTGTGGGCAATACATAGTTTCTTATAGTTCTTATTAACTGTACGGCTTTCTGTATAGACTCATAGTTAAGTGTGATCCCTAGTGTTGACAGCTTCAGTTTTATTTCTACCCATGCAGCATTTTTATGATAAGGTGTGCTATTTTTTTTATAATACTTATGCTGTTCTTTATCTATTTCACATACAGAACCAGTATTTAGTATTTCAACAAAATATCTAGAGTATTCACCTTTTTCTATTTCTTTTTTTGTAAGTTTGTGAGCATAAGGTACAGGCTCTACAAAGTCTCTACGATAATCTGGCTTTAACTCGTCATATAATATTACAGCTTTTGACATATCATAAGGATACAGCTTCATATTCTTCTGAACACTTTTGTTCATAACTTCGCCACCAAAAGGAGTTCCTACATAAAATACTATAGGGCCTACATATTCCTCAAATACATTTTCACTTATCTTTATCATCCACTCCTCGCCAGGTGTGAATCCTTTTTTTATATATTTCTTTTTGTATACTCTCATTATATCCTCAATGCAGTTTCAATCTGTGTTGTCCAGTCTCCCTGGCTTACTGAATGCTTTACTCCTGTTATTTGGAACTTGTGTTTAACATCGAGTACTGCTGATGTTTGGTCGGTTACAAAAAGCTGTCCCCAATGTAAGCCTCCTATTCCATCAAATGTGCCATCAAACCCAATAGGTATTACAGAGCCACCATCATCAGTAGGTGGCTTTTGAGCGTTCCAATAAGATTTCATAGCACCTTTTACTCCGTCGACAGCCTCGTCATCTCTGTTGTCAGCCAGTGTTGCCATTGCGTCCTCTAAAACTGTTTTTAAGTCTGCTGGTTTTTCTGCTCCTTTTTTTGAAGTACCACCACCGGACGAATCGCACTTCTCGCCTGGATTTTTGGCAGAGCTAAGCTCTTGTTTTCCCATTAAAGTGTCCGTGATTCCTTCTGCATAGTCAAGATATGCTGCTTGAGGCTCGTCTGTGTTTTTTCCACCTTTAGCAGTTTTTCTTTGTGTACCCATCATTATCGAATGTCTTAATGCTTGTGGAATGTCAGTGCTCATTCCCCAGCTACGGCAAGATGTGTTACCGTATATGTTTAATTTTGGTGCAGCTACGTCAGGTACAAAGTTTTTGTCTATTATTCTCATTGTTGATGGGTCATTTGGATCATCTACTAGTTCTAGATTCCAAAAACCTCCACAGACATCATTAACTTTTTTAGCTACCTTTAATACATATTCATCTATAGTTTTTGAATCTGTAAATGTATTCCAAAGAAAGTATGTGTTAAGAAGTACTTTTCCTAATTCCAGATATCCGTCAGATGATACAGCTGCAGGTGCGCCGTTAGTTCCTTGTGCTTTTTTAATACCAAATGATGAGCCTCCATCTCCGCCAGTTGCATTGTCTTTTTTCCAGTGCTCTCTACCTGGGATTAAACATACCCATGGATCTGCTGAAGCGTAAGGTTTAAGTGGTGGACATTTCATTTTTGAGTCTGAACTATCTATTCTCCATACATGCTTTCCTGGGAATTTTGCCTGAGGTGTATCTCCATATACGTTTTTAAGAGAATCTGCATTGGCATGGCCTTCGCTAACAGGCGACATACCAGAAACTATTGAAGATTCCCACCATGCCCAAGTTACATAATAATTCATTGTTGGAGAACCAAAAAATCCTGTAACGTCTTGCCACCAGCTTGTATCTTCTTTGGCATCTTCATCTAAGTTGACAGAGCCACCGCAGTAACCATTAGGCTTCCAAGGTGTGTTTTCTTGTATATTTCTTTCTGCTACATCTTTTAGTACTACTTTCATCCAATTTCCAGAGCCGTCACCTTTATCGTCATCTTCTTTACCTGCACAGCCTGCATCACCTTTGTTTGCAACGTCAACAGGGCCACTTATGTATGCTTTGCCTGGTGAATCGAGTGTAATTTCGCAAGTATAAGATTTAGAAGAAGGATCGAAAGACCAATTAAAATCTGATATTATTCCTAGCATAGCATCCATGCACCCGTTGTTTGCAGCTATCTTATCAACAACTAGCTGCTGACCATCGCTAAAGCTCGTTATAGATTTATTTGAAAGTCTCGTAACAGGCGTTGCGTCACTTTGCATATTCCATCCCCATTGTACCAATGCTGTAAGGCCTGGTATGAAGTAAGATCTTTGTGCTTCTTTTAACTGCTCTGTTGAATACAAAGTAAACTTTACTTTTCCTTTTCTCATAGATCCATTAGTACCAGTAGAGTTTACATCAACTGAATTTAATGTAGGTTTTGCAACTAATCTACCTGATGCAGCTTTGTCATAAAAGTCAGCTTGTGTTCGCTTTTCATATCCTGCAATTAACATCGGTTCACTAGAAAAAGACACTAAAGACATCCAAGGTTTTTTTGAAACCTTCCATTCACTAGCTGGTGATGCAGTGCCTCTTGCATTTATCTCAGACACAGATTCACCAGGCATAGAAACTCCTGTTAAGTAACTCATATATTGCGTTCTTTTAGCATCTGATTATAATCATCTATAATTTCTGGTAGTCTGTCAGGATGTGGTATTCTTATTCTCTGGCCTGGTTTTACAAACATTGTGCCTTTACCAATCGGCTTCTTCATACTTTTTGTTATTCCATATTGCGAAGCCCTATCAAGCTTGTTTCCGTTTGCAATTATCCACCAAAGAGTTACATCGTTATAGTATTGATATGCCAAGTTGTCTAACCTGTCTTCTTGTATAACATCTATATAAAAATCTTCTACTCGTCTTTCTATCTTAGGATATATTATTGTTGTAAAAACTTTTTTAGTCTTACTGTTAAACCTTTCGGTCATCTTTGTTTGATTCTGTTTATGTCTTTCCATTTTTTATGCCCAAATTTCTTCTTTAAAGAATTGTCCGCCTGATTGCCAGATTGTTCCATCTGCGTTGACTAAGAACTTACCAGATATTTTTATATCAAATAGCATTGGTAATTCGTGTCCCGAAGTCTCTTTACCTTCACCATAGTTTATATCCCACCCTGCATCCAAGTTAACTGTATAGTCAAATGAGTCAACTATACAAGGAACTTCTTGCCAAAGAGAACCAACAGTAAGTGTTTGTATTCTACCTCCACCTACGCCGCTATACATCTTAGGAGATACATAACCCATAATGTCATTCATAATTTTATAATTATTCTTTAGCTCTCCAGATGTAAATGCTGGCATAGTAAGACCTAAAGTCCATTCTCTTGATATCTTATCAAACATATAAGCATCAACAGGGTTACCTGCATATGATATTGTTGAATATGTTGGCTTAAGGCCATCTGATATTTCTGTAATATATGCACGAAGTGCTATGTCATCGTTAAATCTAATCTTTACATAGTCGCTATCATAATTAGTATCATCATCTGACTCTCCAGGCTTAGTAGCACCATAGTCTTTTATACTTATTCGTGTTACTGAGTTGCCTGAATAAGAATCTCCATCGTCTTTCTTTCTAAAATCTCTAAATGATTTTGGAGCTCGTCTATAATTACCTATGTCCATGTGGCCAAATACGTCAAACTGCTTGTCACCGCTACCTGGTGCTATCTCGCCACTGTTAGGTAGTGATGTATGAAATAATTCGTCTCCTGTATTCTTTTTTGCAGTTGGTGCTCCTTTGTTGTCTGAGTCTGTTCCAAACTTAGACTGATCAAAGCTTTCAAGATCAGGGTTTCCATACTTATTGTCTCCAAGATCATTTCCAATCTTGTCATGTATATCATTATATTTTTTTACTTTATATGTACCAGTATTTACACCTGCAGGATCTATATCACCTTCGTTTTTTGGAAAGCCTTTCCAGCTGTCTGTTGTATCTTGTACAGATGGTTGATAGCCACCATCGCCATTAAATGTTAGTATACCTAAAGAAAGATCTTCGTTCTTCTCACCTTTTTGAGCCTCAGATACTTTACCGTCGTCATAGTGAGTAGTTGCTTTTTGCTTATAGTAAGGTTCACCTGGAGTATAAAGAAAGACGCTTTCTAATCTTCTACCAGATGTATGTTTGTACATTGTAGACTGACCTATTCCAAAGAAAGAGTGAGGGCCCATCACACCTGAAAGCCTTTTTATAGGTTCGCCTTTACCTCTCATCTTGGCCATCATAGCCGTAAACTTAGTGTACAGCATTTCTAAGCCTTTAAGTTTTTGAGGCATCAAGCCTTTTGTTGGGTTTTTAAATAGACCCACTTCCATGTCTTCACCTAGCTTTACAAGTCTGTTGCTATCACCTGGATTTGCAGGGTTTAAATTTTCTATTGATCCTACTATTTTTTCGTAAGTTATATCTCTAGTATTCAGCTGGCCTAAGAAGTGTCTATCACCATGTATACCTAAAGCACTTAATGGTACTTGAAGCGCTAAAGCTAGTGGATTATATATTCTATCAGCATTCGGTAAGCCTAGTTGCCAAAATTGCTTTTTAGGATTTGTTGCCTGTAGTCCGAATTGTTTTAGATTAAAAAACAAGCCATCTGGACTTACCATATACTTAGCTATTCTTACTGCATCAATTACAGGTGCTGTCAATACGTTTATTCTTTCAAACAAACCTGTAGGATTATCTTTGCCTCGTTGTATGCCTCGTTGTATGAATGGAGACTTAAGCCATAATGGTGATCTAGGGTTATTTCTTTCCGCTTCAGTACGTATATCTACAAAATCGTTTTTACCTACTTTCTTATAAAACATATCAGCCTGATCATTAGATATTCTCATACTTCTAATATTTTCTGTTGCACCGGCAGGAATAGATTCGTTTCTTCCTGCAAAAGAATCATCTGTTGGGGCAGTTCGTGCAAAGTACTTATTATACTGTAATCTTGTAAATGTACTTGATGATCCACCTTGTGGAAGTGTTTCACTAAACATAAATTTAGAAGTTCCATCACGTTTGTCAGGCTGCGGATCTATCTGTAAAAAGCCTGATGTCATATTATTCATATGATTAATTTTTGGAGAGCCCTGTGCAGAAAATATAGGTGTTCTATCACTAGGACCTAGACTTGCATAGAGCTCTAAAAGAGCCGTCATCTTTTCCGGTGTTGCAGCCATCGGTGTCAAAGGATCTTGAGTAGACTTAAACGGTGTTTCAACCATAGGATTTAAAGGAATTAGCGTTGATTTTTCTGGAGTTGCTCCAAATGGTCTAGGTTCTACAGTTGACTTGCCAGGTGTAGATCCAAACGGACGAGGTGCTAATGTAGATTTTTCAGGTGTAGATCCAAATGGTCTAGGTGCTAATGTAGATTTTTCAGGTGTTCCTGATAAAGGGCTTGTAGGTATCTGAGTGCTATATTCTATACCATTCTGATCCATATTTATTTCTTGAGTAGAAAATTCTATAGACTTGTCAAAAGGCTTAGGTGATTGTGTAGAAAAATCTACTTTGTTTTGGTCAGTGTTTATTTCTTGAGTAGAAAAATCTACTTTGTTTTGGTCAGTGTTTATTTCTTGAGTAGAAAACTCTGTTTGTTTTTGATCTGTATCTATCTCTTGTGTTGGCTTATCAGCCTGTTGACTAAACTGCTGTTGTATAGGTTTAGGTGTGAATTTTCCTAATGGATTAACACTAGTTCCTACAGGCTGTCTGTTTTTCTTACTCTGTAAAAAGTATTGTTCTAGATTTTTAAATTTGAATGCCATATTATCCTCCTATAGGTCCTGATGCTAGTTGAATTACTTTACCTACTTCCTTTCCATCCATAACCACTTTACCTCCTGCTCTTATAACAGATATAAGCTCATCAAGCTTATTGATAATTTCTTCGTTTCCTTTATCTTTTTCATCACTATCTGAAACTTTAGAATCACCTCCACCTCCTTCCATTCCAAATAAGCCTAGCGAACCAAGCTTATCAAGTACTGGCATGAGAGGTACTAATAACAACAGCGATGCTGCAAATAACGTTAAAGCGCCAGCCATTAAAACAAATCCAATTGCTCCAGGAATTAAAACGATTCCTGCAAGTCCTAGTGCAGCCGTACCTGTTGCAAATCCTAGCACATCCAAGCCTGCAGGTATTAAACCTAGAGATTGAGCATACTGAGGAAGTACTGTAGATATTGCAGCCAATCCTAATGTACCCATTAATATAGCACCAAGCATCATACCCATCCCAGCTACTGAAGCACCTATTAATCCTAAGCCTATTGAAAATGGTATTATTGCTGCTGGGTCAATTCCTGATAGCCCACCTAAAGCTTCAGCTGCAGGAGCTATTGCCAAACCTAAAGCTTGTGCAGATAAAGTACCTAGCAATATAAACGGTAGCATAAGCCCCATCCCTGCTACTGCAGCTCCTATTAATGCTAGTCCTGTAGCAAATGGTATTATAGCTGATGGGTCAACACCTGTAAGTCCACTAAGAGCTTCAACTGCTGGTGCAATTGCAAAGCCTAAAGCATGAGCGGAAAGCGCGCCTAGTAATATAAACGGTAGCATAAGTCCCATACCTGCAACTGCTGCTCCCATTAAACCAAGACCCAGTGCAAAACCTATAATTGCTGCAGGGTCAACACCTCCTAG
>TARA_R110000744_G_scaffold79260_7_pt1 | contig 11393 bp, 12 predicted proteins | sample TARA_R110000744 | Tara Oceans TARA_R110000744 (sample SAMEA4398083) | marine metagenome | biome: Polar Biome; feature: [DCM] deep chlorophyll maximum layer (ENVO:01000326); material: water (ENVO:00002006), including particulate matter (ENVO:01000060) such as... | depth 36 m | reverse complement strand
GAGATCTATGATTATCTGCGTTTACTTTATGCTCGAGTCGGTGAACCGCGTTGTCCGAATCACCACTTACCATTGGCTGCACAAACTATTTCTCAAATGGTTGACCGTGTTTTAGAGCTCGACGAAGGCACTAAAGTGATGGTACTAGCCCCTGTGCTACAAGACCGTAAAGGTGAGCATGTTAAATTATTAGATAGTCTTGCTGCACAAGGTTACATTCGCGCCCGCATTGACGGCGAAGTTTGTGATTTATCCGATCCACCGACGTTAGAGTTACATAAAAAACATACGATTGAAGTTGTTGTTGACCGCCTGAAAGTTCGTGAAGATATTCAATTGCGCCTTTCTGAATCTTTTGAAACCGCACTATCGCTTACCTCAGGCACTGTGAAAGTCGGCTTTATGGATGACCCCAAAAGAGAAGAGTTAGTTTTCTCCGCTAATTTCGCTTGCTCTAAATGTGGCTATAGCATGCAAGAATTAGAACCACGCTTGTTCTCATTCAACAACCCAGCCGGAGCATGTCAAACCTGTGATGGATTAGGTAACCAACAATATTTTGATAAAAGCCGCGTAATTACGAATCCAGAATTAAGTTTAGCCGGTGGCGCTATTCGTGGTTGGGATAAACGTAATTTTTATTATTTTCAAATGTTGCAAGCCTTAGCTGATCATTATGAATTTCCCTTAGAGCTTCCCTTTAGTGAATTAGATGAAAAAACTCAACAACTGATTTTAACCGGCAGTGGCAAACAAGAAATTGAATTTAAATATATGAATGACCGTGGTGATATTGTTATTCGCAAACATCCGTTTGAAGGTATTTTAAATAATATGGATCGCCGCTACCGCGAAACCGAATCTAACGCGGTGCGTGAAGAATTATCAAAATACCTAAATAGCCAAAACTGTCCAGACTGTAAAGGTAGCCGATTAAGATTAGAAGCACGTAATGTATTTGTTGGTGATACACCATTAACAGAAGTAGCTGAATATGCCATTGCTGACGCCTTAGCATTTTTCCAAGGCTTAGAATTAACCGGTCAAAAAGGACAAATTGCCGAAAAAATTCTTAAGGAAGTTTGTGACCGTTTAGGCTTTTTGGTGAATGTTGGCTTAAATTATCTTAACTTGTCGCGCGCTGCAGGCACATTATCAGGTGGTGAAGCCCAGCGTATTCGCTTAGCTAGCCAAATTGGTGCCGGCTTAGTTGGTGTAATGTACGTTTTAGATGAACCGTCTATTGGTTTGCATCAACGTGATAACGAACGCTTGTTAGAAACTCTGATCCACTTGCGTGATTTAGGTAACACCGTCATCGTGGTCGAACACGACGAAGATGCTATTCGCGCCGCCGATTATGTTATTGATATTGGCCCTGGTGCAGGTGTACATGGTGGCCATATTATTGCCGAAGGTAATGTCGATGACATTTTAGCGTGTAAAGACTCACTTACCGGTCAGTACCTGTCAGGCAGGGAGCGTATTGAAATACCAAAAACCAGAATACCTTTTGATAAAAACAATGTGGTTGAGCTTAAAGGTGCCACCGGCAATAACTTAAAAAATGTCGATTTAGTCATTCCAAATGGCTTGATGACCTGTGTAACTGGCGTTTCCGGCTCAGGTAAATCAACCCTGATTAACGATACCTTGTATAAGCTGGCTCACATTGAATTAAATGGTGCAACCACACAAGAACCTGCGCCACATAAAGAGATTATCGGTTTAGATTTACTCGATAAAGTTATCGATATTGACCAAAGCCCGATAGGTAGAACACCGCGTTCTAATCCTGCCACTTACACCGGTATTTTTACCGCTATTCGTGATATTTTTGCGGCAACGCAAGAGTCACGTTCGCGTGGTTATAAGCCAGGACGCTTTAGCTTTAACGTGAAAGGTGGACGCTGTGAAGCGTGCCAAGGTGACGGCTTAATTAAAGTTGAAATGCATTTTTTACCGGATGTTTATGTGCCTTGTGACGTTTGTAAAAGTAAGCGATATAACCGTGAAACTTTAGAAGTAAAATACAAAGGCAAGAGCATTCATGAAGTCTTAGATATGACCATCGAAGATGCTTTTGAGTTTTTCTCTCCTATTCCAGCGGTTAGACGTAAGCTGCAAACCTTAATGGATGTTGGCTTGAGTTATATCAAACTTGGACAATCAGCCACAACATTGTCAGGTGGTGAAGCACAACGCATTAAGTTGTCAAAAGAGTTATCAAAACGCGATACCGGTAAAACCTTGTATATATTGGATGAACCGACCACAGGCTTACACTTTCACGACATAAAACAATTACTGCAAGTTATTCATCGCTTGCGTGACCATGGCAATACCATCGTGGTCATTGAACATAATCTAGATGTGATAAAAACGGCAGACTGGATTGTTGATTTAGGACCAGAAGGTGGTGGCGGTGGCGGTGAAATATTAGTAACCGGTACGCCAGAGCAAGTAGCTGAACATAAAGGCTCCCATACCGCGAGATTCTTAAAACCACTATTGGCTAAAGAAAAATTGTCTAAAGAAAAACGATCTAAATAAGTCATTCGCTAAAGTGAAAATAGTATAAACGTCAATCATGATGTATTGCCAAAGGCTTGTTTTTTGTAACAAGCCTTTTTTGTATCTAGCATCTGATAGAAGTTATGTTTAATATGACTAATCTCAATTGAATTAAAACCTAAAGCAGTAAGTTAAATGACTAATAAAAACAACAATAATGGGCCTTGGCAAAACCCGCTAATTTATTTACTGGCCTTTTCTAGTGGCTTTTGCATTATGGGTATTGAGCTTCTGGGCGGTAGAATATTAGCGCCATTTTTCGGCAGTAGTGTTCATATTTGGGGCAGCATAATTACGGTATTTATGCTGAGCTTGTCGTTTGGCTATTTAGCTGGTGGCAAACTATCAACTAAAAACGCATCTTTAAATCGCTACGGGTTAATTTTCATCTTTGCGGGTATCGCTGTTTTGCCCGTGGCATTTTCTTCAGAATGGGTAATGGAGGCTATTTTCCTTGCTGTTGAAGATACCCGTTATGGTTCTTTACTCGCGTCAATGGCCTTGTTCTTTGTGCCAACGGTAATACTGGGTATGATTTCGCCTTACTCTGTGCGCTTGTTAGTTACCGATAAAGACAAAAGTGGCCAAGTGGCTGGTTTCCTCTACTTTGTGTCAACACTGGGCAGTGCTTTAGGTACTATTATTACCTCTTTCTACTTGGTTTTACTGTTCGAGGTTAACGATATTATTATGGTGTTCAGCACCGCGCTTATTCTACTTGGTGTTAGCGCCATGATCTTCAATCGTCTAAATCAGCAGAAAAAGATCAGTAATAATAGTTCGGTCAACCCACAGGAAGCGGCACATGAATAAATTATCAATTACTTCCCTGATCGGGATGGTCAGTATTTTGCTCATTAGCACAGCCCTAAGTACACCAGCGATTGCCAAAACTATCCACAGTGAACGTTCGTTATATCGCAATATATTAGTCGAAGAAAAAAACGGACTACGTTGTTTAAAGTTCAATGTTAGAAGCACGAAAACTCAGCAAAGCTGTATGTTAGTAGACGACCCGCAACGTTTAGTTTTTAATTACACCAAAATGCTATTTTCAAGCTTATTAATAAACCCTAACCCAGAGCGTATTTTAATTATTGGTTTAGGCGGCGGCACTATGTCGAATGCCTTACACCAAATTTATCCAAAGGCGACTATTACCAATGTTGAAATAGATCCGGCGGTAATTAAAGTCGCGAGAAACTACTTTAGCTTTTTCGAAAACGACCATATTACTGCTGTGGCGCAAGACGGACGTATTTTTGTTAAACGCGAGTCGATAAAAAAACAGCAATACGATTGGATAATTCTCGACGCGTTTAATGGTGACTACATACCCGAACATTTAATGACGCAAGAGTTTTTGCAAGAAGCGAAAAACTTACTCAGCGATAATGGCGTGTTAGCGGCAAATACGTTTTCAGTCAGTGATTTATACAATTACGAATCGGCTACTTATAAATCAGTTTTTGGCGATTTCTTCAATGTTCGAAATAATAGAAACAGTAATCGCATCATATTAGCCAGTACAAAACCATTACCTACTAATGATATTATAGCGGCACGCGCTATTGAATTAAGTGAAAAGTTATCACTTTTTGATGTCGATATCACTGAGATAAGCCGTCAAATGACCTCAACGGCTACAAGTCAAGATTGGCCTGAAGGCTCACCCCTTTTGACCGATCAATATTCGCCAGCAAACTTATTGAATTTAAAAAATTAAGCGTAAAACTCTAAGATGATATTAAATCGGCGAAGGCAGTTAAAAATATCAAGCTTTAGCACCCTCGCCTATGCCCAGTTTTAATTCATGCATGTAATCAACTAAGGCTTGATGATCTGTGGATGTTGATTTACTAAGTGCAGCAGTAACACCTTGTTGATCTGCTATTGAGCGATGCTGTCCTAGCTTGGCTTTTGCGTCAATAACGTCGATTGAAATTTTAAAACCAACGATACCTTTAGATAATTTTTCTTGATAATCTGCACTTACCACATCACGCTTAACTAACAACTCAGGTTCATATTTGTGCATAAGCGAATCAAGTGCTTGTGTCGTATCATCTGCACTGAGTAATTCAGCACAGCCTTTAATATGAATGGCCGCATAATTCCAAGTTGGTACCGCAGGCTTATTGTCATACCAAGTCGGAGAAATATAGCCATGTGGACCATTAAATATAACTAAGTGTTGCTTGACAATATCTTCAGTAAGTTCACGCCAATGTGGATTATTGCGAGCAAAGTGTCCTATTAAATAATGATTACTACGATCTAACATTAACGGTATATGACTAGACTGCAGGGATGGAGACACTAGCGTTGCAAAGCTATATTTTTCAATAAATGAAAAGATCTGTTCTTGTTCGGTTAAACGCCATTTTTCTTCAATATGCATAATATCGAATTACCTTTTATTCAGATAACATCTAAAAAGAACTAGATAAAATTAACTTTTCTTTTTCAAACTTAGGCGTTTTTTACCCGTTGATGTTGTTGCTGGTTTTTTCACATCGATACGCGTTAATGTACGTGAAGAAGCGGGTGATTTCGACGCTATGGTTTTACTAGCATGCTTAATATTAGTGATGTCGACTTTTACAGCATCATTTTTAACTTCTACTTCAGTTAAATCAACTTCATTTTCATCTAACTCAGTAAAGTCATCATCAAGTGCGGTTTTACGAGAGTGTGATACCGCCGTATTTATCTCAGCCATTTCGCTTTCAGTTAAGTCACGCCATTCTCCTGAACGTAGTTTACCTAATTCTACACTCATGATGCGCGAACGCTGTAGCTCAATCACTTCATAGTCTAAGTATTCACACATACGACGAATTTGTCGATTCAAGCCTTGAGTTAGAATAATTCGAAACACATATTTACTGTCATGTTTCACAACGCAAGGTTTGGTTATTGTGCCTAAAATAGGCACACCTTTTGACATACGCTCAATAAATCGCTCACTAATTGGCTTATCAACTTTGACGATATATTCTTTGTCGTGAGCATTTTCAGCACGTAATATTTTATTCACTATGTCACCGTCACTGGTGAGGAAAATCAAGCCTTCTGAAGGCTTATCCAAACGGCCGATAGGGAATATACGTTTAGTATGGCCAATAGCATCGATGATATTACCTTTTACATGTCGCTCTGTTGTACAGGTAATGCCAACGGGTTTATTATAAGCAATATAAACACGATCAGTGTGATTACTGGCACTGGCTTTAATCTCATTGCCGTCAATGCAAACCCTATCACCCAACAAAACCTTAGTACCAAGTTCAGGCACTTTGCCATTAATCGTCACGCGATTATTTTCGATCAATTTATCAGCAAACCGACGCGAGCAATAACCCGAGTCACTAATGTATTTGTTTAAGCGTTTTTCGTAACTTGACACAGGCTATCCTAAAAAAGAGCAGTAAATAACTGTAATTTCGAAATTTGATTACAGCTATTTTACCTAAATTTAGTCACACTGTAGAGTAATGTTATAAATAGTTATGAAAAATCGATCAATATGGCATAAATATCAACATAATTGCTCATAACGTAACAGTTTTATACTTCAGCTGTTGTATCGCATTAAGTAATAAAGCTTTAAAATATTTATAGTTAAAACATGCCCGACAATGGTGACATAAACACATGCAAAAGCTAACCTTTGAGCAACTACCCCAAGACGGTTTTGCCGGATTAATTGAACGCCATTTTGTGATTAACCAAAATTACTTTGGTCGTTCAAAAACATTAGCACTACCTGGTTTGGGTCAATTTGTTTATTTATCCGATGCAAATTTTTTGCCTTTTGGTGAAACGCGTATGCATGGCCACAAAGAAGTTGATGTTATTTCTGTTATGGTCGCTGGTGAGGTTGAACATCAGGGTTCATTAGGTCATGGCGAGCGATTGAGTGCAGGCTCGGTGCAAGTGCAACGTGCTGGCGCAGAGGGCTTTCGCCACAATGAAATCAACCCAGGTAATCAACAAAATCAAATGATTCAACTTTGGGTGCTGCCAGATGAATTAGGTGAACCTGCTGGTTATAAAGTTTATCAGCCTAAGTCAGGAGAGCTGACAAAAGTTTACGGCGGTGAAAAAAACCAGCAAAGCACATTTGATAGCACTATTTCCATTTCAGTTAGTAACACTGTCGAGCGACAAAATATTACTATTTCCGGCGAAACATTAGTTTACCTTTGCCATGGGGAAGCTAACATTAATGGTGAGTTAATAAATGCTCGCAGCCTTATACACGACAAACAAGGTATCTCTTTTACGGCATTAACCGCCGGCCAAGCGATATTTATTTACCCTTCAAAACAGTTAAACTTAATAAACAAATAAACAAATAAAAGGCAACGTTATCATGAAAATAATCGCATTTGGTGCAAGTACAAGCCGTAAGTCAATCAATAAGCAATTGGCCACCTATGCTGCCAATTTAGCCACTGAAGTACAGGAAAATACAGTCGTTGAAATACTCGATTTAAACGATTTTGAATTACCACTTTTCAGCCAGGATAAGGAAGCAGAATTAGGTCAACCTGAAGCAGCAAAAGCCTTCTTTAATAAGCTCGGCGAAAGTGACGCTATTATTATTTCATTTGCCGAGCATAACGGTAGTTACAGTGCTGCCTATAAAAATTTATTTGATTGGACCTCTCGTATTAATCAAAAAGTTTTTCAAAATAAATCTATGCTATTTCTGGCAACATCACCAGGACCGGGTGGTGCAAGTAGCGTGCTAGCGGCAGCTTCAAGTTCGGCATTTTATTTTGCTGGAGATGTTAAAGCGTCACTATCAATACCTAACTTTTTTGATAACTTTGATATGGAAAATGCTAAGTTAATAAATGATGAATTACAGCAAAAATTGACCGATGCGGTTAAAAGCTTAATGACATAAGCTAAGACCTATCTTAGCGCTAAATATTGCCTGGCAAGTTTTAGCGCTCCTCCTCTTTTTTACCCTTATCGTTGATATGCTCGCTTACATTTTCGTTCACAATGACGTTTGGTTGCTTAGGCTTGCTTTCCACAGTAACTTTCGCGCCGCGATTGCTAACAGAAAAAGAGCCACACGCAGATATAGAAAATATGACTATCGTGACTAATAACACTCTCATCATTCTATTTAATTTCATATTTAATACCAATTTGATTAATTAAGTGATCTACTTTTTCATAAGGAAAATGGATAATTACAAAGCATAAAATTTAGTCAGTAGTTATTCTACTTATAAATTTTATCACACCATCATTATTAATTTTAACCATTAAAAATGAGCAGTTAATTAATCAACTTGGCATAACTCATTAACCTGCAACAGAAACGTTTATTTTAGCCAGTTGACGATCATGATATGTCGCTAAGACAATAATTGAAACAATGGCCCCTAATAATGCTAAGGCCATATCTGACTGCGTATCCCAAATATAACCTTGTGTACCCAAGAATGCTTCAGCATTTTCACCTGAGGCGACAGCAACCCACCATTCTATCAGTTCATAAAACGCGCTAAAAGCCAAACAAATAGAAACAATAATAACATTTAACCAAGCTTTGCCATTAACAACACATTTTCGGATCAGGATTTCACGGGCCAGTAAAGCAGGTACAAAGCCTTGGAAAAAATGCCCTACTTTATCGTAATTATTGCGCTCAGATCCCATCCAATTGGCGATGGTGTCGAAAAGAGGTACTTCTGCATACGTGTAATGCCCCCCAACCATCAGTACTATGCAATGCAGTAAGATAAAATTATAAAGTAAACGCGTAAGCGGGAAGCTTTTTAAGCTTATCGCCATAAGCACTAAACCTATAATCGCCGGTAATACTTCTAAAAACCAAGTAAATTGATCTTTTGGCCCAATACCCGACCAAATCAAGACGACAAAAAAGAGCGTTAACCAAAAGGCCTTTAACATTTTATTCACCATTTAATAAATGACATGTTCATCAATTGCGTTAATCGCTATAGATTTTTATATTACCAGGTAGTGTAAATTATATAACTACCAAAAATGAAAGAGAAAAATCCAGAAACGCGAAACGTAGTGCTAAATTTTTCTGCTGACCACAAAGCAAATGTGCGGTGTTTATCAGCACCAATAACTAGCAACAATATTGCGACAAGTAACATTAAGTAACCTAGGGTCGCATTCATAATTGGCGCTAAGGTCAAAGGTGAGTAATAGACAAAAACTACACCAAAAAATAAACGGCTTAAAATTTCGAAAACATGAAAATATGTTTGTTGGCTAAACTTAATGATACCGGTAGCAAAAGTCTGAGGATTTTTTATCATTACCAAACTTATCACCATCATCAGTAAACCAAAAAAACTTAATAGCCACATTTCACTTAATCTTCCGCTAACCAAAAAAACGTTATCGCAAGACGTTTATCTCTTTTTTCTTTACCAAAGTAACTACTGGCGCTATGCGCAATATTACCTTTAAACAAAATGAGTCGATTAAATTTATTCTCAATCGCGACATCTTCATACCAAGCACCTTTTGGTAAACTCTCTGTTTTAAGCGCATCAACTAAGTTTAAATATGGCGCTTCCACCAAATTGCCACCGGCAGCGCCGTTACTATATTTAAGCCGATAAAAACTAGTACCTGAGTGCGGTTGAGGATTCTGACTTAAATAAAGTACTGCACCGAAACGACATAACTTCCGGTTATCAACATGGGGTCTTGCTTCCCCCTCTTCAGCACCAACTAAAATTGCGGTATTGCTATCAACCACCACACTATCTGACTCAGCCACCCAAAAGTCAGCTTTATTAACTTGCGATTTAGCCCAAGTTTCAACCAACTGTAAGTCACTCTTACTTAGTGCGTTTTTTGATCGCATTCCTGGCCAAAGCTCTTTCGTGTAGGGAGAACCGAGCTTCCATTTCTTTTTGTTAAAACATTTATTGGCTAATTCAACAGCCTTCTTTTGTGGAAAAAAATCATCTTTAATCCAAAAATTCACTCCTAATTCTGGTTTTTCATAAGGTAATGTTGGTGAATTATATGGAATTTCTGGTAATGCTATATTGTCATCATATTTTTCATACATACGAATTATTATCTATATCCTTGGCTAAACTTAAAAAACGATGCAACAGGTTTACAACTTGTAATAATTTCCCTTAGGTGCAGCACCAAATAAACTCATCGCGGCTTGCATATCATCTTGTGGATAATTAGTAATGGCCAGTTGGTGGCTTTCAATACAATCCCATCGCTCAATAATCATAAATTGTTCTGCGTGCTCATTGTGCTTTAATAGTTCGCAGGAAAGACAACCTTCTGCACCAGAAATATAAGGTAAGAGTGCTTTTAGAAAAGCATACAGTTCTGCCGACTTTTCCGCTGCAGCGGTAAATTCATTCACACGGACTATACTCATAGTAACCTCTTTAAATGTACTGATTTATTTTAAAGCGTTTAGCCAAGGGCTTATCTTAATAGTTATTATTCGACTAACATTTCGCTACACTTACCCGCGTTGAAATTCAGTTTTAGCTTTGTTCATACAGTGGTTTTCTTTAACGATGTAAGTAAATTAACAACTTCATCTTTATTATACAATACGCCACAATTTTCGGTAAAGGCCGTCAATTGCTCAGTACTTGGAAAAGTAAAATAATCACCTTGCTGAGATTGAATATCCGTTGTTAGTTCACCACCATTTTCAAGTATATTAATCGCTTGTAAAATTAATTGGCAACCACCTATATACAAAGACAACACATGCCAGAGATAAGACTTGTCTTGCTGTACTGTCAGTGTTGAATTAGCAATAACTCGGCCGGTATCTATCGTACTGTCATCAATAAAGTGTAAACTCGTCGACAGTTGCGCATCGCCATTTAATAAGGCCCAAAACGTGGCCATAACACCACGGTAGTCTGGTAACTTTCCAGAGTGCAAATTAATAACACCGTGTTTTGCCAAGCCAATAATCGGCTTCTTTAGGATAACCCCGTAGCGAATAGAAACAATTAAATCGGCTGAAAGTGACTTAATTTTTTCTATGCCCTCTGCTGAATTAATTTGATTTAAAGTTTCTATCTTAATACCGCTGTACTGATTTATTTCAGTATAGGTTTTAAACATTGACGACTTTTCTGTACTCTCTGGCAATTGCTCAAGCGCCCGATAAACATCGTGTTGCTCAAATTGCGCTAAATCCTGTAAAGCCTCAGGGCGTGTGGAATTACCACCCACTTTACTAGATAAAAACACGGTAATATTATGCGATCGCAACGCTGGCAATAATAAATTTAATGCTAAATTACTAGCAATGTCATTATTCAGCAATAACACAATGTTCATAGCGATAATTCCTGTAGCTGTTGTTAACTCGTTTTGATCCGAAGACTGAATGAAGGCTAAATCCGTCATAAATCTTTATTGCAGCCGAAGATCTCCGATAATTTTATTCGCTCAACTGTTTCATCATATAATACCGACAACCAGTTTTTGGGTAGCCTTGCTGTGTCCATTGCACTTGATAACCGTGCTTTTCATAAAATGGCATCGCTTGAAAATTCAACGTGTCCAGTAACGCTTTATTACAACCTCGCACCTGTGCTGCTTGCTCTATTTCATGTAAAATTTTACTGCCGACTTGTTGGCCTCGCAGTGTTTCTGACACCCATAAAGTATTGATCATTAACCAATCACCAAATGTTCGACCTGCAGCGCCAGCAATAACATCACCATTTTCATCGCTTAACTTCACAGCAATCGCTTTACGTTCACTTACTTCCCAATGCGCCCAGTTAAATTCAGCAATTTTATCA
>TARA_R110000744_G_scaffold56031_2_pt1 | contig 11415 bp, 21 predicted proteins | sample TARA_R110000744 | Tara Oceans TARA_R110000744 (sample SAMEA4398083) | marine metagenome | biome: Polar Biome; feature: [DCM] deep chlorophyll maximum layer (ENVO:01000326); material: water (ENVO:00002006), including particulate matter (ENVO:01000060) such as... | depth 36 m | reverse complement strand
GCTTGTTAAATTTGTTGTTGATAAATTTATGAAGTATGGACTTCTAACATTTATTTTTCCCATTGTTTTGTTTTAATTAAGTCTATTATATCTTCTATAAAAGTTTTGCTTATATTTTCTTTATATCGTTCAAATGCAACTTCAAAAGGTTTAGTAAAAAACATACTTGCTTTTATTCCTTTTTCAAAAATGCTTTTCTGTAATATAAATCCTATTGTTCTATAATTACCTTTCGCAAATTTTCCAGTTGATACTCTTTTGCCATCAACTATTTTATATTGCCTTAATCTAATATTTCTTTTTTTTGCCCAATCAGCAAGTGGTTGCATTGGAGGTTTTTTATTTCTATAACTGTATGGTGACTTAGCGTTTTCAATATAATTAGATTTAGTACCTTTCACTCCTTTATCTAAAAAAGTACCATATTCATCCATTATAAAACTCAAAGTAAAATCGTCATTTTTAGACTCTAAATCATATTTAAGACTATTATAAAGGTTTTTACTTACATTACGTTTTTGTTTTGTAAGGTTAGACCTTGATTGTTGAACTACATACCTACCAAATTTTTGCAAATCAGCTTGTATATTTTTTAACATATTGTCATATCATTAGGTATTAGTATATTAAAAGTAACAGTCCAACCAGCTAATTTATTTTCAAATCTATCCACAAAAGGTTCTAAAGATGGATTACCATCTAGTTGGTATTTTTCTACATATAAATCTCCCCTTAGTAATAATTCTAACAATCTATTAGCGACTGCTAATTGAGTATTAAATACATCTTGTTCATTATTATTACCTCTAAATTCATTTGGTATTCCCTCTGCAAAATTTTTGCTTTCATCAACTATATCCATACATAATAAAGATATTTGAAAATTCCAAACATTGCTTTGCATAGTTGCATTATTAACCATAAAATGACTTAAAGGAAAAATAGTTTGTTTATTAAGGTCTACATCAAATAAATCGCCATATGTGACTGTATTAACATAAGCATCTAGTTGTAAAGTCTGTCTTATTTTTTCTGTTAAATTGTAAAATCCTTGCATATTATTTTAATTTATTTTTAATCATTCTTGATTCAAACTCTGCTTTTTCTTTTTCAAATGCTAAATACATTAAACATTGATGTAATGGAAGTTTTGCAACTTCTTTAAATCTTGTAATGTTGCCTTGAGCAAGAGTATATAATTCTGAATAACTTCCCCATTTTCTTGTGAAACCACTTCTTGCATCTGTTCCGTCTTTAGTTGACTGTCCAAATAATTCGGCATAGATTTCAGCAATGCGTTCGTTAAATTGTAAAAAAAAACCATCGCTCCTAATACCACACTTAAAGGCATTTTCTTCATGACCTCACTATATTTATGGCTTCCCTCATATTCATGTATTAAATATTTAGAGCCTTGTTTTTGTTTAATAGGTCTAAAAAGAACAGCCATTGCTTTATGCATATTACCCCATTCATTTATATAGCTTGTAATATCTTTATTTTCTCCGTAAGTAATTTCATCAAGGTTAGGTATAAAACCATAAAGAGTACCATCTAAAGTAAATGTAGGTATAAATTTATGGTCTTGATTAAATAATTTATCTATATGAGTGGTTAAATAATCAACATCTTTATCTTTTATTTTACCTAACTCTTTGGTATTAATATTTAATATACATTTAAGTAAATCATCCTTATTTGGATTCTCAATAAGTAGAAACTTTTGATAGTCTTTTAAAGAAACTTCTTTTAATGAACTTGGTATGGTTACCTCAATTTGCATAAAGTGTTTTTTAATAAACAAAAAAAAAGCCGCTTTGTATAAAGCAACTCTTTTTAGCACTAACCAATAAAAATTTATTTTCTTGTATTATACAAGTATAAGTATATTTCTTGAATCTTATTTGATAATTTTAAATCTTGAATATAGACTTCTTTACCTAATTGTTTATTCCCTAATATATCAATACATATTTTAACTTTTGTTTTATAACCTTTATCAATTGGTATAACATATATTTTAATATAATTTTTTAGACACCAACTAACAGCCTTTTGTATTTTTTTATGCACTCATCAAAGCTAGGATAAATATTATTCCTATCCAAGAAAACATAAATACAATCATTGTTGATTCGTATTTTTTATTTTTCATAATTCTTTTTTAAATTGTTTATATTTTTTTTCAATAAATTTATCTTCTTTTTCAATAGCACTTTTACATAATTGATGTAAAGCTGGTATATCTTTTAATAATTGTCTAGCATTATAAGTTATATGTACATAGCCTTCTTCTGGGTCTAATGTGGTAGCTTCTATTATTACTTCTCCAAAATCTGAATATAAACTTGTGGTTGAATTAACGTATATCTCCATAATATTAAAATTTTGTTCTAGTCTGTTTATCTTTTATATCTTTTAAAAATTCATCATTATCTAAATGAGTATTAATACTTTCATTTACTATATCCCATAAAGTCCAGTAAGCTAATTCAGAAATACTAGTGGCTTTTTTTCCAGTTTGTTCAATTTTAAAATCTATAGCACCTTCTTGCATACATATTTCCCAACAGTTATGATAATATATTATTTCGTTTTCAAGATTTTCGTGTATAAAGTCATATACCTTGTCGGATATATCTTCATCTGGTTCAAAATTAGAATCTTTTAAAAATTCGCCTATTGACAATTTTAAATCTTCTATAAAATGATATTTATTAAATCTTGTCATGTTGTTTTGTTTTTATTTAGTTATTAATTTATCAATATCTTTTTGAACTTTTTTATATCCAATAATATTATTTGTATTATAAAAATAATTTCTTGTGTTTTGTAAGTATATTAAATATTCTTTTTCGATTATTGTCATTTTGTTTTGTTTTATTGGTTATATATAAATATAAACAAAATTGTTCATATAAAAAAGTTACTTGATATAAACTTTGAATTAAAATATAAAGTAATCGCCTCGTGTAGGGTTTTCTAATTGATATGAAACAGCATAACGCACAGCATCTATGCAATGGTTAAATTTATCTATCGGAGTTTGAGATTTTTTTTCTAACCAAGAATAATTATTTAATTCTTTTATTAATTCAATACTATTAGGGTCTATTATTAAATCATAATCTTGTAATAATGAAATACCAAAATTAACACTTCCAGGACCTTTAATAGCTGGTAACATATTACAATTTCTTGCCAACTCATTTATAAGTCTTGGCTCTGAACTATCGCCTATAATTAGATTTTGACCTGCAAATTTTTGATTTAAAACATTTATTTCAGTAGTTGTGAGCGATGCTTGACAGAAATGCAACTTAATATATATTATTCTTTTATTCTTGTCTATACTCGTTTCTAATAGCGTTGTAGGGTCATTACTAAATCCATAGTCTTGACCAAATACCGATTTGCCTATTTCTTTAAATTCTCCTAATGTCCAATTATTAAATATAACTCCCTCTGCCTTTTCTAACCAACCACCTAATATTTGATGTTTATATTTTGATGGTCTTTTTATTTTCATTTCATTAATTTGAGAAATATAACTGTTGGACAAATGCTCTATATTATCTTTATAAGTAGAATGCATATAAGTAATATCTCCTTTAGTAATACATTGACCAGATTCTATACCTTTGCTTTCAAAAAATCTTTGATATATCCAATGTTCTTTTGTTGCTGGATTTAAAATTAAAATAACTCGATTATCTGCTGATTTTTCCCTAACAGATAAGTCTATTTTATCAAATATAGATTCATCAATTAATTCTTCAGCCTCATCCATTACCCATGTGGTTATGCCTTGTAATGATTTTAGATTTGCTGTTTGGTCACCAGAAGAGGTTTTAATACCTCTAAATAATATTTTTGAGCCATTAGATATATTTATAATTTCATCTCTTGTTATTTTAAATAAATGCATTATTCCCATTGTTTCGAGTTTGTCTTTAAACTCTGGTATAATAGAAATAGCTGCTGAACGTAAAGTATATCTAGTAAATAATATTGTTTGATTAGAAGTTAAACTTAGGTATACTAATGCCCCAGCAATTGCATAAGATTTGCCAGAACCTCTTCCACCTGTATAAATAAAGTATCTTGAATCTACTTCATTAAAAGGTAAAAATTTAGGATTTATGTTTAAGTCCTTCAATTATTTGTTTAAAATCAATGTGAATATTTTCCGCTGTTGTTAAATCTAATGAATCTTTAGGGTTTCCGTAACCACTATCCATTAATGCTTTATAGGCTGAAACATCTCCCATTCTAGCCTTGTTAATTAATGCAAGTGTCATAATATCCTCTTGTGATAATTTTTCATTTTCATTTGTTAAAGGATTTTTATATTGTTGGTCGGTCTCTAACCATTTCTTAGCTACTGTGCTTCGATTTAAGCTGCCTTTAGGTCTTCCCTTAGGGTTACCACTCTCTCCTTTTTTAAAATGCTTTAAATTCTCTATATTCCCCATTGTTGTTTCACTGTATTTGCTTAATAAATTTATCTAGCATAATATTATAATTATATCCTAATTCTTCTAATATATGTTTAAGTTTAATATTTGAAAAGGCTTGGTTACCATATCCTAAACTAAATATATAATTTTTAAATTTGTTTAATGTAACTGAATCTCTAGTGCTTAGATGTTCTATTATTTTATCTTTAGATGTTTGCTTTTTAATTCTATTAAATACATCTGCTTTATACTCGTTTCTAAGTTTATTAAAGTATGTATCTATATTCTTAGCATGATTTGTTAATTTTAATCTTTCTTTAGTTTTATATTTATAATTTTTAATTTGATTAGTTATTATATTTTCTAACATTTTATATTGCTCATCTTCATCATTAAATAAATATTCATAATCATTACCTACTAGTTCTGGAAAGGTTAGCCTATTAGGTAAAATTACTATTTGCTCATTCATTATAGATTCCGCTATACTTATACAATAGGTTTCATGTCTGCTGTTTATTGTATTTGCATGACATTTAGATAATTCTTTTATATAATCTGAATGTTTCGTAAATGATTTTACTATTGTGTATGGTTTTTGAGCAATTATATTAATATTGTCTTTATCTCCAGCAGTTAATATAACTTGAAAATCTAAACCTTTATCCCATAATTTATCAAATTGGTTAAAAGTTGTTTTCCAATTTTTATAACCATCTAATCTATGATTAAAAATAAAAGTAAATTTTTCATATTTATTTTGGCTTATTATGTCATCTGAATATCCACCTAAAGAAACAATGCTTTTTTGTTGTATTTTTATTACTTCTTTTGGTAATAGTATATCTTTTGCTTCTTCAATAAGCATATCATAACAATATTGTGTGTGAAAAAAATTCATATCAGCACCTAAGCTGCCTACAATTTGGTCTAACATTATATGTCTACAAGGTAAATAAGCAGTCATTTTTTCTAAACTTCTATGTATTACATAATGATGGTAATTAAAAACTTTAACTCTTTGGTTATCTGTAAGAGTGTCCTCAAAATACCTAAAATGGTGTCCTTGCTCAACTACGTTATTCCAAACTATATCTATTGCATAATTTTTATAAAGGTCTCTAAATATATTGGCATTAAAATTAATTACTTGATGCTTTTTTGCATTAGGCATTGGCATTCTAATTATTTTTACCTGTTTATTTAAATCATCCTTCACATATTTTTTTTGCGAATTAATTAATAAAATAAAATTATATCTTTTTGTTTTTATTAACTCATTACAAATCTGTTTAATAATTATATAATTACTATCAGCGTTTAAATAATCAGTTGATAGCATTGGATAAATTAAAACAGTTAGTTTCTTATTTGACATACTATGTTTGGATATTTTTTAATAAATTTTTGAAATTCGTTTTCTATTTTTGAATACTCATAAAAAGGCATTGTAAGACTAATTATAACTTCTTTTTTTTCTGTAAAATCAGCATCTTGTAATAATTCCTCTTCACCATAGTTTTCTGGAAAATTAATCACATCTAAACCCCAATTTTCTAATTCAAAAGAATCCCAAGCATTACCTAACATATCCCAATCCCATTCTCCAAAACCAACATTATCTTTTATTATAAATTGCTCTATTTGTTTTTCACTTAAATTTTCGGCTTTTATTATATAAATTTCTTTGTGTTTTAATGATTGACATGCCTTAAATCGCATATTACCACCAATAATACCCATTTCTTTATTAACCACAATAGGTCTTAATTTTAGCATTTCTGGAAACTCCTCAATACTTTTTACTAATTTTTTAAATTTATTTTCTTTTATTGTTCTAGGATTTACTGGATTACCAAAAACTTCATTTATTTTAACTTTATATATCATATCTTTTTTTATAAACAATTTTTTTCTGTATTTGTTAATTTTATTTGTAGATTTTCTACTTGCTTTTTTAAATATTTATTTTCGTTTTGTGCATACTCAAATTTTTTATTTAATGGTGTTTTATCATTATATAATAATATTTGATTATAAGCATTTAAATATTTTTTGTCAAAAAACCTAAATTGTGGGAATATATTAGAAACACAATGTATTACATTACAATATGAAAAATTTAAAGTTTCACCTATTTCTTGAAATGTTAAATGTGTGCATTCTCTACATAATTTATAATATAAAGTTCTAGCTAAAACCAATTTTCTAGTTCTTTTTTTTTGTAATAAATTAACTTTTAATTGTCTTTGTACTAAATCTCTTATTTCATTACTTGATAACTGCATAATGTTTTATATTTATTTTTATTTTTTTTATTTCTACTATTTTAATTACGCTTACTAATAAAGCAAATTTAACCCATTCTATTGCTGTCAATATTCCAGCGCATTCTAAATACATTTCGTTTGATTCATATTCTCTTAGCATTATTTGTACTTCTTCTATTGTTAAACCATTTTCAATTTCATATAAAGTTAAATCATAATATTCTTTTATTATTTTGTTTTTAAATCCCTTATTCAAATCTTAGCCTTAGTAAATTATAACATTGAATATACTTTAATTTAGCTTTAGATTTATATATTTTGGTAAATAATTCATATGTTTTTTTAGTAAATTGGTAATTTGATTTACAATTTATAAATAATTTTTTTGCATATGCTTTACCATAACCTTTACAATAATTAACATTATCTGAGCTATCGCCTATAACCATTTGCTCATAAAAGTTATATAAGGCTTGTTCTTTACTAATATCATATATACATTTATGTTTATAATGATAATTATAAATCAAAGCTGGTAATTGCTTATAATCTTTATCTATTGAAATTATTAAAACATTTTCTCTTCCTATATCTTTTGACAATTTATACCAATATTGAGCAACAATATCATCCGTTTCCATTCCATAAGTTTTTTTAGTGTCATATAAAATAGAAATTTTTTCATGAAGTTCGTTTAATAAAGGTGGTAAATTATTTTTATTTCTATTTGCTTTATAATTTTTATCCAATACTTTTCTAAAATTCCCACGACTATTATTAAATAAAATATATTCTTTTATATCATAATTATCCTCTAATATATTAGCAATAGACATAAAAATTTCGTCAAATTTAGAAATGGCTTCTTCAATATTTTCTACATTACAACATGAAGAATAAACTAAACTATCTGCATCAAATAAGACTATCATGATATTCCTCCTCTTCTTGTATTTGATTAATTGCTATTATTTCTAACTCATCTATAATATTTTGCTCAAGAATATCAACAACATCTTGTTTACCACAAAAAACTTTATATATATTAAAATCTGTTTCACTTCCAGGATACATATGAGTTCTTTCCTCTCCCTCATAAAATTCGCCAACCAAGACCAAAACTAGGTCATTATATTGTATTGTTATTTCTTTCATTTTATAATTCGTTAAGAAATGATTGAAATAATTCTTCAGATGCTTCTAATGCTCTTTTAAGGCATTTTTTTTGATATTCTGAAATATTTTCAAATGATAAAACATTTGAAATAGTACCTTGTATCATTCCAAAGGCTTGGCTTTTTTCTTTAGAGGATAAAATTATATCGGTTTTTCTATAAGGTGAAAAAGATTTTAATTCTTCTAAAACTTTTAAATCAATTTTTTTCATTTTGTTTTTGTTTTATATATTAATAATATATAAATATAAACAATTTTGTTCATAAAAAAAAATAAAAGAGAAATTACTTTATAAATCCATTAATTCATTTATAACTGTGTGACCTCCTAAAACAACAGCACAACCAATTGCAGGTTTTTTGCCTCTTTTTGCATAAGCCATCGCATAAGCTGTAGCATCAATACCACAGCCTACCTGTGTTCCAAATATTTTAAAATTTTGTCCAACATACCATTCAGTATAGCACTGAGTGTGAAGATGTCCTTGTATAGTGCTTTGCATATCTGCTCTACATTTACTCCTAGCAGTTCCAGCTTCGCCATGAATAAATTGTACTCCATCAATTACAACCCTATCTACAAATATCCATTTAGGTGTTTCTAATACTTCTTTATATGCTTTAATCCATTTTTTAGGAACTGCGCTTGTTTGTGCCTTTCTCATAATTAGCCTATCATGGTTTCCTATTGTAACATGCGCTTTAGGGAATGCGTTATACCATTTAGAAATTTTTTTTATAGCCAATTCCAATTCATCTCCACCACCCATACCATCTGCATCAGATTCATGGTAACTACTATAGTGATTATCAATTACATCGCCAATAAAAACCACTCTATTACAATTATATTTTGCATATATTTTTTGACAATGTTCTAAATAACCTTCTAGGCAAAACGGTTCATGTAAATCTCCAATTACTAAAACTCGTGTTTCTTTTTTAATTAAATTTTCAAAAGCAATTTTTTTGTTACCGTTTAATCTTGGTCTAATTTCCATATGTTTTATATAAAGCATTTAAATCATCCACTATATTACGAATACAACTACTACAAGAAGTAATTTCTTGTTTTTTACTAAAAACTCTATTATATATTTTTATTAAATCTTTTTGTTGTATTGGATGTACATTATTTCTAGGTACACTAAACCAATTAGTTAAATATTCGTATTCATTTTCTAATAAACATTTTGGTCTTTTATATTTAAATGTTTTATTTAGTACTTCTTGCCTTTCAGAACATCCACAATCCTCTCCAGCTAAAAATTTTACTGCTTTATCTATTCCTGTAGCTTTGGTAATTTTAGCAATAGTATCTCCTAGACCTTTTGATTGTTTATCATAATTTGCTTTCCATGATTTGTAGGCTTTTGTGCGTTTGTCTTTTGGTGCTTCCATATTTAAATTTTTAATTTTTTTATATTCCATCGTTCACCTAATTTATTTAAAACATTTTTTAGGTTTGGTTTATTTTCTATAGGCTGCCATTTATTATTACAATAAAATTTTTCTACATTACATTGCATTAAAGGTATATCTTTTGTGTCATTTTTAAAATTATGTGTTACAAATAAAACTATACTTTTTGGAGTGTGCCAACTATTACATATCCTTTCTAAAACTAACCTTTGACCAGTAGGCAAATCATTATTAATTTTTTTTGCTTCTATTAAAATTAAAGCCTCATTATCAAACTCTAAAACTGCATCAATATCTGTGGGATGTATTTTACCATTTTCTATTCCTGTAAAATCAATACCCTGTTTTGTTTGGTTACTGTTTCTAATTAAACTTTTCATATTTTATTATAATCTTCATTTTTAAAATCTTCATAATCTTCACTAAATTTATCTCTCATTATATTTTTACCTTTTTTTAAAGTATGAAATATATTCACAAAACTTATTTTGGTATCTTTTGCCATACCTCGAATGCTTAAATTTGTATCTCTATATACCTCAAATATTTTTTTATCATACCAATGCCAGTTTTTTAATTCTTCATCCATTTTATTACATATTTTTGCATAGGCTTGTTCTTTTTCAATATCATTTGAATCAATAAACTTTTTAATATCTTTTTCTGGAATTTCAATAAATCCTTCATCTTTAAAAAATTTTTCTATTTGTATTTTTTTGATTTTATTTTTTTCTCTTATAAAATTTATAAAACTAGAATATAAGGTTAAATATATATATCTTTGATTTAATTTACCTCTTATAATTGTTTTATCAGCATCAGCGTAAGTGTGTAATTTTATATACATTTCTTGAACTATATCTTCTGAATAATCTCCACCACCTAATTTTTTGGCTAAAGACACCCAATGTTTATGGGATTTTGCAACAATTTTAATCCAATCTTTCATATTTAAAAACTAATACCTTCTAAAGGGTTGTATAAGTTACCAATTATTTCTGGTAAACCAATATTATTTACTTTAAAACTAAAAGTTTCGAAGGCATAACCTCTACTCCTTTTACATTTTACAGTTATCCAATCCTTATTTACAGTATTTGTTTCTAATTGTATTTGTGTTTCGGTCTTTTTTTCTAATATACTACCTAGATGTCCAGTTGGTTTATCAGTTCCAAAATTTGAATGTATTACGGTTATTATATGGCAATTAAATTTCTGTGACCATTCCATTAATTTTTGTGCTATCTCATTGCTTTGTTCTAAAGAATTTACATCAGAAACCAAGTCGGCAATTCCATCAATAACAACCAAGCCAACCATATTTTCTTCTATTTTTTCTTTTAAATAGTATTCAATAAAGTTAATACGATGTTTAAAACCAACAGTTCTTAATCCAAAGGTATGATAACAGCCTATATCTTGACCACCATTCATGTCGACCACTCTTTTAAATACTCTTTGAGCATGAAATTTACCCTGTTCTGTATCAAAATGTATTAAACATTTATTGTCTCTATGACCTTTTAAAGTGCCACCAAATTTATTTGAGCCACCTAAATAAACAGAAGCTAGAAGGCTAATAAAAAAAGTTTTCTTGGTTTTTGGTGGTGCTTGAACAAAACTAAAATTACCGTAAGTACCTAATGGAGTTGGTAATATTTTTTCGCCTTTTAATGTTGTAATTTGTGTTTCGCCCATTGATATGGCGACTGGAGGATATTCTACTATATCTGTTGTATTAATAATGCATTCTTCCTCAATAAGTTGCATATACATTTTTGTTTCGTCTGTCATAAAAAGAGGGGGTAATTAACCCCCATATATTAAAATGGTAAATCTGTATTGTTTTCTGTTTTTTGTTCATTATTATTTTCTTGTTGTTCGGCTCTAACACATTTACCATCAGTCCAAATAACTTTACCATTACCAATATAATTTTTTAGTTTTTTAGCTTCTCGTTCTTCTGGTGTTTGTGAATCAAAGGCTGAAACATTTTGTCCAAATTGGTTCGTTTCATCATTTATGCTTATTATAAAATTATAATAAACCCCTTTTTTACCTTTTACAAATTTTTCTTTAGGTAAATTT
>TARA_R110000744_G_scaffold476_10_pt1 | contig 11418 bp, 15 predicted proteins | sample TARA_R110000744 | Tara Oceans TARA_R110000744 (sample SAMEA4398083) | marine metagenome | biome: Polar Biome; feature: [DCM] deep chlorophyll maximum layer (ENVO:01000326); material: water (ENVO:00002006), including particulate matter (ENVO:01000060) such as... | depth 36 m | reverse complement strand
GAAATGACGTGGCTGACGACTAAAGTCTACGGCGGAGCGGTGGCCATCTTAGCTGTCATTGCCGCTGTTTTTGCGCTTCGGCGCAGCGGGATTAAACAGGGCCGACAGGAAGTTAACGACGAACTGTCCGAAGCCTACAACAACACAACCAAAGAGGTGCGAAATGTGCAGACTGATGTTCCTAGCGATCCCGTTGCTGTTCTTGACAGCTTGCGACAATTTGCAGAACGAGGGGAGCGCGGCGGCGATACTTGACGCGGCTGTGCCAGTGTCGCGCGAACATGCCACAGCGCTTGTGGGTGACGATTTGGACGCCATGCGGGCGACGGGCTTGGAGCTCATCACGATTGTGAATTGTCACCCTGATGGGTGTTGAGGCATTTTTCGGGGTCATCTTCCCAAGCTGTGGCCCCGCCACGGTCTTTGCCGTAGTGACCTAATACGGCCTCAGTCATACCAGTTTTCGCCACGAGAGCTTTAATGAACGACGCGTCCGTGGGGCACGACATGAAGTCAATGTATCGTGGGGCGACGGGTTGGTGCGCGGTTATAGTACGCATTTCGGTTTGGGACCGAGTGTCCAATGAGTACGTGTTCTCGTAGTACACCGTTAGGCTGCACACCACGTCTTTCTTGTTACCTGAAAGATCGTGGCCGTATTTTGTGCGGTCCAACTGGGCGATCATGACACGGTGCTTCGGGTCGTTGTTGAATTTGTGTTTCTCCTCTTCGACGTCTTGGCCATCGGCAATCATTCGCTGCTTGGACCTGATGACACAAGGGTTATAAGCTTTTAAGGCCTCCACTAGCATATCCGCCGACGCGTTGTAATGGTAGAAGATTACCGTCTTAGGCGAGTTCTCTACGATGTCGATCACCCGCTGTAATTTCGGCAGGTTCTTTGGCTCTTCGATCGGGTGGATTTCGCTGTGTTCGTCATACATGAAACCCGACGCGATCTGTTGCTGCTTCATCATCTTAGTCATAACGTGCGCGGCTGAAACTGGTTCGCCACTATCCAAGAACGTGACGAAGTCCGCTTCCATTTCGTCGTAGTGGGCTTTCTGCTTGGGCGTTAGGCTGAGCTTGTCCACGAAGAACTGGGCTTTTTTACCTTTAGCCCACACATCAAGTTTTGCCACAAAGCTGCATTTTTCAAGGGCTTCTTTAAGCAGGTGTTCGTTCTTGACGCCCTTGGTGGACTTGCCCTTAAAGCCGCCCATTTTACAAAACTTGTTCTTGAACGCGTAAAAGTTCACCCCCGAAAACTGGCGTATAGCCCGCAGTTGCGGGTAGAGGTCCTGTGGCCCCTGTGAATACGGAAGGCCACTCAACAACCGGATGAATTTCGCGTCTTTCGCCATTTCACGGATCGCCATGGACGCAGGTGACGTGTTGTTCTTGATCTTAATCGACTCGTCTAGAACCAGCCCAAACTTTGGCACGTTGTTTAGGACGTTGAAAATCTTCTCGACTAAGTGCGTGTGTTGGAACACTTCATAGTTGATTGAAAGATATCCCCCCTCCCTTTTAAACTTCGATAGGGTCCTGTCGCACTGGGCACTATCGAACACGTGTATCGGCAAATTGAAACCAAACGTCTCGCCTTCGTTCTGCCACGCCTGTTTATACGTATTCGGAGCCACGATCACGCCGTAGTTTATGTTGTGATCGAACTTGAACAGGGCCATTTCATTTAGCGCTGTCGGGGTCTTACCCATACGCATTTCAAGAAAATGGCCCCACCCGACTGCGGGTCCCACCCGAAGGAAGTGGTAATCTTCTTCAGCGTTGGGGCCGTTGTACAGGGAATAACCGTAGTACGACCTGCGGAGGGCTTCGAGTTGTACGGGGCGTGGGTCGCCTTTTAGTAGCCATTCAACTTCTTTCATGGAGACCACCTTCCATTCCAGGGTGTTCGTGGACCGAGGCCAAAGCTTCGTCTAGGAGGTCGCGCGGGTCGAGGCCATACCACTTGAACAATCCCGCGCTAGGGATCAGGTCGAGTTTGCGCCGAAGGTCTTGGGCCACGGGCCCTTTAGGTCGGGCGTAGTGGTTGCCAAAATTGCACTCCTCTCGTAGGAATTGGCGGGCCTCTAGCCAATCTACCATTTTCACGATAGCTTTTTTCTGACAGGGGGGCAATTCGTTTGGCTTACCCTTGGACGGGGACGGGGCATCCCCCGTTATAGCTTCGTCTTCGTCGTGTTCGAGCCATTCCTCCAACACCTGTGAGAATATGAGGCCACTCACGTTTAAGTGGGGCTTGAGGAACATCAGGATAGCCGCCCCCCGTTGAATGTGGCCTCCCACAGTCTGTCTCTGAACTGTGGGCACCACGGCCCAACGGGGCACCGTGTCAACACGGAGTCCCATCGCCAATTTCATCGTTTTGGTGTACGTAGTAATCACGCCAGTGGACATCAAATCGCTCCTTCAACTGGGGGGTTGTGTGGGACCATACGGTGACGCGGGGCCTCTGGGGGCTTTTCCCCCACGTACGTGGAGGTAGCGCCAGCGTATGGCGGTGCAGCCGCTGGGGGTATAGGAAGGCTCAGTGAGCGCTCACTGTTGAAACTGGGGCGCGTCATGCGCAGAACCCGCATCCCCAAGAGCAACGCCACATTTGCCACGTCAGCGGCTTCAACGGCAGTCTCGAATTGCCCCTCTCTTTCGAGGGCTTGTTTTAATTCGGCGATCTCGGCCTCTAACAACTTGAATTGCGCTCCCACTGTAGTGTTATCAGCGAAGCCCTTGTGACGGTTGGTGTAAAGCTTGCGCACCATTAGCTCCATGAAGAACTTAATCTCCGGTTCGTGTTCGGTCATTTCTTCGGGCAGGTGGATTTTCATAGTGTGTTCCAAACTCTTACGTCAGCGTTGCGGGGACCGTGGCCTGTCAGGATCAAGCTAGGGCGTCGCCCGAGGACAAGACAATACGGCAAGAACAGTTTTTCGTGTACGAAATTGGCGATTGCTTCGCTCTCAGGGTCCTCGCTGATGTAGTTACAAAAGTTCAGAAACAGCACGTCAGGTTGGTTAACTTCGATAGCCTCCCTGAATTGGGCCCCCGACCATGTGAAAATGCGGCGCACTTTCTGGGTCACCGTGGTCAGCTCCGGTTCGAAACCGAGTTCCTCCCAGTTCAGTTCCTTCTGGTCGGGGTACACGGGGCCTGAGTTGCCCGCCACGCGGATTGGGTAAGTGCGCAGCGACATGAAAGACCCACGGTAGTCTTTCGGGTGGACACCTGCATCAGCCAAACCTTGCTGGACGCCACAATCACGGGACGTACAGAACGGGTAGAAGCCTTGATTAATCCCAAGGCTGTGGCCCTGTGACACCTCTACGAAGACGGACTGGCCACGGGTCGGGTAGTGGTCTTTCTTCAAAACCACTAGGTCCGCGTTGTGCTTCGCAGTAGCGCCCGCGTGACGCAATATTTTCCGTACCATAGCGGCTCCGGTGCCCTTACCCGTGGACCCGATCAGACCGACCAGATTTTTCTGTTCGTACTCTTGATCCATGTCATCGACGACAGCGGCGGCGGGGTGGATCGCGACACTTGGCCAATTCGCGTGGTCGCGTGTTTCTTGGATCAGTTTCGCAGGAGTAAGAACCGAGCCAGCGTTCATTTGGATACGCGTGCCATTGTAGCCCAGCTTGTGGAGGTGAACGCCTGCAGTTGGCAATTGGGTGAGGATGATTTTTTCGTCCCCGAAGTAAGACGTGTGACCACTGTTCGGACCCGCGCTGCTGGACACGAGGCCAATACGCCCCTCAGACGCTTCGGCGATCACGGCGGCTAGAAGGCCCTTGCCCGTGGACCCGAATTGCCCGTCCATGAGGACCGTGGCCCCCTTACCTGACAGCAGCCCAGTCTTTAGAATGGCAGCTTTAGTGCCTTGTCTCGAAGTCATGTCCGTTCTCCTTTGTGGCGGTCGTCTTCGCCCGTTTGTCTAGCCTCGTATGCTATCAACATCATAACACAGCAGCCCATGTGCCACAAGTGTGACATTTTCGTCTCGTCGTCTAAGTCCCCGAAAGCAAAACTAACGGACGTGGGTGCGGAACCGCCCCACCACGCCCAACCGTGGCGCATTGCAGCCCCGAAGACACGACTCCATTTCATACCCTGTTCCCAGTTGCGATCGCCGTATTTCTCAGCACCAAAACCGAAGACCGTGGCCGTGCTGAACAGGGCCTCGGGCGGGATCAGTTCCATACGAGCCTTGCCCGTGTCATCTTTGCGTCCTGCCATGGCAGTTGAAGTCGAGTTTTTCGAGGTCATATCCTAGTCCTTTCGTGTATGGAACCCATTGGCCATCGGCTGGGTCAAGGTGCACGCTGCGAGGGTCGAATAGGGCGAATTCTGAGTCTAGAACCTTGTCCCCGCCACCCCGAATGACCCCGAGGTAAATCCGGTAATCAGCCCCACCATTTAGGTAATTATTGGCGTACTCCAGTTGTTTTTCCTCCATCGGGTTCTGGATTGTGAACTTCCAAGTGGGGCGGTGCTTCACTTCGATAAGGTGCAAGCCGATTATTGGGTACGCACACACTAGATCAGGTGGCCCTTTCACCCACTCATTGTTCCACCGTTCACAGAAGCCGCCTTGCTTCCGGTAGCTATTCACGATCACTTTCTGATACTTAAGCTCTTGTTGGCGTATTTTCGATGGGGCCTTCATATTTCAGACATCCTTTCGATTGCTGCCTCGTCGTAGGCTGTAAATTCCTGCAAGTCGTTCTTTTTGCAGAGCCAGTCCTTCACCTTGATGACGTGGGTGGCCTCGCCATCAGGTTCCACGATGCTCTGGGACTTAGGGAACCACAGGGGCCCAGCCCAGTAATAGGACTGAAACATGAACGCTTTCGCGGTTCGTACCGTGATTATGCCCTCGAAAGTGCTCCAAGTGTCAGCGCGTCCATAGGCCATGTTTTCGGTCCTTATTCATCGTCGATCACCTCGCCGCCTTCGTAATACGTGCCCTGCTTGAGGGACTGTAACATCTTGATGATTTCATCCCTTCCGTAAACGGCCTTTTCGCGGTTCACGTTGGCCTTATTGGCGCAGGGCCAGAAGTTGACTTGGTTACCCTTGATGATGGCCTGCACGTGCCACGGCGAAGCCTCGTAATTGGGCCACGTGTATTCAAGGTCCAACAGCTTGGCCAACGATAAGAAGGCGTCCACGTGGGCACGGTGTGAAGGTTTGTTTGGGTTAACGTAGTGGGTCTGGTTCATCATTTCAGCCTCTAAAATGGTCTAGGGTTTCTTGATCGAAAATCGGCGTGTCAACTTCGGTTGTACGTTTCTCCGACTTGAGCTTTTGGTTGCGCTTATGCGTCACCATCTGCAGGTGCGCAGGGTTGACGCATAAGCGGTTTTCACAACGGTGATCGATTTGTTTCTTGGGCGGAATGTACCCGTGCACTTGGGTCCACATTACCCGATGCACGGCCACGGTGCCCCCGTCGAGAGACATGCGGGGGTAGCCACCGCCCCTTCCTGCGCCACTGTGGCCCCCCTGCCAGACCCAGCAGGGCGTTGGTAGGGGCCCTTCGATTTCCAAGGTCATTAGGGCCACCTTGGCGTAGATCGCTGAAATTCGGGCGCTCATGCTTTGGCCTCAATTTTGGCAACTGTCTCGGCACCGAAGGAGGCCACCGCCCAATCCGGACCCTCAAAGCCCTCAGACACGAAAGGCACCCGCAAGTTAAATGGTGCCCCTTGGACGTCTTCCATTATCACGTCCAGCTGTGCCAGAAGCGCCTTGGCTTCGGGGGTGTCTTCACGTTGCCCGTTGAATGAGTCATGGACAGTCATGAGAATTTGCACGATGTCACCGTTGGCTTCACAGAGCCGATCCATTTCGAGCAGTTTGTATTTCACGATGTCCGCGTTGGACCCTTGAATGATCTTGGACGTGCCCCTGTAGGCGAAGCGTCGATCCTCAAGGCGACACTTGCGGCCCAGAAGCGTGTATACGAACCCTCGGTTAAGCAGTCGGGCTTTGGCTTTGTTCTGAAATGCACGGACCTCGGGGAACTCGTTAAACCACGCGCGGTGGGCCTTGGTTGCCCTGTCTAGGTCCCAATTCATGTGACCCGCGAAAGACTGGGCCTGCATCCCTGTAAAAATCCCCATATTCATGCGTTTCGCCGTGGGGTCACGTTCGACGTTCAGTAGGTCCGCAACGACTTGGTGTGCGTCGCGGAAAGGCTTGGCGTTGTACCCCTCCGTCAGGTTGGCGTCACCAGAGTAATGTGCGAAAAGACGCGGTTCACACTGTGACCAGTCACGCTCCCAGAAGATCATGTCGTCATCGGGGATGAACAACTTGCGGAATGGAATCGCAAGGCTCTTGTCACGCTTCGGCACTTGTTGCAGGTTGGGATTGTTACACGAGAAACGCCCTGAAATCGTGCCCTTGTCATCGGACTTGAGCTGGTTCAAGGTGGGGTGCACGCGGCCCTTGAACATGTGGCGTTCTTCGAGTGGCGTAATGAAACTGTTCACCAGCGTGATCGCACGGCGAATGTCGATGATCTTGCGTCCTGCTTCGGTAGTTTTCAGCCATCTTTCGGCGAATGAGGGGTTGCCTTTTTCGGTGATCGGGTAGCCTGTTTCACCCACATCATCGAAGTAAGCCTTAAGCATTTTAGGCGAATTGACGTTGAACCCCACGTGAATCCCGTTCACCATGCGTTCAATCTCTTGTTCGGTTTTCCGCTTGAGCACAGCGATAGCGTCCTTGTCCACCTTGGTGCCCTTACGCTCCATCCGGAACACAGTCCAGATCAGGTCGCTTTCGAGCTCCGTCACGACCTCAATGCCCTCTTTCTCGACCGTCTTGCGGGCCTCGAAATAAGCCTGCATCGTTGACACGCCATCGCCCACGGCATACTCATACCCAAGCGGGTCGACACCCGACAGACGCCAGTAATTGCTCATTTGTTTCTTGTTGTCGGCCCCTCCGAAAAGCTTGGCCAAATGCGTATAGAGCTCTTCGCCTTTTTTCGCCTCGACCCCGAAACTCTCTGAAACTGCACTCAGGCTGAAACTGCGCCGATACTCGTCCAATAACGCGGCAATGTCTTGGGTGTCAGCGAGGCGGTGGCCCAACATGATTCCAGCGTTAGCCGAAAAGTGCGCGTCGAATTTGATGTGGTGGCCCACGACACGATCTTCGCGCTCGGGGTCCTGCCATTTTTCGTCACGTTCCGCAAATGCTTTGGCTAAGGCAATCTCGAAATCGTGCACTTGCCACTCGCCATCGGGTTCCGTCATAGGCCGACCACCCATAAGGTTCCCGCCCCCTCCGTGGCGCACGGGGACATATACTACGTCTTGCTGAGCTATACCCATGCCCTGCCATACACCCACAGTACCACCCTCCGCACCGTCTGGGGGTGGCGTGGCCGCACGGGGCGCACCTACCACGTACCCTATGGGGACGTTTACGCGCCAGTCCAATCCGGTGGTCTCGGTGTCGTACGATAGGAATTTGGCCTCGCGGACCATACGTAGGGCCCGTTCGGCGTTGTTGGCTACGTCAATAATCATGTGAGTTCCAGCTTTTTCTCTTCTTCGATTTCGTCGATTTGGCCGATCAGGCGCTTGCGCCATTTAATCACTCCCCATTGTATGCCACTAGGCTCGGGGGGTGCCATTGTCACTTCGGTCCCATTAACATATGTGACAAGTGCCTCGTGGTCGTGGTAACGTGTGTAGTTCTTAGTCGCCATCTTGGCCTGAATATAATCCCCCAGTTGAGGCAGACTGGTCACCTGATACCACGGTGACCAAGTGATTTCCTCGCGCGAGCCCATCAGAACGAAATCTCATCATCGAAATTGTCCTCGGGGTGAGCTAGTGGCGGGCGCTCATCATCGCCCATCGGGTCTTCACGGTCAAACGTCTGGCTTTCTTCGTCCTCGGGGGGGCTTTGGCCCCACGGGATCGCCATGTTGTTCTTATCGTAAATCCACTCGGCTATTTCACCCGTAAAATAGGGGGGTTCGGACTTTTCGCCCTGACGACGCATCGTGGACTTCGGGACCCAGACTGCATTCTCGTCGTCGTTGTCGGGGCTGATCAGTAGCGCTTTCGCGGTATCCGCGTGGACTGCGTAGCGAATTTTAGTGTAAGTGGTTTCTGGCTTGGCTCTCATAATGCGTTCCTTGAAAGCGGGACGCCAGTGACCAAACCGACGTCCCTAGTATACGACCCCACAGGAGGAGGGCCGTGCTCAGTTAGAAATTGCCCGAGCCGTCATCGGCGGATTCGGGGTCTTTCTGATCGGTGTCGGCCTCGTCTTTGATCTTGAGGTTCGACAAGGCCCCACGGTGTTCGCGCATTTGATCGAATAGCGCTTTATCCGTAACGTAGCCACCTGACTGGAACGAGAAGTTCTTATAAGGACCCTCGTCGCCGCTCTCTTCGATCGACTTGGCCTTGAAGATCAAGGACTGCATCGGACGGCCATTGTCGCCGTGCATCTTGATCTTGTCGTTCAGGCCCTTACGCGCGGGCTTGATCTGAGACCGTGCCAACGACAGAACCGCCATACCCATGTCGGGGTGATCTGGCAGGTAGATCAGGTAATCGTAGAACAACGTCGCAGCTGGTGGGCTGTCTTCGTCGCCCGTGACTGACGTGCCCCAATCGGTGAGACCAGATTTGTCGACGTCGAGGTTCGTGATCTCCCACGTGACAGGCTGTTTGACGCCTTTGACTTTGACCTCCCACTTGCCTAGCGTGTTCCATGTCTTGGCGTCATCAGCGCGGGCAAGGATGCCCTGACCATCGGCCAAGGGTGCGGCCAGCAGGTACTTTTTCCGACGATCGGCAACGATGAACTGGACTTCGGGGCCAAGGTCAATGTCGAGGCCAGTGTGCCAGAAATTACCTGAGCGTGCGGTATCGAAAGTCTCGACCTCTTTGGACAGGCCCTGTAGCAGCTTGATGCGGGGGATCGCTACGTCATCAAGGTCGAAGTTGTCCTCGTTAACGTTGCCCGTGAACTCCTGCAGGTACGCTGGGAGGTCCGATTGTGATTGGTCCGTCGTGGTGACGTCTGTATTTGTCGTCTTGGTCATGTTTGTCTCCTTGTCATGATCCGGTGTGGATTGTCCACGCTACACTATACCACAGTGTAGCGTGGGTATCAAGTGTCTTTTTTCTGGGCGAATTCGACTACTCCTGCTTTTTTCAGATCGACCTTGGCATAGTTCAAGGACGAGATTATTTTCTCTCGTTGCGCTTCGGACACTTGTCGCCCGTTACACATGTCGGCCCAGTCTTGAATGCTCATGGCAACCGGATGCCTCGAAGTCCGGTCAACTGTGGTGACTGCGCGGTGGTTGGACGTGGCCCGACTAAACGCGCCTCCGCCATATTCTACGGCATACGTCAGCCTGTTGCGGTACTCGGGTGACGTGTCGCGGCCAGCCTGATCGAAATCCAGACGGGCCTCGAAAAACTTACCGTCTTCAATTCCGAATAGCTCATCAAGGCTATCGTTGTCGCTCATCTTCTTGAGGGCCTCCAACAAACGGTAGTTGAGCACGAAGATGTGCTTAGGCGTCCGGTCTTCGGTCAGCTCAAGATTTTGCTTGATGTTGTACGTGAATTTCGAGGGCTGCTCGGGGGTGTATACCCTGATCCCGTTCATATACACGTAGTCATTCTGACCTGACCAAATCTGGACGTAGAGATCATCATGAATTAGCTTGCGGTCGGCCTTATCGAAGAAAATCGTGCCATCATTGAAAGCCGTTTCCATATGGGGGCAGTCGATCACGATCCGCGTGATGTCTTTAGCAGGCTCCAGAACGTTCAAGCCCGACATACCCGCAGGCGATTCCGAGTCGTAATAATCGCTGCTGCCGCCTTCTTCGTCCCGTGTGTTGCTCTCCAACTCGCGCACGGCCATCCAAGGTTCCCAATTCTTGCCCAGCTCAAGCGTAAAGGGAAGTGCTATGCTGCGCCCCCACTTGCCCAGCGTCGTGCGCTTGCGCATCCGGACGTCTTGGAAGTCTTTGCCACGGAATTTTTGGGGCGACGTGTAGAACTCGTATTCGTCCAACCCGCGATCCAGCCGAAACGTGCCCCCGAGACGCAGCGTGATGGCAACGGCATATTTCAAGCCCGTGCCAAAGAAGCCAATTGGGTTATCGTTCAGCTTCGCGTTGAGGCCGAACGTGGTGAAAGCAGGCAACGGGATCAGGCCGTCTGTCTGAAACACAAGGGTCATCGGTTTTTCCTCGTTATTTGGCGCGCTTTTTTCTGTGCGCGGCGTTGATCTATTTTTGGATTGGGGGGATTCTTTACCATCCGAGGTGGGTTCGAGAGATTGGGCGACCGCGAATTGAGCCGCCCTGAAACCGTCCCGTGATTGTGATCGAAACCCACTAACGCAGCGGCCACTAGGGTATTTACGATGTCTTTTCCCATAGTTCTTTCCCTTCATTTGTCGGGTGCGGTCTCTCCCTGCGGTCACTGTCATGCGAGGTCGTCGCCACAGTCGCTACCATCCTATCCGGCGATTCGCTTCCGGCCTCGGATCAGGTTTTCTTCGGCGTGTACCGCGTCATCGTAGTGTTGCGGTACGTCGAAGTTCTGAATATGTCATCGGGCAGGTCTGTACCTTGATCCAACAAAAGGGATTTGGCGAACGCGGCCAGCGTGGACGCGTTGACTGTCGGTTGGATCAAGTCACCGTGGCCCTCGTCCTTGAGCCATTTCATGCCCGCATCCTTGTCGATCATAGACACCGACATCTTAGACGTGAAGCCGAACGAGCGGCCAATTTCAGGGATACGGATCAGGTCGCCGCCATTCGCGTCCAGAGCTTCGGGCATCATGGCTTTGTTCATCTTGTCGACCAGTGCGTAAACCCGCTTCCGTGCCGTGTCCAACTGGTCGTAGTCGGTCTTGAGGCGGAAGTACACGGGGGCCAGCTGAAACGGGTCCTCTTTCGGAAGGGCGTCTACTTCTTTTTGCAGCGCGTCGGCGGTTTTGTTCAGAACGGTGATGAGGTCTTTAAGTGCGTCGGACATTCAAGTCTCCTGTGTTTGTTGGCGCTAGGTGGGTCTTGCCTAACTAGCTGGGGGGTATCAGCGCCTGACCCTAGGACGCCCCAAATGCACCCCCAATCTATAATACACCATACCATGGGGTTAACGTGTCGTCAAGCCCCCAGTTTCGTGTTGTTGGAACTCCGGTCGTTCAGTGGGCGCTCCAGTGAAACGCCACCCCCCTCGGCCTTGCCCGCGTTATAAGCGTTGTGGTCGATGTTGCCCCGCGATCGGCGGGGTGTGTGCAACGACAGGCCCATTTCGGCTATTTTGTCTTGTACTAAGGCGGATTTCACGATCACCAGTTCGGACCCCGTCGCTGCGGTTTTCCGTTG
>TARA_R110000744_G_scaffold37307_2_pt1 | contig 11435 bp, 6 predicted proteins | sample TARA_R110000744 | Tara Oceans TARA_R110000744 (sample SAMEA4398083) | marine metagenome | biome: Polar Biome; feature: [DCM] deep chlorophyll maximum layer (ENVO:01000326); material: water (ENVO:00002006), including particulate matter (ENVO:01000060) such as... | depth 36 m | reverse complement strand
TTTAAGTTGAGGTTTGGATAGCACCGTTTGATATTTGTAAAGTGTTGAGTTGTTTTACGAATAAATATACTGAATGCGGGTTATCTGTGCCGTGTGTTAAATTACTTCTTACTCTGAAACCGAAAGGAGAATTCTTCATATTAACACCTAAACCTTTGATATTATCATAACCTATAGATAAATTAAAAACTGGGTCATTACTACCTAATTTGTTTGAGGTCGGGAAATAAAAAGCAGAGTTAGGTCTTACATTACCGAAACCTCTTACATTTACAGGAGAAATTAAGGCGGAAACATTCTTAGATGGAACACGAACGGAGTTTATATCCTCAAAAATAAGATTTGCGTTAGGGTTATTAGTTTGTCCTATAAATTCTTTAGCGGGGATTGTAAAATCTAGAGGAAACTTCATATTATTTCTTAAAAATGTAATATCTTTAATTGTCGCTTTACGAACTAAAGAACCAGTCCCACCAATTTGATTTAAAAGAGGAGTAGTTGAGGAGGAATTACGCTGATAATTGTTAATCCATTTAGATGGAATTATATTCATCATTATTGATTGAGTGTATGATGAGTTGAGGTTAAAAATATGATTACTATCACTACCTACAATAGTCGTGTAATAACTCGCAAAAGAGGTGTAATTAAATGAACCACTTGTATTTCTCGCCATAGCCTGTTGTGCTTGTGCCGATGGGATAATAGCATCATAAGATAAAACTAAATCTTTTAATTTGTAAAATGAACCTTGTGCGGATGTGTCCGTAGCATCTTTATAATTAGTATCGTTTAAAACAAAACTATCACTCGCCAAATCTAAAATTATCTCTAAACCTCCTAATAATGATAAATCTAATTTTTCTTTTAACATCCCACAATGAAGAGGAAGACTAAAAGATAATTTTCTATTACATAAATTACCAGTATTCTCGCTTTTAGAGGTTGCTCCGTTAATATCTACACCACCTCCGACATAATCGCTCTGTGAGGTTTGTTTAGGTTGTAGAGTTGATACTAAACGATTATAATGTTTTACAATTTCGTAATTGCGTCCAGTTGTTGCGTTATTTAAAGTGATATTTTCTAATACTGAATGAAGTCCTATACGACTATCAATATTTACATTTTGTTTGGATACTACATCTTTATTATTTGTTGGTTTTGTCTTTGATGCGGTGAAAACCTCAAAAACTCCATTTAATCGCATCGTAGAACCTATAACAATTTCAGTGCCTTTCATTTGGAATTCTATTTGTGGTGTGCCCTCTTTAAAAGACCATTCGTTTTTACCTATATTAGTTGGGCGGATTTGTCGCATTTTTCTTTTAGACATTTGTAAATTACTCATTCTATTTTATACTATATTAAAATATTTTATTTCTTAATATAGCATTTAACTTTTTATAACTAGGGTTTTGTAAAACCCTTACGAAAACTTTGCTAGAAAGATTTTTTAAATCTTTAAGGAATTACCTGAATACCTTTATTTGATACATTAAGACGACGAAGAGAGCATAAATAATTTAGACACAATAAAGAAGAGGTTGCCGTTTCATATTCGGTTCTCAAGGTTAAATTATGCTCTTTTAAGTTAAAAACGCCACCATATCTACCCATCGCACGACCTACTAAGAAATTCTTTTTTACTGGAAGTTCTCTAATAGTTATACCACAACTTTCTAACGCTTTTTGTAGCTCAAAGGTTGATTGCTGGTTAATAAAATGAGCGTTGTTCGTTGTTAGTCCTGTTTCTACATCACGATTTGGATTTTTTTTACCGTCAATAGCATATGAATATTTTTTTAATCCATCACTAACACTTATAAAACTATCTTGGTGGATAAAATCACCGTCATTAGCGACTAAAACAGATAAAACGCTATAAACTCGGTTAGAGAAACTTCTAATAGGTTGTTCGTTTATCAATTGACCTGCTTGGATATTACTTCTAACTAAATCAAAAGTTTTTACATCAAGCGATAAACCTTCCTCACTTCCCATCTGTTTAGTCATATCATTTACATATGAGGCGGGTGGATTAACCTGCTTTAAGCACATTTCTACATTAGTTAATTTAAAATTTAATGACGATGCGAAATCCACTCTGGTGTTCTTATGATAAAAAACTTTTGACCCAATAGCACTTGCTCCTATTGTTGCTGCTGCGAATGTTATTTTAGTTCCATAAAGAGCACTACCTGTGATTAATGAATATTCTATTCCTGTTATTTCTACATCTACAAAAGTTTCGGCAGCATCAACTTTAACCGTTATTGTTTGACCTATAACAAAGGGGATTTCATTAGGTTTTTGATTTAAATATAATGCGTTTTCAGCACCCGCCCCCAAAGCAGCACCTAGAGTAGGGCAATTTAACTCGTCTGCTCCAAACTCCGCCATCATTACCGCCTTTACTGCTCTATTTAATTCTATTTCTACTCTTAAACCACCAAAGGCATTAACTGGGAATACTTTCTCACCTCCTAAAATACCTGAGTGAATTTTCATTGCTACCTGAACGATATTTTTATTTACTACCTCCTCTGTTGTTGTTGATACTTCTTCGCTGTATTGATTAAAAAATAATGCGTTGTTAAGGTCTAAATGTCCTAATTTCGTTTCAGTATCCACCGCCTCTAATAATTGTCGCTGATGTTTTAAGGTCTGATTATCTCCATATACATTTAAAATTTTTACTAATTCTCCGTAATTTTCTATATTTTCTAAAAGTTGTGAATTTGAGTGGTCATAAATACGAATAGACGAAATTAACGCCTGAGAGCCTAAATCTTTTGATAATCTTAATTTACATTCTCCTACTAATTCTACATTCATTCTTAAAAATGACTGACGAGGGTCAATAAATCCGTAGAATGCTGGTATATCAAACTTAATAATTTGTCCTTGTGTGTATTCTTTTTGGTGTTCAGCTGGGGCGAGAGTTGATTGACTGCTATAGCGTTCCATTCTTTATATATAATAGTATAATAAAATTATTTTAAACTTTTTTTAAACAAACTTTATTATTTTAAGTATATTGGGATTTTCTTAACTTTTAATAATACATATTAACTCTACACTACCATCTAAATCACTGGTTAAAACATTATCATTATTTGTTATTTTTACACTCAATTCATTAAGACTAATAGCATTTTTATTATTAATTTCTATATAATGTGTTTCTGTCGGAACTAAAGTTGTTGCTTGTCCCGTTGTGAAATTTTCTTTAGATAATACTGCTATTGTCGGTGTTATAGAATGATTAATAGAATTAAAACTTTTAATAGGTAAATTACTTATTTGGATATGGTAAGATGGTGAGTATAAACTTCTGAAAACTTGTAAATCTGTTTTACTAAAACTGTAAGACCCTTTAATATTTCCTGTTTCTAATGTATCAAAATCGTAAAATAATTCATTTAAACCTAATAATCCTCCTATAGTTCCTTCTATTGAGGGATGTAATTCTTTAGAAACTTTTATATGAATTGATAATGATTTATCTAATATAATATCTTCGTCCTGAATTGTATTAAAATAAGAAAATAAACTTCCTGCGTAGTTCCATAAAATGACCGCTTCACCGCCCGTAGCACTATCAGCATATTCTAAACTTGTATCAGTATTATTTAATATATTTTTAAATTCTTTTTCAGGGTTGTAGGGTATATCTCCTGCTGGTTCTACTTCACTATCTAAAATTCTTGCGTGTGTAAATGCGTGGTTTTGACTTCCGTCATTTTGTGTTAAGGTTATATAACCTGCGTCAGCGTCTTCCGTAATTGTTGTAGGGTTGTAGATAATCGGCACTAAAGGATATGCTTTAGTCCCTATAAAATTATCTTTAGGGTCTGTATATTCATCTAATACTATTGTGCTAAAATCGTCGTTCTCTGCGACCTGAACTCTAATTTTATTTCCGTTTCTATCTCCACTATCTCCCTCAATTCCTACATAAAATCTAATATAATAATGGTCTTCTGTTGCTGGTGTTGCTCCAACATTTTTTTTTGATTTTAATGTAGTGCTTTCATCAGTGTGTATTAATTCTATACTCGCTACTCCTCCTATAAAACTAAAATTCACACCTACTTTAAATGCTAAATACTCATAATTATAATTTTTTGCGTCTGCTAAACCTAATCCTTCTCCGTCGTGTTGTGATGGTATATCAGCGTAAGACACTAAACCTATAAATTTATTAGTAAAAACAGAATTCCAACCTGCTATAGGTTTATTAACTACAAACACTGTAGGTTCAGCACAATTATAAGAAATGTATTCACGCACTATTACAGGCATTATTTTAGTTCTTTTTTCTTCTATTACTCCTGTGGTTAAATTAAGAACTCTCTTTAATCCCAATTTTAATGATTGGATTTCGTGGTCGCCACTACTAACATTAATATGAAAATATTTTTCATCGTTTTCACCTATAAACCTTTCGTCTTTATGATTTTCGTAATTAGATATTTTAGGAACATCCTTAAACGCCTCCTCTAATAATTTAGTAGAACCTGAAACAACTACATCACCAGTATTACTAGCGGGAACTTGATAATTTACAAATTTAATACCTGTTAATAATCCTTTACCATCTACAGTTGGAATACAATCAGTGCCGAAATATAACCAGTCATTAGATAAACCTTTGCCGTTAAGTTGCGTTAATTTCTTAAATGTTAAAAAATTTTGTTTTTTAGATATTTCTAAATTTATTGTCTGTTTTAATGCTTCATAAGTGTATTTACCTACAGGGATTTCTACTTTAATAGTCCTATTTGTATAAGGATTTAATCCAAATCTCATAAAAAAAGTATTATTAGAACTATTAACAACTGCTAGATTATAGGTTGCGTTTTGTAATGTTGCTGAAACTAAACCTATTTTAGAATTCGGGGGTATTTCTAGACCTCTATTAAAATAACACGTAAAATTATTCTGATTTTGATTTGATGAACCTTCACTGCTTAACTGGATTAAACTCATTTTTTATATATTATACTATAACATTTTAACTTTTCTTTAATATTTTAAACAAAAAAATTATATTGCTATATATTAAAATGCCTAAAGTATTCACAAAAAAACGATTAAATAAAGTTAAAGAAAATATAAAACACAAATATTATACTGATTTATCCACACAATCTAATAGCGATTGTTTAAATTGTAAAATGAAAAAAGAAACTAAGCACTTAAGAACTAAAAAATTACTAAAACGCACTGAAGAAAGTTTTTTAAAAAAGAATATTAAGAAATCCCAACACTCTGATATATTTAAAAATGCTAAATAGTTTAAAGTTTTCTATAAAAAATAATGTTTTAATATAGTATAAAAAATGAGTGTCCCAGCGATTTTACAGAATAAACCTCTACGAAGACCAACTAATATGAATATCCAAAGTGAAATTTTATACCCAATACAATTTAACCAACATTCTACACGCTTTGTTTTTGATAATAAAGGAGTGTTAGACAGTAATTCTAGAATTAATCTTGCCGTATCAATTAATAAAACACCACAACAGGATAGCGATGCCGTAGATGTCCCTGCTTTAGTAGGAACTGATATAGGTGTAGCGAGTTGTGATTTTGTAGAATTAGAAATTAAAGCTAAGGAAATAAGTGATGGTGTTGCTTCAGTTGCTGGTAGTGCTGCTGATGGAACTACGGTTGTATTTCTTAAAACTGTCCTTGCCCCTGTTATAACCGATGGTTTAAAAGTAGGTGATATATTAAGTAATTCTACTATTACTGATGGAACTAATGCTTCTACAATTACTATAATTGATACTAGCGACGCTACTAACACTACGATTACTGTTGCCCCTGCCTTAGGTTCTCAGGTTAATGCTACTAATGTTATTAAATTTTACTCAAGAACCCAATATGTAGTTGATGCTCTTGGAGGCGATTTACCTTCATCCGTTAAAGATTATTATAAAGGATTTATGGTTAAATTAGGATTACAAGTCCCTAGCGACCACGGAGCAGTTGCCCCCCCTACTGAGGCGAATATGGTTCAGGGTCGTATTACTGGTTATACTTCTACAGATGAGGCGGGTGGTAATATCCTTACAGTTGGTGAATTGTTTTCGTGTGCTGACGGAACAACCGCCTTAACTACCGCTCAAAGAAAATTAACATTAAATGGGCGTATTGCTGCGGCGAAACAAGGATGTATTTACAACCCTTATTCTATTGTTTTAGGTGCTGCTATGGCGAAAACTGACGGTCATTGGAATGGCTATGATTGTGTAGCATCCACTAATGTATCACCTACTGCTCAGGGTGTTATAGTTCATCGTTATTATGCTGTCGGTGCTACCGCTCTCACTGATGCTCCTAAACATTATATTAAAGTTTTAAAACCAGTTGCCCGAGTTGCTTATTTATCCACTGATGCTAATAATTTTAAATTGGGTTGGGTTCAGTCGCCTGCTACTGGTGGTCCTACTTCTGTTGTAATGCGGTTATTCGGTCAGCAGATTAAAGGAATGATGCCCATATCTACTGGTGTATCCTCCTTAATTAAAAGAGCGGTTTTAACTATTGGCGGTCGTGAGGTCAGTTCGTTAGATAGTGTAGGACATTTTAACACTATTACAAACCTCCTTAACTCTACTGAATATAGACAGAAAGTTTTAAGACCTTTAGAGGGTGTTAATGACGGAATGACTTTTAGAAGTAGTCAGACTGAGGAACAGGGTTTTATTGGTTTGATTGATGGAAATGCTACTGATACCGCCACCATTTCTATCCCCGCCTCATTAGAAATAGGTGGAAGTCTTGCGACTACTCCGAGATTTTCTATACCTTTATCTAATCTTATCCCAATGATGCGAGGCGTAAAATTGCCTCTGTTTGCGATAAATCAAGAGGTTTCGTTATTGATTGAGTGGGCGGAAGATAAAGACGGACATCGTATATGCTCTCAACAGCCAGCAGGACACACTTACGAAAAAACAACGATACACGAGGAAGAATGTTTTATGATGTGTGATTATTTATATTTTGAGGAAGAAATGGGTATGATTATGGATGAAATAGAACAAAATGATTGGTCTTTGCCTTATGAGGATGTTATTACGATTGACGCTCAATTAAGTGCTATTGCTAGACCACTACCAGCAACACCCCATAATTTTACTAAAACTGAAACGAATACGCTATTATATCTCGGTGGTAAATCTGTAAGGTCTATTATTATCCAAAAACAGAGCAACAATTTTACAGCGTTAAATATTGGTAATAACCGATTAGAAGGCGTTTATAATTCCAGAGGTTTCCAGCGTCCAGAAACTTATAATTTAATGATTGATAACAAACCCTTTTATGATAATGATTTAACCTTAAACGGATTACATTACCAAGAATTCAGTAGGTGCTTTGATACGCATCTACAAATCCCTAACGCCCGTTATTCTATGGCGGATATGGTGGATGGTAATTTTGATTATATTAGAGGTGGTGATAGTGGTTATATTACTAATAAAAAATTTCTTGGTCTTGAGCGAGGTGTAGGAATAGAACAGAGTAGGGCATTAACAGGTAATCAGAATTATTTCGGTATTAATTTAGGCAACCAAGCGGGTATGGGCGTTAAAATGTCTAACCTCCCTGTTATTTTCAGACACATTACGGAACGAAAAGCGACTAATGACGAGTATAGCGACCCTATTACTTATAAATTTTACGCAACTATTAAGCGTGGTATGGGTATCCGTCGGGGTGGTATGGTGATGGTTAGTGATTAATGCTATTAACTATTAATGCTATTATATATATTATAGAAAAAGTCTTTCATATATATAATACTATAGAAAATGACGTAATCTGAATTAAATTAAATTATGCGTTTAATCTCTGTTTTTCTTATATATCCTTATAGTATAACAATGAACGTGTGTATTAAAAATGATTTGATTTTTGATATTAAAGAAAATAACACGAAATTAAAATGTAATACTATTATAGAAATGGCGACAAATAAAAGAAACAAACGGAAACGCCGTAATAAGAATAAAGGCAAGAATAAAGGTAAGAAAAATAAACAACAACAACGCAAGAAGGAGAAAAAGAAAAGACAAAAACGCCGCAAACAGTTAAGAACCGTTATCGGCAAGGTTGGTAGGAGGTTTTTAAAGAAATTTAAACAAACAAGACGCAACCGAGAACTTATTAAATATAACAGTCGTATAGAAAAATTATATAATGAACTCATCTCAGGTAAAATTAAAAGTTTTACTGCTGATTTTACGACCTTTAAAAATGAATTTATTAAATTTATTAGTAGGGTTGGATATAGTGAAAATCTTATTATGGAGGCGAATGGTAGATTTATAACTTTAAACGCTAATAATTATGGTGATTTAATGGAACAATTAAATAATATTGAGGAGGCGACTACTTTCGTAGGAATTGCTGATAGTTTTAATGATATAGCTAATGAAATTAATATAATTGGTGAAGTTAAAATTTACACCATTATAGAAGGTAAAAAAGCGAGTAAGAAAGCGAAACAAACAGGAACACTTAAGGAGAGTAAAGGTGAATATGCCTTTCTGAGCGATGATGACGACGATTTAAGTATAGATGATAATTTATTTTTTAATGTTAAGTCTAAAAAGAAGCGTCAAACACCTGCTTTTTTTAAATGGACTACAAAAAATTTTAATAAGGATTTGAGTGTATTAGGTATCTTTACTCAAGAACAACTAATGAAAGCGGATTTTAAAGAAAATTGTCTGATTAGGGCGTTTAGGGAGTGTGGTATGAATGAAATTAATTTAAATCATATTAAAACCTGCTGCTATTCTAGAAATGTGCCTCAATCTCAATTAAAAAAGATTAGTGAATTATTAAAAATACAAATTAGAATTAATGCTGTTGATAGAAAAAAACAAAAACTTATATACGGACGACAATTTAAGGAGGTTTATGAGATTGGAATACACGAACAACACTACTACTGTAATAAAAAATTGCCTTTTACAAAATACTTTTTAGATAATTATCAGGAGGTGAAAGATATGGAAGACGCTCATTTATTTACTAGGAAACGAGGTAAATATTATAAAAAAGATAAAAATAGAGAAATCAGGGCGACTTATGTCGTAGATTGGTTGCTTAAAAACCGAGAACAATATTTAGAAAACATTAGTAATTATGGTGATATTTATAAATCTACATTTTATGATAAGGTGTTAGATGAATTTAAAAATTTAGAATACAATGAGGATTTATGCGTAAAATATATTGATAGACATAAGAAAAAGAAGGAGGAAGAACCTAAAACAAAAATATTTTTTGATTTTGAGACTTGTTTTAAAACTTATAAACGGGAAAAGGTGGTGAAAGGTAAAAAAATAAAAGTGAATGTTGTGGAACATATCCCTTATTTAGTTTGTGCTAGATATTTGAGAGGTGATAAATGGGTTAATAAATGCTGGTATGGTGAAGATTGTGGAAGTAAGTTTTTAGGAAGTTTAAGGAGTAATTCTTTATTAATTGCTCATAATTGTGGATATGATTTTAGGTTTATAGTGAAGAATTTATTTTCATTGAGTTTGATAGAAAAAGGAACTAGTTTAATGTGTGCTACTTGTAAAATTAGGAACAATGTAGGACAAATGTTAGATATAACAATTAAAGATAGTTATAAATTAATTACAATGCCTCTGCGTGATTTTGGTAAGTGTTTTCAGTTAGACCAACAAAAAGATTTAATGTTATACGACATTTACACCTTAACTAATGTTAAAAAAAGATTTATATCATATGAAAAATGTTTAAAATCTCAACACATAAATGATGACAATATCGCACTATTTAAAAATAATTGTGTGAAGTGGGGATGCTTAAAAAATGATTTTGTGGATATTGTATTATATTCTAAAAAATACTGCGTAATAGATTGTGAAGTATTACAGAAAGGATACGAGAAATTCAGAGGTTGGTTAATTGCTCCTCCTTTTAATATTGATATTGATAAAAAAATTACTATCTCATCCCTTGCCCATCAATATATGGTTAATGAGGGTGTTTATGATGAGGTTGCCTCTCTTGCTGGTGTGCCTCGGGCGTTTCTCCAAAAAAGTTTAGTAGGTGGTAGGTGTATGACTAGAGATAATAAAAAATGGTGGTTAAAAGGTCGTATAAATGATATGGATGCCGTTTCATTATATCCTAGTAGTATGGTTAGAATGGGTGGATATTTAAAAGGTATCCCTAAGGTATTACAAAATAATCAATTACATTATGGATTTATAAGCAGGTGTGATGGTTATTTTATAAAAATTAATATTACTAAAGTAGGTAAAAAATTACATTTTCCGTTATTATCTAAAATTACTGATAAAGGTGTGCGTGAATTCAGCAACAATGTAGGTGTTTTTTATGTGGATAGATTTACATTAGAGGACTTAATAACTTACCACGAAATAGAATTTAATATTATCAAAGGTTATTATTATGATGAGGGTAGAAATAATACTATTAAGGAGGTTATGACTAGGTGTTTTAATGAACGGTTAAAGAAAAAGAAGGAGAAAAATCCTATTCAGGTGGTATATAAGTTAATAATGAATTCTTGTTATGGAAAAACTATAATGAAACCTCATAAAATTGACTGTGTTATAGTTGATACTACGGAGGCGATGCGTAAATATATAACACTAAATTTTAATATGATAAATGAATTTACTAAGATTGCTGGTTGCGACAAATGGAAAATAAAAACTTATAAGGCGATTGATGAACATTTTACTCTGAACTGTGTGGGTATTGAGATACTTAGTATGAGTAAAAGAATTATGAACGAGGTTATAGGAACTGCTGAGGACAATGATTTAAAAATTTATTATCAGGATACTGATAGTATTCATATTAATGATACAGATATTAAACCCTTGATAGAAATATATGAAAAGAAATTCAATAGGAGGTTTATAGGTAAAAATCTCGGACAGTTTCATAGTGATTTTGAGATAGAAGGTTGCGATAATCCATATAGTGAGGAATGTATTATTCTAGGTAAAAAATGTTATTTGGATAAGTTAAAAGGGGTGGATAAAGAAGGTAAAATTCATATAGATTATCATTTAAGAATGAAAGGTGTGCCGAATAAATCTATTATACATTCTACTAAAAAATATTATGGTGGTGATTTTGTTAAATTATATTCTAATTTATATACAGGTAAGAAGGTAAATTTTGATTTGCTGTGTAAGGATAAATTAGGAGTATCCCACCGAACGCAGTTTCAGTTTAATAAAGATTACACTATTGAAACCTCTCAGAAATTTGAGCGAGAATTACAATTTTAAAGAAAGCTATAGAAAATGACGTAATCCGAAAACTACAACTCTATACGTTTGATATCTGTTTTTCTTATATATCCTTATAGTATAACAATGAGTGAAATT
>TARA_R110000744_G_scaffold340628_1_pt1 | contig 11438 bp, 2 predicted proteins | sample TARA_R110000744 | Tara Oceans TARA_R110000744 (sample SAMEA4398083) | marine metagenome | biome: Polar Biome; feature: [DCM] deep chlorophyll maximum layer (ENVO:01000326); material: water (ENVO:00002006), including particulate matter (ENVO:01000060) such as... | depth 36 m | reverse complement strand
TACGTGCCATGATTTTTTATTTTTACAAATATACTAATTATTTTTTAATTACTTAGAGCCACTTAGCCCACTCTTGTCTATATCTACGTTGGCAGCATACAGGTTAAACTTCCTTTTAGATTGATCCTTATTGGTTGCCAAGATAGTTCTCATATAACTACCCTTCATTCTTTCTCCTTCAACGTTTCCGTTTTTAACTATAAATAAAAATCCTGTAGGTAGGTCAACACTCACGTAGTTATCCTTCTTTATGAAAAGTACTTTAGACGAGCTGGCAGTAACTACGTAACCTAAGAAGGTGGTGTCGTTACTAAAAGATGATTTAAAGTATAATTTATTCCTATTTGTTGGGATAATTGATACGTCACTATTACTAGAAGAGTACTTAGAAGTAAATACTTGACCTACTACACCATCTTGAGAGTTTAAGGAAGGGTCAATGCTTGAGACGTCAAAAGTGCTACTGTTATTTAAAGAGTATATAACATACTCAGCTCCAGAAACCATGCCTGCAGGTGTCGTAATATTATTAGTCAAGGTTAAGTTAACATCATTAAACACATTAGGACCAGTAGCCTCAATCATAGAGTCCCCAAAAGGATTTTCAAGCCTAGGCGTACCAAGGCCTGTTATCTCAGACCCGTCACCAAACTGAACGTTATCCTGATTAGATTGCACGCCCGAACCAGCAAAAGGAATGCTAGAGTATTGAATACCCTCTTTAGTCTTATAATCTATAACTAACATATAACTACCATCTATATCTAGATTTAAGGGCTCGTTAACTATGATAAGATTATTTGAGACCACCTTCGTAACTATAAAGTTCTTACTCATGTACGCTCTATCTTTAAGTCCAAAAACTCTAACCAAATCTCCTGGAGCTACATCCTCATAAAAAGCAGTACCAACACCAGAGATAAAGTTACTGGTAGTTCCTTGGTGGTTTTTTACAGTACCTTCTACCTTTCTAAATGCTATACCTGTTGTAATTACGTCATCGTAATTCCCGTAGTATTGCCCCATATTGGAAAACATTCCAGTTATAAATTTAGTATCACTTTCTAACCCTATAGCGTTATAAGTTTTAACAGTGGAAGGCTCTATATTGAAAACAAAATCTATATAAGACAAGTTATGGTTACCATAAAACTTATTGAATTGAGTCTGGGATCTAGAGTAGATGTCAGAGTCGTTATGTCTATATATCCTACCTAACTTAAAGCTAACAAACTGTCTGTTAATTTTAGAATAAAAATCAGGAACAAAGGAGTAGAACGAGGTCCACTTATTAGTTGCCTCACTAAACCCTATACTTACAGGGTTGAATATAGTCTTATCAGTCTTTAGGTTAATTAAAGATGTTGAGTCATCCCAATTAAGAATACCTTCACTCCAATTCTTAACCGTTCCTGCGTTACCAGTCGAGTAGTTTCTTCCTCCTTCAATTCCAGGTATCGTTATAATATACTCGTCATACTTAGGGTCATAACCACCTATGAGTGCGTAAGGAGCAGCATTACTATTAACTAAACTGTCATAGAAAGTTGCTATCTTATCTGGATTGTATTTTATATACAACTCGCCAATATCTCTAAAGTAATCCTTCATCCCGTAATCAGAGATTATAGTTAACCCATCTGCAGATAGTCGAAGAATTGAGCCCCTTCTTATATCAGCAAAGTAGAATTTATTATTATGCTTAACAATAGACTCAGGGTTTAATCCACACCCAAACTGACCAGAATACAAGGTTACGTAATTATCTATTACGTTATTAGATAAAGAAACTAACCCCGCCCCTGAGGCTGTGGTTAAAACATCCTTACCAACAAGTACTCTACCTACCTTACTCTCATGAAACACGATTAAATCGTTATCATTAGTCTTTAAGGATTGGATAGACCCAAACTCTTTATTGTAATCAAAGAACGGAGAGTTAGCTAAATTGAATGAAGACAAACCGTTTATAGACCCAGTACTAACGTAAGTCTCTGAGTAATAAACAGAGGTGTCTAATCGCCTCTCTTCAGCGTTGTTATTTATAACGTTTATTCTACCTTTGTCATAATGATTAGTGTTATGGAAGTCGTTTAAATAGTAGTCTTCACTAGAGAAAATCTCAAAGCTACTACCGTCTTGCTGCGTAAACATATTCCTAGGCTTAATATAAATATCACCAGACTCTATAGAGATTTTAGCAGGACTTAAAGATACTAATGTGTTTACATCTTTATCGTAGAAGTACTCAGTATTTTGGTCTTCATTTCCAGTGTGATAATTATCAGCCTCACCAGGATTCCCTATTTCCATTCTATCCCCTATCTCATAGTAGACCATGCTTTCAGGGCTTACTGTTTTTTTAGGTCTGTAAAGCTCTGCCACTAATAAGTCATAACCACTACCGTTTAAAGAAAAACCAGTATGGTCAAACACTACCTCTGAAGCTGTACCATCCAATAAGGTTACTGCTTGATTTCCTGGGTTAGGTATAGAAATATAAAACCCTCCCTGGCCTGCAGTTGTGGTAATAGGTTGAACATCAACGTCTGCTGTTGTGCTGTCTTGGTAGTAGTCAAACCCAGTAATTGGAAAGTCTAAATACTCTGAAAACCGTTGTCTTGTACCGTTAACGTCACAGCTAATAAATCTAATCCTATCGCCTTCAGCAACGTCAAAGTCAACTAAAGAGGGCGTTGCCTCTGTATAACTAGACTTATGTCCTTTTAAAGACTGAAGACTTAGGTACATTTGATTATCTCCGTTTCCAGAACCAGGGATGACAAAAGGAACCGTAACCTGCATAAAGTCACTTACAGAGGTATTCCCTGAGTAAAGAAACTGATAGCTTGTAGCCCACACTGGCGGTTTATTGTATATCTCAAAGTTAACCTTAGTAGATTGCCCTACCTCTGGACCTCCAATCTCTGTTGGAAAGTAATTATAAGGTCTAGTACCGTTTAAGTTAACGTTTAAAGACGCGTCATTATACTTATCTTGAAGAGTTGTAATACCGTAATCAGGAGCAGCATTAACAAATGAACATCTATTGGTTTCATCGAAATAGGCAATACCAAAATCATGGAAAGCCCCTGACTTAAAAGAAGATATACCTGGAGAACCACTAACTAACCTACCCTTTATAGATAGTTTAGCTTTTTCCCAATTTGGGGATGAACTCCAAACCACACTACTAAGACCAGCAGCAGAATCACTATACTCGTTATTATTTTTGTGTACCCACTTAAGCTTTAAGTAGGTGGCTCCATAACTAGACAAAGAAACATTTGACTCTCCTCCTTCATCTTTTATGCAATCATTTACAGAGGTAGTACCCCCTGCGGTTCCACCATCCCAATTACCTAAATTAAATTGATCTACTACCTTAACCCTAACTTGATTTATAGTATCAAGGCCTGTAACGTCTACGTTCATAGAGATTCTACCAACTCTTTTTTTACTTTTACCACCACCAATAGGTGTACCTCCAGCTTCTCTTTGAAGCACAAAACTAACATCGAAGCTTAGGTATTGAGAGTTTTCTAAATTCAACTCAATACCAGTAAGGTCTAAGAATAGGGATAGCCTGAGATTTTTATTTGGTCCTGGTTGCCATATTGACTCGTTAGAGTCAGTACCACCAACATCATTCCCTCCAAAAACTAACTGTGCTAAAGGACTAGTCTCCACTACGAAATTTCCAGAGCTACCCCAGTAGTTTTGCTCAAATAGTTGATCCCCTTCGCCTTCGCTATCCTCAGATAGGTTGTAAAGTTTTAACCCGTTTATATCCGTAGTAAGTTGAGGCATCCCTTCAGAGCTAAACTCACTCTTTAAGACTAAAGGAGTGTTGTCATAACCCTCAAGTACGTTCCCGTAAGATAGCCTGTTGTCAGATATAATTGTTTGAGCTTTTGCTAGTTTAGGTACAGCGTCAAATAACTTATCAGACTCTGATTTATTAACAAAAGGATATATCCCGTTATTTCTAAACTTAATAAAAGACCTATCTATATCGAAGTAATAATCAGGACTTGTTATAACCTCGTTTTTTAATTCCTTTAAGTATTTTATAAAGTTATTCTCAACAGTATCTATAAGGAAGAACTCACCGTTATTACCTTTCCTAGCTACAATCTCTATTTTCTTAACGTCAGATATGTCGTCAGAATAATAAACCTTTAACATGTTTTTAGTTAAGGCATATTCAACATGAGTTAGTGGCGTGTTTCTAGCAAACTCATCATCTATCTCTATATCAGATATACTACTGTAAGCTGTGTTTTCTTTATCTTGGTGTATGTTCCTATACTTAAACTGAAACAAGTCGTCTAATAAGTTGTTCTTCGCATATCCTGGATCTTCATCTGGGATTATTGAAGGCCTGTTATTAGGTTGGTGTTTTACAGCGTCAAAGTAAAGCATTTTGTTTTTATAGTCTCCATAATTAATTAAAGGAGAGTAAGCGTCTGAGGGATCTGCTTTTAAAATAATCCCAGGGACTACATCATAAGGCTGAAAAGGACAGTTAGTTATTAAACCTCCTATATTATTTCCCTCAAACTCTAATGGTTCGGTATTAGTAACCGCAAACCATATAGGTTCTACAGTGTTTATTATCGTTCCTGATATACTTTGAACTTGGTAGAATCTAGGGAAGTCTTGATCATCCATTATCCCTATCCACTCACCTGCCTCTAGGGTGTTGTCATTTAAAGCAACATTACTAGTAACGAAAGCATCACCACTAGTGGCAACCGTAAGGGTAACCCCCTCTGGTATTAATCTTACGATACCTAAAACTTCAGCGTAACCATTATAGTCAAAAGCGTTTGAAGTGTAAGAGTCAGTATACACATCATCCCCTACACTGTAATTGTTATGTAGTTGACTGTCATAAGAAAGAAAAACAGAGCTATCGTTACCATTCCAGTTTGCGTCTACAAAGGTTGTTGCGTTAGCTATATTGACCTCGCTAGCTTTAGCTAGTTTAACGTTTATCTTTCTAGGTCTATTAAGGTTATCCGTCCAATAGAGAATATCGTCTATTTTGTTAACACCAGTAATTAAATAATCTTCACTAAAGTCTAGTATAGTTTCAAACTCACCATTAGAGCATCTCCTTCCGTCTTGGTAAACAGTCCTTACTTTATCGTCTATAAGGCTATACTCAAGGATACAGCTATACTTATTGCTTGACTTGTTGTTTACGAAATAGTATATAGAGTTACCAGGTTTATCCTCGTAGGTACCAATACATTTATAGTCTTCGCTTGAGTTGTCTCTAACGGTTGTTTTATTTAATAAAGTGTTTTTAATGTAAATCTTAGCACCTACAACAGAGTCACTTAAATTAGGTTTTACATCAAAAGATTTGTTTAATATAATGTCAGAAGATCCTGAAGGGTAAGTAAAATTATCGCTCACCTCAAGGTCAGACATAGAGTAGTCTGGACTTGCAACACTAGCTATAAAGTTTCCTACAGTACCCCTAGTTTCGGTCCCCTCAGGTTCGTATCCTGAACCCTGAACCTGAACCTTCTCGAAGTAAAGACTATAGTCTAATCCGTTAGGGGCTGGAATACTGTTATCATTTATACTCCAACTGTAGTCGTTAACAGACTCAAGTCCTAACTGAGTCTTAGACCCTGAAGTTAAAAGCGTTTCAAAACCCTCTTTTTTAGTATAAAACTCCCACCCAGTAGAGCCATCGACAGCTTCAAATTCTATCTGCACTCCGTTATCAACATCTTGAGCTGTTAAGTAGTCAGAAGGATGCAATATAGGGGTGTTACCTCTGTCGTTAATTATTTTAGTACCACCATGATTAACTGTAAAAGTCGGCTCTATACTGTGTACGATGACTTTTATTTGCTTTGTACTTTCACCGTCAAGACTAATAAAAGGAATATGAAAGACTACAGGAAAAACCATAGGGTTGCCGTCATCGTCTGACAGGTCGACATTGTAGTTAGATATAGCCTTGCTAGCAAGTTGTCTTAATAGGGTGGCAAGTGGAGTGCTACTAGCTGCATATGAGTTACCTCTAGGGGAATAGTTAGTCTCATATCCGTATAGAAAAAGTTGCATGAGGTCTTCCAACCCGTTAGCGGACATCTCGTACCCAGGAAGCTTTATAAGTAAATTAATCGGGTCACCTAGAGTATAATCTTCATTTATCTTTACGGGGACACCTCCACTAAAGGTCATCATCCATTTATCAACCTCATTACTACTTAAACCATCGTTATTTAAAGTGTCAGTAATCTGACCTTGCAATAGCGATACTAGCTCTGTGAGCGTTAATATTTGTGCGTTTAAATTATTAGTGTTGTCATTATAATCAGCCTCTAGAACGTCTAAAGCTGCTTGAGTTATAGTGTCCGTAATGTTTAACTCGCCTATAACACCTAGTAACGATGTTTGTAATGATGTTAAGTTCTGAGCCGTTAATAATAAGTTGCTTGTATAAACCGCTATAGCTTCGTCAGCAGTAACCAACTCATTACCACTCCCTATTATTGTAGAGATTAACAAGTTGTTTGATGTTATCAACGCTGAGTTTGATTCTTTAAGCGTGGTAGTAAACTCTAATAAAGACGCTATAGTCTCCGAAGCAACAGAAGACTCTCCTGTAGCTTGAGATAAAGACAACTCAGATATAGAAAAATCAGCATAACTGCCGAAAGGTTTAATTTGAATACTACCAGAAGCACCAATGTTTATAGTTAAAACTTGCCTTCCAGTAGTTGAGTAACTTCCATGAGGTGTATAATTATAGTAACCTCCAGAATTAAGTACTCCTGTTTGGATCTGAAAAGAAGAGCTTTCAGAAATTGCAGAGCAATTAAAACTAAGGATATACTCACCTGCGTCTATGGTTGGGTCAAAAACTTGATATAGGCTATAAGCATCCCCCGAACCGAAACCATCTTTAAATGTTGCACCTTTCTCGTCAAAAGTCCAACCACTACCTACAGTCCACTTACTTTCATCTTGAAATGTAGTGTCATCTACGTACTCCGTTAAGTCAAGTATCGTAGGGTTTTCTTCGTGGTATGAATCGGTAGCTGTTATAGTATCCTGAAGGTCGTCTATTTGATTTTGTAATGATTGAGCATGAGTTGCGGCAGTAAGTGACGCTTGTCCCGCAGTATCTAATGCAGCATTTAGTATATCTTGTATAGCGTCTACATCATCTTGCGTAATTCCATCTTCTTGATTTAAGAGAGCAGCATCTAATTTTACTTGAACTTCGTCTACGTCTGCTTGCGTAATCCCATCTTCTAATACAGCAGCATCTAATAATGCTTGTATGGCATCTACATCAGCTTGAGTTATTCCATCTTCTTGATTAGCCATTGCAGCATCTAATTGAGCCTCTACGGAAAGTAAAGTAGCTCGCATGTCTTCAAAAACAATTAAAGCCTCGTTAGCTGCGTTCTGCAAAACTTCTTTATCTTCCTCAAGACTAGCTATCTGTTCATTGTGCTGAGAAGTAAGGTCTGTAATTAATATATCATGTGTGGCCTGAAGTAAATTTAAGTCAGATTGACTAATACCGTCTTCTTGATTTTCGAGGGCTGCTTCTAAACTAGCCTCTAGGTCGCTTATTTTAATATGTAAAGCACTTAAAGATGTGTTGTTTGAGTTAATCGTATTGTTAAGATTGATTATAGTTTGATCAGCTGTAGCTAAATCTAAAGCAGACTGCTCTAACTCAGAGGTTAAACCATTATTTATCTCAATATAATTATCTATCTCCTCTTGCAAGGATGTGTTCGTAACACTAGATACACTTAAGGATGTTAACGCTTCGTTAATAGCTGATAACCCTAAGGATATATTTCCTAAATTATTTTCGTATGCCGTTAAATTAGCGGTATCATCTAGACTATTTATAGCGTCTACTAAGATTATATAACTCTGGTATATATTGCCTAGCTCACTGTTTAATATTGAGTTTAAGGTGTTAGCAGCCTCTAATTCAGCCTGAACCCGTATTAGGTCAGCGTTAGCAATATCTAATTGAGCTTGAAGGGCAGCTAACTCAGTCGCGTGAGTTGAGCTTAAGCTAGCCATAGTGTTTTGTAGCCCAGTTATTTGAACTTGAGCTTGAGCTAACTGTTCTTGTAGTTCAGCTATACTACCACCCAAATTAGTAACATCACCGCTACCTATAGATTTCTTTTGAAGTTCTAAGCTACACCCAGAAAACCATTCTGGAATTTTTTCTATAGTCTTTCCTGCAGCGAGGTTACTCTTAAGTTCTTCTGAGCTACCAGCAAAAGCTAGGTTAAACTTACTAGAACTAATAGAGGATATTTTAATCGTTAAATTACTAACGGGAACGTCCTCTAGGAATAACCTAAGGCTTGTTATTGTAAAAGAGTCTGACGATGAAAAATCATCACTAAACTTTAAATAAATAATAGAAGAGTTTCCTGTTGGGTTAAAGTAAACCGTTTGATTTCCGTTAGTAGATACTGACTCTATACTATCGTTACCAGAAATTATGTCAAAAGATTTCCCTGTAGCTTCTAGTCCAGAAACTGTAAACGTTAACAAGTAGTTCTTATCTTTTATTAGGTTAGCATTTAAAGGGTAAGTGAAATTTGATAAAACCTCTTCCCCACTAAACGTTAAGGTACCGTCTAGTATACTAAACCCGTCACCCTCTATAACCTCATCGCTACCGTAATAATACTCCAACTGGTTGTAGCTTGAGTCTAAGGGGTTATTCCTTGATGCAGAAGTATCGGACCCCTTAAGGCTAGTCGTAGATAGGAAATCAGTTTGTAAACTACCTATAGATGTAGTAGCACCATTACCTCCTGAAATTAAAACATTACCAAAATCACCTTTATCTATTGCGTTTATAAAAGCTTGAGAGAAGCTATCTTGATTTGAGTCAAACTCAAACTCTCCACCTACCTCAAGGCTTGACTCTATACTTTGAAGGTCAAGAACTTCGGAAACTAAATACCCATCAGGAGAGTCTGGCTCCCCTACTAGATCGTAGCTAAATAAGTTTGTGGTGGTTTCCGCTGTGGTGCCAATAGTTGGCTGAGCTCCTCCAATTAGGAAATCGTAACTAGTGTTAGTAGAACCAACCCCAGGTCCTGGACCAAACGTGGTAGGTGAGTTGTCAACGTTTCCACCTACAGGAACGTCTACTGTAAATGGTTGTGCGTAAGTTGCAGACATCCCAGAACCTAATTGCTCTACGTCACTTAAAGAAAAATCTGATACTTCGCTAGCAAATGGATCTCCACCTGCACTAACCCCTGCGTTACCACCATACATTTGAAGCATGAACGGATTATTTGGGCTTAAAGCCGTAAAGGTTATTGAGAAAGGAGACTCGTAGTCGGGGTCAAACACTGAGTCGGAATTAAAGTCAAGTTCCGCTTGAATTGTTACTTGCCCTCCCGATAAATAGTTTTGTACGTTAATAGTATTCAGGGGACCTCCTGGTCCGTATATACTGTATAGGTTTGCAGCTGTATTTGTTTGAAAAGAGTTACCAAACCAACTAAGAGTACTAGCCTGAATTATTTCGAAATCGTTATCACTGGTTGCGTAAGCAAGACCAGAAGCGTAACCTTCATTAGCTATTTCCCTCCCGTTGAAAATTATAGTCCATTGGTGATATATATCCTCAGGTCCTATCTCTTCGATTACAACATGACCGTCAGAAGACTCAACCTCAATTAATTGATCTGTCTCAGTAATAAAAGTATAAGGAATAAGGGTATTACCCTCTATGTTTTCGACAGAACCAGACGTACTATCTGATGAAGACATATTCCTTATATTTAAAGCGTCTCTATAGTCACCATTCTTTATTAAGCGAGGTTCAGAATCTTTATCCATCCCACCCGTAAATACTCTTTTATCTTGTGCCATCTATTATAACTTAGGAGATTGCTTAAATGCTTTTCTTGAGGTCTGTAATGCAGTCTCTTTGCTGAAACTCATCATTCTAGCCCTTGCTAATCGTTTCTCGTTGTAGAAGGCTCTCTTAGCCATCTGCTTCTCGTTTGCAGGTATACCTCTCTTTCTCTGTATGTACTTGTAATATATATAACAACGCAAAGCTTCCTCACAAAACTTGTGAACCCTAGGGGCTTTTTGAGAAACTGGATCAGATAGGTACTCTATAAATAATTTCTTCCCAGCTAAACCTGAAGAGAAATTTATGGTGTTATCCTTTTTGTTTAACCTATAGTAACCTAAACTATTGTTACCACCACCTATGCCAAACTTTTTACCTAAGTCAACATGATAATAAGGGTTATTCTCGTTATAGGAGTTGTCTCCAACTTGAGCCACCACTTCAGCGTCTAAGGATAGGTTAGGGTTAATCCCTAAAGCGTGAAACTCTCCGTCACTCCCTTTGTACCCAACGCGTAGTAACTTAACGAAATCATCAGGTAAAGTAATATTAAGGGTACTCGTACTGACAGTCCTCTCTACTGTATAAACCTCCTGCCCTACGTCAAAACTTAACTCTCTTAAGCCTTGTAAGGCCGTTAATCTAAGCTGGTATATATGAGCCTCTTTATCGTAAGAAGTGTCGTCTATCATCAGCTGAAAGTCATTAATCAGCTCCTCTATACTTGTATAATCTAACGCCATAATTATTTATCTTGTGCTAGTTCTTTATTCTGTGCGAAACTAATAACATCCGCATCTCTAATATGTACCCCTAAGTATTCTAGTATTTTAATGGCTAACTCTCCATGCAACCTATTAGGTGACCTAAACTGAACAGAGCTTCCAGCGTCATACACAGGCTTACCTGCGATTGTTACGTAATCCCATTTTGGGGAGTAATTGTAGACGTAATGAACTACAGTTATTTTAGTAACGGTATCGGGGAATATGTTAATCAGTTTTAAGTTAGTTGCCTCACTGCTATTACCTATTAACGCTATAGGATATTGCGTTGATGGTTTAGCCAAGCTACTTCTAAGTACTTGGTTAATGTTAGCGTTATTAACAATCTCTATTGGGATGTTTGTAGCCATAGATTGGGTCTCTGAATCAGAGTGAGACATTGACACAATGTAATCTGTAAGTAAAGGTACTGAAGCTCCAATATTTGCTGCGTTAGGGTTTGAAGTAACCCCCGTAAATTCAGACTCAAGGAACGCTGCTATATCTTGTTCGGCAACGCCAGGACTTAAACTCTCTTGGTAATAACCTGCGGCTTTTTTGGGTTGAGACTTCTCTATAACAATAGATAACCTCTTATTGTATAACTCTAACTCAGCCTGTTTAGCTAATAAGTTAAAATCAACTGGAGTTAAAAATCCTCTCTGCTCCTTATTGGCAAAGGTCTGTACTAGTCTGTATGTTTCATCAATCGTCATTATATCGTATTTTAATAAAGACAAAAGTACGAAATAAATTGGTATAACAAAAAAGGAGGA
>TARA_R110000744_G_scaffold58405_5_pt1 | contig 11447 bp, 9 predicted proteins | sample TARA_R110000744 | Tara Oceans TARA_R110000744 (sample SAMEA4398083) | marine metagenome | biome: Polar Biome; feature: [DCM] deep chlorophyll maximum layer (ENVO:01000326); material: water (ENVO:00002006), including particulate matter (ENVO:01000060) such as... | depth 36 m | reverse complement strand
TTGGTAATATACCAATTGAAAAAGTTTGACTTAAAGGAATACAACACAGCTTTTCCAATAGTATTTGTTGAATCAGACGACCCTGATGGAGCATGTTACAAGGCTATCTACAAATTAATGCAAGTCATATTAAAACAAGACGATTCCCTTGAGACAGCAATTTTATGCAAAAGATTAAAAGATGATACCAGAATAATAAAAGTTTTTGTACCATGAGAAGAAATTACAGCGATCCAGTATACAAGGACTGGCGAAAGAAAGTTTACAAGCGAGATGGTTACAAATGCCAGATGCCGGGTTGTAGCTCGAAGTTTAGATTACAAGCACACCATATAAAAAAGTGGTCAACCGCCGCTGCGTTGAGATACGATGTTGATAACGGAATAAGCCTATGTCGTGAATGTCACGATGGAATAAATGGGTCAGAGTCACATTACGAAACAACATTTCACTTAATAGTATCTAAAACAAATGCCAAAATACGCAAAAGCACCTAAGTATACAGTAATAAGAGACACGAGAGAACAAGAGGGTTATCACTTTAGCGAGTATGACCTATGCCTTGGTATGATAGACCAGAAACTAGACACTGGTGATTACTCTATACTGGGCATGGAAGATAAGATATGTATAGAAAGAAAAGGTTGTGTGGAAGAACTAGCAATAAACTTGGGACAAAAGAAACATCCGTTCCTAAGAGAAATCGATAGAATGAAAGAGTTCCCGCACAAATTTATAATATTAGAGTTTAGCCTATCTGACTTAATAGACTTCCCTGAGAATAGCAGAATACCTGAGAAGAGTAAAGGCTCTGTTAAGATATCAGGAAAGTATTTATTAAAGTGCCTAATGGAATTTCAGCTGTATGACAAGGTTCATGTGATATTTTGCGGAAATAAATACAATGCGTTTTTAACTGTTAGTAGCTTATTGAAGAGAGTCAATGAACTGTACACTATTGGAAGAAAAAAATGAACGACGTCATAGACTCAATACATGGGCAAAATATAGATACCGACCAGAGGGAAATCTACCTCCATGGTCACTACGGGCCTTTTGAAGATGACCCCGGAGTTGAGTATCGCATGGCGACGACCTTCATTAAAAACATCAGATATTTAGACGCGATAAAAAACGAACCAATCCTTGTCCATATGCATAGCCTTGGTGGAAACTGGGCTGATGGAATGGCTATCTACGACGCTATCAAAGTCTCAAGGTCACACGTCACAATCATAACCTATGGTCAAGCGGAATCCATGAGCAGTATTATGCTACAAGCCGCAGATGTCAGAATAATGACTCCCAACTCTTACTTCATGTGTCACTACGGAAGCAGCTGTAATGCTGGAAGTTTTCTAGACACTCAAAACTGGGCTGAGTTTGAATCAAGAATATTAGATTCGATGCTTGATATATATGTTGAACAATGCATAAAGGGCAAGTTTTTCAGAGAAAGATTTGAAGACCTAAGTGAGTCTAAAGTTAGATCTTTCATAAAAAGAAAACTAAAGGATGGGGACTGGTATATCAATAGTAACGAGGCTGTGTATTACGGTTTTGCAGACGGTGTTTTATCAACTAGAAAGTACGAAGGCATATCAAGCCTAAAATGAATAAAGAGCTAAAAAAAATAGACGAAGCTTGGCTAGGGTTAGATGTATCGGAAAAAGATCTATTCAACCCAATGGACATATTAAATCCAACCGACGATGATTACCATCTAAAGTTATCATGGTTGATGTTCAGGCCAGAATACTTTTCTTTCCTTTGCAAGCAAATATTTAACATACAGATCCTGCCTTCCCAAGCATTAATGCTGCAAGAGATGTGGAACAGAAGATTCCCCATGCTTATAGCTAGCCGTGGTTTCGGTAAATCGTTTATGCTCTCCCTATACGCTATGATGAGAGCCCTCCTACTCCCAAACAGGAAGGTCGTTATTGTCGGCGCTGCCTTTAGGCAATCTAAAGTTCTATTTGAGTATATGGAGACGATATGGAATAACTCTCCTATACTTAGGGATATCTGTGATAGCAACAGTGGCCCACGTAGAGACGTAGATAGGTGTGTGATGAGAATCAATGATAGCAGAGTGACATGCTTGCCTCTCGGTGATGGTCAAAAAATTCGTGGCCAACGAGCCAATGATATCATATCTGACGAATTCGCATCAATACCTAGAGATATCTTTGAGACGGTTGTTGCTGGATTTGCGGCTGTTAGTGCAGACCCAATAGACAATGTCAAAAGAATAGCCGCCGAAAAGAAAGCTAAAGAACTAGGTGTAACCCTAGAAGCGAAAGAGGAGGATGTAACAAGCAACAAAGACAATCAAATCATACTTTCGGGTACGGCATATTATGACTTCAATCACTTTTCAACGTATTGGAAGAAGTGGAAATCTATAATTAAAAGCAAGGGACATATCTCAAGACTAAGAGAGGTGTTTGGAGGAGAAGACCCACCAAAAGACTTCGACTGGACCGAGTATTCAGTTATAAGGATTCCTTATGAGTTATTGCCAGAAGGATTTATGGATGCGGCTCAAGTTGCCAGATCTAAAGCTACGGTCCATGCAGGTATCTATCAAATGGAGTTTGGGGCTTGCTTCACAAGGGACTCACAGGGGTTTTTCAAAAGATCTCTAATAGAACGCTGTGTCGCTTCTGAGCAGGAGCCTATAAAGACAATTAACGGGGACACCATATCCTATAGCGCGTCAATAATTGGGGACGCAAATAAACATTATATATTTGGTGTTGACCCAGCTTCTGAAGTTGACAATTTTTCTATTGTTATTTTGGAAGTTAATGCGGATCATAGACGTATAGTCCACTGTTGGACTACAACTAGATCTGAACATAGGAAGAAGGTAAAGAAGGGATATTCAACAGAGACTGACTTCTATGCGTATTGCGCAAGGAAGATAAGAGATCTAATGAAGAGATACCCCTGTCTACACGTCGCTATGGATGCTCAAGGTGGAGGTATAGCTGTCATGGAATCGCTTCACGACAAAGATAAAATACAAGACGGCGAACACGCTATATGGCCAGTCATAGATGAAGACAAGGAGAAGGACACAGACGACGAAAAAGGTTTGCACATACTTGAGATGTGTCAGTTTGCTAAATATGACTGGCTCTCTGAAGCAAATCATGGTCTGAGAAAAGACTTTGAAGATAAAGCTTTATTATTCCCACACTTCGACGCAGTAAGTATAGGCATTTCAAATGCTGAAGATGGACTTAAAGGCAGAGTGTTTGACACGTTGGAAGAATGTGTCTTAGATATAGAAGAACTTAAAGATGAATTATCTATGATACAGATAACACAGACGACAAGCGGTAGAGACAGGTGGGACACTCCTGAGATTATAGTTGCTGCTGGTAAAAAGAGCAAGACTCGTAAAGATAGGTATTCCGCTTTGCTGATGGCCAACATGGCTGCTAGGTGTCTAGCCAGAACGCCGTCCCCCGCACAATATAACTTCTATGGGGGATTTGCTACGATATCAGAAGCCGAAAAAAAGGCGGCTCTATCAGGAGAAGACTTCTCTGGACCGAACTGGTTTACTGAAAATATGAAAGATATTTATTAATTGTGTATAATAGTGTAACCATTCCAATTACATTCCAACTGTTAAGAAGAGAAAAAAATGAGCGATAATCAACAAATGCTAACTTGGGGAAACGACGATGAAAGAAGCAAGGCTTTCGCAGCTCACAGCGAAAACGTAGCGTCGTATGATGGAATATCGAAATCTCAGGGTAATCACTTTAGGAACTTTATTGGCATAGAGCCAAACAAGTCGGTTCGTCCCGGATTTAGAAGTTCTGACTACTATGCGTTTAGGCCTGATGAAGATATACCTAGAGAGCAGAAGAGAGTAATGAAGATGTGTATGGATGCTTACGACAAAGTAGGTATCATCCGTAACGTCATCGATCTCATGGGAGATTTTGGGAGTCAAGGGATTAGCCTTGTACATGAAAACAAAAGCGCAGAGTCCTTCTTCAAACAATGGTTCAAAAAGATAGATGGTAAAGAGAGATCTGAGAGATTTCTAAACACGTTATACAGATGTGGAAACGTAATAGTGTACAGAAGTAATGCTGACATGACTCCAGAGCTTGCCAAATACATGAGATCTGTTGCTAGTGATATCAAAGTCGAAGTTCCAGACATCAAGAAGAACGAGATACCTTGGAGGTATAATTTCTTTAATCCGACTACTGTAGATCTAAAAGATGGAAACCTATCCTTATTTTTAGGGAGAAAAAGTTTTAACATCTCTACAACATCGATCCTCGACAATTATAAGAATGGAGCTATACCATCACAGGTATTAAACACCCTTCCACCAGACACTAAGAGAAGAATAGAACGGGGAGACAAGGAGATACCCTTAGATCCCGACAGAGTATCTGTTTTCTATTATAAGAAAGACGACTGGAGGCAGTGGGCAAACCCAATGATATATGCAATATTAGATGATATTGTAATGTTAGAAAAGATGAGACTTGCTGACATGTCCGCTCTTGATGGGGCGATATCAAACATAAGATTGTGGACTCTTGGTAATTTAGATCATAAGATCCTGCCAAACAAGTCTGCCATTAATAAGTTGAGAGATATCTTAGCTAGTAATGTTGGTGGAGGTACAATGGAATTGGTTTGGGGTCCTGAACTTTCATATACAGAATCAAACAGTCAAGTTTATAAATTCTTAGGATCTGAAAAGTATAGTTCTGTTCTCAATAGCATTTACGCCGGACTAGGAGTTCCTCCCACCTTGACCGGAATGGCTGGAAACGGCGGCGGGTTCACCAATAACTTTATATCTCTAAAGACTCTTGTAGAAAGATTGCAGTATGGTCGTGACATGCTCATCAAATTCTGGCAGAAAGAGATTGAGATTGTAAGAAAAGCCATGGGTTTCAGAAAGGGCGCTTATGTCCAATTTGACCAAATGAGTCTATCTGATGAGACTGCTGAGAAAAACCTTCTTATTCAACTTGCTGATAGAGATATAATCAGCCATGAGACAATACTTGAAAGATTCAAAGAGGTTCCTCAGGTTGAGAAGATCAGACTTAAAAGAGAAAGCAAAGAGAGAGACAAGGATAACCTTCCAGACAAAGCTAGTCCTTTTCATAACGGTAACCACCAACAAGATATAGAAAAGATAGAGAAGCAGTCTGAAATAAACCAGAAGGAACAAGAAAACCAACCAAAACCAACCAAAGACAATGGTAGACCACCGTTTAAAAAAGATGAAAAGCCAAGGAAAAAGAGAGTAGAAACTCCAAAGTCTAAGCCCGGAGTTGCTAATACTCTTGTTTGGCTAGAGGATTCTTGGGACAAGATATCATCAATAGTAAACACTGCATATCTTGGAACCAAGAAAAAGAAAAACCTAAGACAGTTAACTAAGTCAGATGTTGCTGATTTAGAAAACATAAAGCTTTCTGTCCTTACAAACACAAAGGTTTTTTCTGAAGTTACTAGTGAGTCAGTTCATCAGACAATAATTGATGGTAAGCAGACCCCCAACTCATTTAGAAAGACGCTTAGTGAAGACGGGATTGACACCTACAGTCTTAACATAGATGAATACAGACGCAAGACTTTAGGATGCTTTCTAGAGTTCCTGCTTTCTTAAAAAAGGGCTTTATCACATTATTTTTTAAATTTTGTGTATAACTATTCTAGAGGTAATACAATGAAAATATATCAACCAGAAATCGATGCCGGAATTGGCGATCTAATCACAGCTTCAGCTTCAATAGCTTACTGTTCAGTAGCTAATGTTGTTGGCACCACTACGGCCAGCGAACTAGCTGAAGCAACAGATCCCAACATCGAAAAACTTATAGCTGGAAGCAATCCAGATCAGGTAGATCTATATTACCTTGACTCCGTTCTAGTTTCTACTGGATGGAATAAAAACGACGATGTTTTCCTTTCTGCGTCCACTTGGGCTGCTAGAAAAACCCCGGAAGACAAGCAGTTTAATTTCATGCATGACGAAAACGACATTATTGGCCATATAACTGGATGTTATGTAGTTGATAAAGATGGTAGCAAAGCAGAAGGAGAATTATCTCCTGAAGCCTTTGATATAATAACGGAAGCAGTTCTCTACAACAGTTGGATAGATCCAGAAAACAGAGAACGCATGCAAAACATAATAGCTGAAATCGAAGATGGGAAGTGGTTTGTCTCGATGGAATGCTTATTTTCAGATTTTGATTATGCCATAATTGATCCTCAAGGCAAACATCAACTTCTTGAAAGAGATCAGGCTTCGGCGTTTTTAACTAAGCACCTAAGAGCCTACGGGGGAGAAGGAAAGTACGAAGGATATAAGATAGGTAGGGCTTTACGCAATATTGCTTTTTCAGGTAAAGGCTTGGTTTCAAATCCAGCTAATCCAAGAAGTGTCATTCTTAACTCTACTAAAGCTTTTGACATTTCAGAAGAAGAAAAAATCACCATATTTTCAGGAGAAATTAACATGTCAAACGACAATACTAATGTTTTAGAACAGCAAGTCGCTGACCTTAAAGAAGGTCTAGCAACGGCTCGTGTCGAAAACGAAGCTATTAAAGCTAAGATTGAAGAGGCAAAAGATAAAGAATTTGCTTCTACAGTTCAAGCTTTTGAATCTGATCTTGCATCGAAAGATGAAAGCATCGCAACTTTGGAAGAGGCCGTTAAAGCTTCTGACGAAAAAATTTCTGAACTTGAAGATGCGTCAGCACAGAAAGACGAAGCACTTGCAGAAGCAGTCGCAAAGATTGAACAGCAAGAAGCCGAAGCTAAACTGACTGCACGCAAAGCCGCTTTAATTGAAGCTGGTGCCGAAGAAGAAGAAGCTGAAGAAACTTTAGCTGCTTTTTCAGAAGCCACAGACGAAATGTTCGAGCAAGTTATTGCTCTTACAAAATCTGCGGTTAGTAAGTCAGGAACGAAAAAGAAGGGTGAATTCCCTCCAAAAGATGAAGAAGACGACAAGAAGAAGAAGAAAGACGAAGACAGTAACATGAAAAAAGGTTACTCTGAGTCTGACAAAGCAGCTGAAGAAACAGAAGAAGAAGCTGTCGAAGCGTCTGATGAAACTTTTGAAAACTTAGAATCTTCTGAAGCGACTCTCGTCGAGGCTTCACAAGAAGAAGATAAACTGCAGTCCACAAGAGCTAGTGTAGCTGAGTGGTTAACAGAGAATGTCCTCTCAAACTAATTAAAGGAGAATCATATAATGGCTCTTAAAGCAGACAGATATGAACTACAAACTGACATCAGTTTCTTCTGCGACGAAGTTACCACGCGAGGCGGCATTGTCCACCTTAGCGGCGGCGGCTCTGGCGCAGCAATGGATCAAGGTGTAAACAAGGTTGTGACTAAAGCACTTCCTGTAAACGCCGATGTACCCATGGGAATCCTTTTGAACGATGTTGTCAATAAAGACTTGACAAGAACACATCTAAATCAGTACAAGGATGAAGTCCAAAAAGGTGGTAAGGTTACAGTCCTTAGAAAAGGTTATGTCGTAACAGACAAAATCAGCGGAACTCCAACAGCAGGTCAATGGGCTCTAGCTAGCTCAGCAGGAACTATTTCCGGCATTAGTGATCTTAATAATCACTCGCTTGTTGACGTTTACCAATCTGGTGTAAACATGGTCGTTGGTAAATTCCTCTCAGTCAAGGATAGTGATGGATACTGCAAAGTTGAAATCAACCTTCCATAACATTTTACTCTTGAAGGAGAAAAAATAATGTCATATTCAAACAGACCTACTGATGAATTCATTGCTCTGCTAAAGCAGTCCGGCGATGGAGACATCAATACTGCGCAAGCAGCACAGAGAGAGTTCGCTAAGGCTCTTGAATTGCCACTCCGAAAGGGTGTTTTGGCAGGAGATGTTCTTGGTAACATCTTTGAAACCATTAGCGTCGAAGCTGGGAGCTCAACTGAATTTCCTCTCGACTTAATTTCCCCCGGCATGGAAGGCGAACACATCGCTTATACAAACCCGGGCCACGGTAGAATTCCTGAACGTGCAGTCGAAAGTGACTACGTCATGATTCCAACCTATAGCATCACGTCATCAATCGATTACTTACTTCGATATGCCCGTGAAGCTCGTTGGGACATTGTTGGTCGCGCAATGCAAGTTCTCGAAGCTGGCTTCACTAAGAAGCTCAATGACGATGGATGGCACACTCTTCTCGCTGCTGGCGTAGATAGAAACATCCTCGTTTACGATGGCGATGCCACTCGTGGTATGTTTAGCAAGCGTTTAGTTTCGTTGATGCAGACGGTCATGCGCCGTAATGCCGGTGGTAACACAGGTTCTGCCAACAGAGGACGCTTAACAGATCTCTACGTTAGTCCAGAAGCACTTGAAGATGTGCGCAACTGGGGACTAGATCAAGTAGATGAAGTCACACGACGTGAGATCTATACGGCGAATGAAGGCGGAGCACCAATTACCCGCATCTTTGGTGTAAACCTTCATGACCTTGACGAACTTGGCGAAGGCCAAGAGTACCAAGTCTTCTTTGAAGGAGACTTAGCCGGTGACTTGCAAGGGTCAGACGACGAATTAGTCGTTGGCTTAGACCAGTCCGCCAATGACAGCTTTGTAATGCCTGTTAAAGAGCAGCTTCAAGTATATGAAGATCCTACTCTACACAGACAACAGAGAGCTGGATACTATGGTTGGATGGAAATGGGCTTTGGCGTACTTGATAACAGAAGAATTATTCTGGGATCATTCTAGTCGTCAGTTTTAACTGCCGTATTCATAAAGGCCACCTCCATATATGGGGGTGGCTCTTTTTTTACGTGTATATATAAACTAGAAAGATATCTTTTTTTAGGATTTAACCACACATAGGAGATAAAAATGGCCGCGCTTTCAGATTATTTTGAATCTGGTTTGCTGAACCACGTATTTAGAGGAGGGACATTTAGTAAGCCTTCCAATATATCACTGGCACTTACTAGTGGAGTTCCGTTAGACTCTAATACTGGACAGACAATACCTGAGATTCCTAGCGGTATTAATGGATCTGGTACTGGGTATTACCGTGTTGACCTAGGAGCTCCTGAAGACTCTACTTGGTCACACCTTGCTGCAGACATAGCCTCAGGAATTGGCACCATTCGCAATAGCGGACAGTTGGTTTTTCGTACTGCTCTACTAGATTGGGGATGGGTTTCAGGCATAGCAATAGTAGACCATGCAACAGTAGGGTCTGGTAACCTTCTAATGCATGCTCAGTTAGACAATCCCAGAATTATATATACTGGTGATAATGCTAAATTTGACGCCAGTACTTTGGAAATAAGCTTTAAGTAAGGTAGTTAATAATGATTGTAGATAAGCAAGCGCTTGTACTTAAGATAAATCAACAATTAGCAGACAACTCAACACAGGAAATATCTCCCAGAGATATAAGAGACAACCTGCTGGACATTATTGATTCAGTACACTTATTCACAGCTGATCAAGACATTACCGCTAGAAATTTCGCAACCCCTCCCACTAGAACAACGAGGGCTGGGGATGGAGCTCTAGACAGTCTAAAACTTGCAGGCTACAGCAGTGTAGATAACTCTGCATTTGGAGCTTCCGCATTAAGAGGTAACTATACTGGTGTAAAAAATACAGCCATTGGAACTTACTCCATGAGCTGTAACCTTTACGGTTCTACCAATGTTGCTCTTGGTTATAATTCTCTCGCGGGAAATGTTTTTGGTGACAATAATGTAGCCATTGGTTCCTATACGATGCAGTCCAGTAAAAAGGGCGACAACAATATAGCCATTGGGCATGGAGCTGGATACTACATAGGCGAGAATGATAACTACAAATTATTCATTGCTAGTCATAACATCAACAACGATGACTTATGTTCTGTTACTCCCGGATCTGGTCCTAACCCACTTATTTACGGAGATCTTCTAGGAAACAAATTAGGAATAAACACTACCTTACTACACTCCTTTGGTACGTTACAGGTAAATGGAATTCTATCTCCAACATCTGGAAATAAGCATGACTTAGGATTCTTCTCACCTGCACATGATTACAGGTGGAGAAATGCATACCTAGCAAACTCCATAAATGACAATATATATTTTAATGACATTTCTGCTGCTAGAGTCAAGGGTGATATAGTACCTGATGCCACCAACATCTACAAAATAGGCGACTCTGGTAGAGGTCTGCTCTGGGATGGTTTCTTTAATGACCTCACCGTTAGCGGTGTTGCTAATATAACCAACCTAAACTGGACGACTATAAATGACTGCACCTACGACTGCAGAACTCTATATCTTGCTTCTAGCGGTATCTGTAGCCCCAACAGCGGTCCTTGTGGATATCTTTCTGACACACAAGTAGAGGGTGGAGGCTTAGTACTTCAGGCCAGTGGAACAGATTACAAGAGAGATTATCACTGGACCTTCTTAGCTCCAGACTATAACCAGACATGCTTAGATCCAGATTTAAGTGGTGACAATTCAGCCATGGCTCATGCTAGCTGGTATAGCAACATAAGCTTAAAGCTAGAATCTGGTAGGCATATTAAGACTGATAGAGTGATAGGTAGAGACACCCTAGCTCTCACCAACACAAACGATTGCTTCGGTGTCTTTATAAAGAAAGACTCTGATATAATAAGGACTGGCAAAAACTGGAGAAATGAACAGCAAAGGTTATTGATATCTGCCGTCTCTGGAACGTTTAAGATAATCTTTAAAGAGACAGCATCATCTGCGTCTTCCACAACAGCTGCAATACCATACAACGCAACGGCTAGCGATATACAAGCAGCTCTTTTGGCTATAGGGGTAACTGTCTCAGTATACCAATCAGGTAACACTGATTACTACTACGGCATAGGGGCAAGAACTTTCATACTAGAGTTTGCGGGATCTCTCTCCCGGAAAGACGTACCACTAATGACCGTGGACGCGAGCTCTTTAGTTGGGGCTTCTTTCGGCTCTGGATCAATAAGCCAATGCAGAACAATCCCCGGAATTGACGAGACACAAAAGATCGAAGTTGTCGCCAATGGCGGTAACTGGACTCTTAAAAAAGATGCTGAGCCTGTAATACACAGCTCCTTTGGGGAATGGAACCTAATAAATCAGCTGATACCATATAATGTTTCAGCGGCGATCCTAAAGGAAGCTCTAGAAGATATCTTTGGAGACACAACGATAACTGTCACTAGATCTTCACTATCCGAGGGATTTTCTTACGTGATCGCTTTTAGTGGAAATCTTGGAGGTCAGAACCACAGCCTCTTAATATCAGCAGATCACAGTTTGACATCTGGAGGTGGCAGTACAGGTACAGGCTCTAGGAATGAGCGCAAGAAGATAAAGGTTATTGGAGATGACGGAAAGTGGAAGATAGGCTG